>Ga0209960_1004083_pt1 | contig 11569 bp, 11 predicted proteins | sample ThiBiot_500_plan_2_FD_183947 | JGI IMG/M metagenome (GOLD analysis project Ga0209960, IMG submission 183947) | Wastewater bioreactor microbial communities from Cape Town, South Africa - Thiocy_expt_500_plan (SPAdes) | ecosystem: Engineered > Bioreactor > Thiocyanate-remediating >... | reverse complement strand
TCTTACAAAACTCTGGTTCCTACTTCAGAGTTGATTCAAGTTTCAACTAATAGATCTATTACATCAATTTTTTTTTTTTTTATTTCTTTGAAAAGATGAATTTAAAATAAAAAAGATCAAACTAAAGAAAAAAAACTAAAGAAATAGATGCGAAGATATTAAATGTAAAGCAATTGATTGAAATTTGAGGAGTCTTCAAAACAGTTACGTCTTTATAATTTGCTCAATGCTTTTAGCTCTTGTAAATTCTTTCCCTATTTCTTGATTACTATCCAATTTTTTTTTTACACAAGAGTTTTCAAAGTTTTCTTCTGATTCTTGTCGGATTTCTTTTTTTAAAAGAAGGAGAGAAGGAATCAATCAATCTAAGTCTTTTAAACTCTTGTGAAATGGGGATAGAACTGTTTAATGCCTGTAAAGATGGAAATGTTGAAGATGTTATTCAATTACTTCAAAATGAACAAATTAACACTAACTGGCAATATGAAAATGACTGGCAAGATGATGATGATTATACACCTCTTTGTATTGCTTGCCGTTATGGACATATTGATATTGTAAAATTGTTATTAAATGATAAAAGAGTTGATATCAAGAAAGGAGGTCTACATAGAGAAGCACCTTTATATATTGCCTGTAAAAATGGACATATTGATATTGTGAAATTGTTATTAAATGATTCAAGAGTTGATATCAATAAAGCAAATGATTTTTGGACAACACCCTTTTTTGCTGCTTGTGAATATGGATATTTTGATATTGTGAAATTATTATTAAATGATCAAAGAGTTGATATTACTAAAACAGATAAAGTTGATTCAACACCTTTTTATAGCGCTTGTTCTCAAGGACATATTGAAGTTGTGAAATTACTATTAAATGATCAAAGAGTTGATATCAAAAAAGCAAATCGGAGATACGAAACGCCTTTTTATATTGCTTGTGAATATGGACACCTTGAAATTGTAAAATTGTTATTAAATGATAAAAGAGGTATTGATGCCAATAAAGCAATGGCTGGTGGTACAACACCTCTTTTTATAGCTTGTTGTTTTGGACACACTGAAATTGTGAAACTATTATTAAATGATGAAAGCCTCGGAGTTGATATCAATAAAGGAGATGATTATGGACAAACACCTTTTTATACTGCTTGTTACAATGGACATATTGAAATTGTTAAATTGTTATTAAATGATCAAAGAATAATTAATATCAATCAAACAAATCGGAGGGAAGAAACACCATTTTATATTGCTACACCATTTTATATTGCAACAACAAGGACATACAGAAATCTTGAAATTATTATTAAACGATAAAAGAGTTGACATCAATAAAGCAAATGAACATGGTCGAACGCCACTATTTCAAATTGTTTGTAAAAGGGAACAATTTGAAATAGTGAAATTATTATTAAATGATGGAAGAGTTATTGATGTCAATAAAGCTGATAATTATTATCTAACACCATTTTATCTTGCTTGTAGTAGTGGATATTTTGAAATCGTGGAATATATATTGGCACAAAGAAAAGAGGTGAATTCAAGAGCAAAAGACAGTCAAGGAAGAACTGCACTTGATGTTGCAAGAGAAAATGGAAAAAGTATGCTTGAATATTGGTATATTGAAACATGGTCTCTAGAGGAGAAAAAGGAAAACGAAAAAATCATTGAATTATTGGAATCATTTGAAAACAATCCAAATGAAACAAGAACAACATTGAGAATGAAACTTGGACTTACAAGTATTTTTTTTTAAAAAATTCACTTTGTTTTTTATTATTCTTCCTAAATAAATTTATTTCTAGATTGTGATGCTGTTTCTATTTATGCAATGATGGTTTTCCTTTCTGATCAATATTTACGTTTTAAATAATTTAACAATTTTGTTTCGCAAATATAACAAAAGAAAGTGCTCAACATCAAAACCAAAAACAATAACAAATTGTCAAATGTTTGTTTGGGATGAAAGGACTCAATGGAAAGAGAAAATCTCAACTATTATTTTTATAAATAAATCAGCAATAAAGAGTCAATAATAATAATCTTGTTGAAAAGTTCAATTTATGGAAAAAAAAAAAAAAACGCTGACTCAAGGAAATTTTGATTTTTTTTTTTTTTTTTAAAAAAATTTTTTTTCAAAAAAGCCAAAAAACAATATCACTCCACTCCAATATTCTATTTAAACAATATCATCAACTAAACATCTATATAATTTTAAAAAAAGAAGAAAAAATTTTGTTTTTACTTGTTACTTTTTACTTTTATTAGTCCATATGATGATATTTTCAAACAGTAGGAGATTGTTGAAATTAAGAGAACACTCGTTTGGCTTTCCGTTATCATCGAGAGGTCATAAGACGACAACGAAGACTCCAAGTAAAAGAGATTGGACTCAACAATGGGAAGGAAAGACACTTTGTTGGAGAGACTCAGAATCCAAGACATCACAACCAAAAGTTAGAGCATGGGTTCAAAATGTTGATGTTGAAAATGATGCTATTGAACAACTCCTCCAAACATCAACTTTGCCATTTATTCATGGACATATTGCTGCAATGCCAGATATTCATGTCGGAAAGGGATGTTCAGTTGGTGCAGTGATTCCAACAAAAGGTGCTATTATTCCAGCTGCTGTAGGTGTTGATATTGGATGTGGGATGTGTGCTGTGAAGACATCAATGACTGCTAATGATTTACCTGATAACTTGAGAGAGATTAGATTAGCAATTGAGAAATCAGTTCCTCATGGAAGAACTCAAGGTGGAGATTCAAAGAGAGATGAAGGAAGTTGGAGAGGTGAAATTCCAAATGAAGTTATTAAAGAATGGAAAACTATTGAGAGTGGATATCAATCTATTATTCAAAAACATCCAAAATTGAAATCAGCGAATGCAGTGAATCATTTAGGAACTCTTGGAACTGGGAATCATTTTTCAGAAATTTGTTTAGATGAAGAAAACAATGTTTGGATTATGTTACATTCTGGTTCAAGAGGAATTGGGAATGCAATTGGAACGTACTTTATTGAAAAAGCGAGAGAAGATATGAGAGTTCATAAAAAGAATTTACCAGATAAAGACCTTGCTTACTTGTCGCAAGGAACAACGATGTTTGATGATTATGTGAATGCTATTTCTTGGGCTCAAAATTTTGCTAAAACCAATAGAGAAGTGATGATGATGAGAACAATTCAAGCAATTAGATCTGTTATTCGTATTCCTTTCAAAGCTGATTTAATTGCAGTCAATTGCCATCATAATTATGTTGATTTTAGTGAAGATTTTGGAAAGGATGTTATGATTACAAGAAAAGGTGCTGTTAGTGCAAGGAAAGATGAGTTTGGTATTATCCCAGGTTTCTTTCTTTCTTTCTTTTTTTTTTAAAAAAAAAAATTTTTATTTATTTTTTTTTTTTTTTTTTTTTGTTATTAAAATTAGGAAGTATGGGAGCAAGATCATTTATTGTAAAAGGAAAAGGAAATCCACTTTCATGGCATAGTTCAAGTCATGGTGCAGGAAGAAGAATGTCAAGAACTGAAGCAAAGAAAAGAATCACTCTTGATGAACATCTTGAAGCAACAAAATCAGTTGAATGTAGAAAGGATTCTAACTTAATTGATGAGAGTCCAGGTGCTTATAAAAATATCGATGATGTTCTTCTGGTTACTTTTTCTTTTTCTTTTTTTTAAAAAACTTTTCCTTTTGTGAATTTGTGAATTTGTGAATCTTTGAACTCTAAATTTTCATTTTTATTTTTATTTTTTTTTTAAAAAAAAAGGCTCAATCAGACTTGGTAGACATTGTTCATGTTTTAAATCAAATCGTTTGTGTAAAGGGATAAATCAAACTAAAAGAATAAAGTTGATGGATCAAAATTATCTATTTTTTGATTTGATTTGATTTGAAGAAGAAAAAAAAAAATCATTATTTATAATAAAATTTATAAATTTTAGGCCAATAATTGACTGAATGGATTATTTTTCTTGAAAGAAATACTTCAAGTTCCAAAAGTTAATTAATCAATCCATTGTTGAAATTCTTTCCAAATGATTTATCAAAATTGTAATATCATTTTCTGAACCAGTTCCACTCATATCCACATACAAGTTACCTCCGAAGACAATTCCAAGTGGACCTTTCCATTGTTTGGTGACTCTCATACATGGTTCCATCACAATTGGAATCATTTTCTTTTCCATGTTTGTTGCATAAGTAAACTCTCCTTTACAATTATCATGTCCTTTAGAAGCTACTTTTTCCATGTAAGCTTTGGTAACAAAAGCCAAAATAATATCACTATCATCAATTCCCTCAGCCATCATAGTGGTAATATGGCCAACCAATTTATCATTGTCAAACCAAGTATTAAACCCTTGAGCTTGTAACAATTTGTTTACAGTTCTAACACGATCATGATTGTCTCGATTTAACTCATCTTTGACCCAAGTATGCGTTAAAAATACTTTTGGTTTTGGGATATTTAGACTCCAAACGCTTGATACACTTGAAGAATTGTCTTCCTTGATTCTAGATTCAATTCTATTATTTGAGTCTTGATTTTCATGTTCGAGAATTTCTGTCATTAAGATTGATGTAAGCTGTGGATGATGAAGTAATTCTTGAATTTGATCCTCATTCAAATTATTTTCCTTCTTCAATTTATTAATGAGATCTTGAATTTCCTTTTTCTTTTCTTCAATAATTTGACTTTGATAAATCATTCCAGATTTTAATAATAAATCAATTGGATTTATGATATTTTTGGTTGTTGGGCATGTCATTTCTTGTTTATCTTTTGGTTTTGTTATCTCTAATAAACAATCTGATAATTTAATTAATCCACTTGGAGTTGAATCAAAAGGAGATGAAACCATTTGATAACCCACAATTCCTGAATACTTTTTTGAACATTTCCAAATTTCTTCAATAATATTATCCATTACTTCTTTCCTTTTTTTAAAATCTTCTCCTCTAACTTTGATCGTTATTTGATATCTAATATTGAATTGATCGAGATTTTGGGGGCTATTAGGATCAATAACAGTTAAAAGAGCTTTAATCTTTTTATTCTCTTTTGAGGTAATAAACATTCCATACTCCCAAACTAATTCATTTTCAGCATTTTGATGTAAATAAATAAATAATCGATTAATTATTTCTTTTGGAAACCTATTAAATATTATTCTTCTTTCAATTTCTTCATTTTTGTTTGAAAATTCATTTGGCCAATATTTTGATAAATCTTTTGGTTCATCTTTCGATAAAAAATGTAGAATTAAACTCCTTTGATCTTTAAATGGTTTCCCTTCATCTTCTTTCATTTTAAAACATATATCAAATTTTTCCATGAATGCAACCAACATTTCTTCTTGACACAAATAATTTGGCCAAAATAATTTCAAATCTGAATGTTTTAAAATTCCATCCTTGATATTATGACACAAATCTCTTTTAATTAAAAATTCTTTCAAAACATCCTTTATCACGAATTTTTGTTTTAAAATAATATAATTTGATAATTCTTTTGGTTCATCAAAATAAATACAAGTTTCCCATTGATGTAATAATTTTAATCCTCTTTTCACAAATTCAAGATCAAATTTAAATTCAGATTTTGAAGTAGCTTTAAAATATCTAATTAATTCTTGAATATCAATAATTGGAAGAGAATTAAATATCTCTTGTTTTTTTAACTCCTTAATTGATTTTTCAATATTTAAATATCCAAGAGGTAAATTTTCACCCATATATCCATGAGTTAAGATTGTTTTATAAATTTCCTGTTTCAACTCATCAATATTCTCCATTGTTGAACAACTCACTTCATAAATTTGAATTGGATAATGAATTCTATTTGATTTTGCTATTTCCAATATTTCTTGTTCTCTTAATTTTTTTGATTCTTCTGATTTATCAACATTTTCATTATCCAAAAATGTACCAACAACTAAAATTGAGAAATAAGGTTTATTATTTGCCAAAGAAGTTGAATCATGTTGTAAATGAAACGAAAGTAATTTAAACCAAAAATTTAAATCTAATCTATTTTTTCCATCTTTCATTTTCCATAATACTAAAAAAACTGATCTTATTGAAAAATCATTGTAATAGGGGTCATAATAATCCCATCCTCCTCCTCCGAAATCCCAAATTGAGATATCAATATTTGGCGTTAATTTCAAGTCATTTGGATTTTCACTCCTTCCACTCAACTTATTTTGGGATTCAAGCACTTGATCTTGAATTTCGATTCCATGAGTTGCGACATTGAAAACAACTCTTTTCAATCTTTCAAACTATTTATCCCTTGTTTGTTGATCTTTGAAATAGATTTCAATTTTCTTTTGAGTTTTATAGTTTAATGGAATTAATTCCAATCCTGTTTCTTTTATTTCTTGAATACTCCATTGTTTATTTTCAAGAATAGTTTCTTTATAATCCTTGTTTAATTCATTTGATTTATATCTTCTAAAAGATTTTCCTTGTAATTCAATTAAATATTCATTTCTTCCTAATTTTCCTTTTTTTTCACCAAGATCTCTAAGTGGAAATAAACAATCTATAAGAGTAGTTTTACCAACATTATCATATCCAACAACCATTAATTTTGTTCGATAAAGTGGATTTGAATTTGGAGATTGACATAAATCTAAAATGTATTGAGCAATTGATTTTGTTCCTTGATTTCTAATTTCAATTGGTATTATTTCTAATCCTTCTGTTGATTCCAATTTAGTATCATCAATTCTATTGAATTTTATATAATTTTCAAATCTCTTCTGAGTATGAATCAATGAAACAATAAATAACAAATAAATAATAAAGAATAAATAAATAAATACTCTATGTTTTGGAGATTGTTTAACTTCCCATTTTCATATTTCCAAATTAAAGTTTTCAATATTTCGAGGATATTAGAAGAGGTCAAACCACAATTTGTTAATCTAAATGGTTATATTCTATATTTGAATTAATTGAAAAAATAAAAAAATGAATACTTTAACTCTTTGAAATCTTTTGAAAGTAATTCTTTAACTTCTTCAGTCAGACCATTTTGAGAAGAAGAGAGAGGTTCCATTGAAGATTGCTTTGCTTTGCTTCAAGCTAAGTAATCCAACAATATCCAATAATTTAAATATAGAGATTAATAATGGTTTGTCCTTTGAATTCAAAGAATTAGCTCATCGTTTCAACTTATCATATGAACACCATTTCAAAGTCTCTTCTTTGTTCGTGATTGATTATTGAATTGATCTCTTTCTTGTTGGGGGGAGTGTTGATTAGAAGTCTAATGAATTTGAGAGAGAGATCAGAGATCAAGAGAGGACTGGCTTCGATTAACAAATCACTGACTCAGTTTTTTTATTTTTTTTTCCTCCATCAATTAATAAACTGAATACATATTTATTCTCAATTCTTTTCTTATAACAAAAAGATAGAAAAAAAAAAAATTACATATTATAATTACAAAAAATAATAGCTTTTTTTTTGTAAAAGTACATTCATAGAGAGATTCAATGAACTTGATATCAGGAGAATGACTCTATTTTCACAATTATCTTTTTTGAAATCGAAGTAAACATCTTTTTAAATTCAAGGAAAGATTTACATTAATTAATGATCTTTGAAACTCAAGTATCTATCAGAAAGGAGGACAACTGTGGTAAATAGAATGGCAGCATCATATTCTTGAATATTTTAATTTTTATATTTCTCTGAATTCAATTTTGAAAAGGAAAGAAGAGAAAAGAAAAAAGAAAAAGTTTACTGGTTCTTGCTTCGAATAATTTAAAAATCTCTTTCCAATTCCTTTTCTTTCTCTTTTTCAACAATTTTTTTGCAATATCATTCCCTCCATTTTTATAAATTGGTTTGTTAATATCAAATCTCCTATTTGTTAATAATAATTTCACAATTTCAATTTTTCCATAAAAGCAAGCATAATAAAGAGGAGTCCAACCATTTTTATTTCCTTTATATAAATCAATTCTTTCATCACTTAATAATAACTCCACAATTTCGATTTTTCCTTCTTGACAAGCAACATAAAAAGGGGTTGTCTCATCATTGTTTGATTGATTTAAATCAATTATTTCAGAAGTTAATAAAAGTTTAACAACTCCAATATCTCTATAAAAACACGCACTATAAAAAGGTGTCCAGCCAGTATTAGTTGCTTTATTAATATCAACTCTATTATTACTATTTAATAATAACCTAATAACTTCGGTTTTTCCATGGGCACAAGCAATAAAAAAGGGACTTGCTTCATTATTATTTGGTATATTAATATCAACTCTTTGATCATTTAATAATAATTTCACAATTTCAGTCCGTCCATAAGAACAAGCAACATAAAAAGGTGTTGCACCATTTTTATTGGCTTTGTTGATATCAATGCTTTCATCATTTAATAATAATTGAACTACATTGATATGTTCTTTTTGACAAGCAATATAAAAAGGTGTTTCACCATCATCATTTGCTTGATTGATATCAACTCTTCGATCATTTAATAATAGTTTCACAGTCTCAATATGCATTTTATCACAAGCAATAAAAAAGGGACTTTGATTATGATCCTTTTCTCCAAGATTTACATCAATGAGAGAGTTGGTTAATAATAATTTGACAACATTAGCATTTCCTTTGTCACAAGCAACATAAAAAGCTGTTTTCCCAGAATCATTAACTTTATTGACATTCACTCTTTGATTATGTACGAATAATTCTACAACTTCAATTATTCCAATTAATACATTCTTGTTTTTACTAATTCAACTCTTCCATAAAAACAAGAATGTATTAAAGGTGTTGAACCATTTTCATTTTCTTCTTTATTCACATCCACTCTCTCATCATTTAATAATAACTTCACAATTTTAATCCTTTGATTTATACAAGCAATATACAAAGGTGTTTTGTTCCGATTTTTAATATTTGTTTGATTAATATCAACTCTCTTATCATTTAATAATAACTTCACAATTTCAATATGTCCATTTTCACAAGCAACATATAAAGGTGTTATACCAGCTTGATCTTGACAATTAGGATTAATCCTTGGATTTTCAAGTAATCTCTTCACTTTATAATAATAAGAATAGTAGTAATAATATCCAGATCCACAAGCAAAAGAAAGCTCTTTCTCTAACTCTTCTATTGATTTATCTTTCTCATTCAAGAAAACTCTGCCTTTGAGAAAGAATATAAGTGATAAAGAGAGAAAAAGTAGAAGTAGTAGTAGAAGGAGTAGAAGAAGAACAAACATTTTCCCCTATAGTTATAAGTTTATAAGTTTGTAAGTTAATTAATTCATTGAAACAATTAAAATTGACTAGGTACTTCCTCCAAAACAAAATCTTCAATAAATAAATTTGAACTGGTCCAAGAAGATAACTGTTAATATAATCTCAAGTTCCTCCAGTATCTGTTATAACTCTAAGTTATCTAAGAAAGATGGTCCAAGAAGATAACTGTTAATACAATCACAAGTTCCAACGTTTGAATTTTAAAATATTGATTTCTGATTTCAATCAACAACAACAAAAAAGAATTTATTTATAACAATTTAACAGTTTTTTTTATTTTCCTTCTTGTGCATTGAGTTCTTCAATCACATCATGAAAAAGGTAAGGTTTTGGTATTGAGACTTTGGATGGGAAGACACGATCAAAGAGTCTATAGAAAAAATACAATTGTAATTGGAGGTAGTGGAAGCATTTGTGAGTGATAGGTTTTTGTCTAAAAATGAGAGCTGATAATATCGTGATAATGTTTAAAGGAAAACACATGCTAAATAATACAAGTGTGGCAATGATTCTCAAAGGAGTTGGAGAAACATGAGGATGTGCTTCTAAATATTGAATATATTTGGGTTCAATTTTTGCTTCCTTTGCTCCTGTAATAATAATTTTCATATATCTTTTTGAAGGTAATAATCCTTCCTCAATTGCATTTGTTGAGAGAACATAAGCTTTAATTTTTCGAGATGTTTCATAAACTTCAACTTCAATTTCTGCTGGGAAATATCCTAATGAAACAAATAGGATTCAATTATCAAATACATCATTAACTTGTTTAAAAGTTGGAAAAGAAATAAAAAGAACATATACCATGTTTTGAACCTCCTCCACCTTCACTTTGTAATAAACGAATCCAATCTCTTTTTGATAAACGATATAAGACTCCATGTAATTCACTACCTATTATTGATTTAATATGAATATTTCTCCTCTTTTTAACTTTTTTTCTTTGATTAATTGTACTTATTGATTTGATTTCTATGTTCTATTTTTATATTTGAAAGAAAGAAATCAAATAGTAATTACCTTGATGAGGAACTCCTGCAGCAAATACAGGTTCAAGAAATGGTACACCTCGTTGATGAAAAGCAAGAGTCCAATTCACAGCTTTCCCAACCAACACCTCTTTTGGAGACAACTTTCTTCTTCCAATTGCTACTCTTGGATTGATATTGGATCCAATTGCAAAATTCCAAATGTCTTCTCCTTCTCCTTCCATCAATTACAGCAAGTCAGTGTTCAGTGCAATTAATTATTGATTGATTGATTTATTGATTTCTTTCCCGATTTTTCTTCGGGAAACGCTTTTTCTGAAATTTTTTGAAAATGAAAAATGGCGAATTTTTTTTTTTTCATTTTTTTTTTTTCTAAAAGATCTCCCAATTCTCAATCTCAATTAGCAATTTGGATTCATATTTTGATATCTTATTCACTTTGAGCATTGAAATCAACCCAAATTTTGTAATTGAAATCGAAGGAAGTGAAGAAAGAAATTGTGAAGAAATTGTGGGAAGAGAATTTGTGGATTTTTGGTGTGGATTTGTATTTGATATTGGAAGATTATAACCGACTACGATTTTGAAAGATTGAAAGAAAGTGGAAATAAGAAATCAGAAATAGGAATGGATAGATTAACTCAACTCCAAGTTTCTCTTGATAGAGTTATTTTTTTTTTTTTTCTTTGATATTTTTTTTTTGAATAGACAAATTTTGATGACAAAAAAAAAATTAGATGGCTGTATTATTTGGAGATACAATTACACAAATCCATAATTTAAATATTCCTGATTTTCAAAAAGGTTTTGAATTTATTATTTTATTTCAGCTTATGATTTCCAATACTAACTGATTTATTTGTTAATTAAAGAAGATTCTCCCGAAACTGGTATTTTTTTGTTTGATTTCTTCATTTTCAAAAAACTCACATAAAACTTTTAGAGATTCTTAGAGTATCAAAAGAAATTGATTTATTAATTGAGTCTCTTCCTGGAGTAAATCTTTCAGATACTGCCCAAGTATTCTTTTCTTTCTCATTTTTTGGAAGAGATTGTTTTGTTGATATATTAATAAAATAGGTGGGGAAACTCCAAGAACTTGAAGAGCAAAATCAAGAAGCAGGTGCTGAACTTGAAAAAACTTATCTTGATGCTGAACAAACTTTATTAGAACTACGAGAAACTATTCGAGCAATTTGTTCAGATCAAGGTTGAATTATTCATTTTTTTTTTTTTTTTTTTTTTTTTTTTTTTTTTTTTTTTTT
>Ga0209960_1004077_pt1 | contig 11585 bp, 14 predicted proteins | sample ThiBiot_500_plan_2_FD_183947 | JGI IMG/M metagenome (GOLD analysis project Ga0209960, IMG submission 183947) | Wastewater bioreactor microbial communities from Cape Town, South Africa - Thiocy_expt_500_plan (SPAdes) | ecosystem: Engineered > Bioreactor > Thiocyanate-remediating >... | reverse complement strand
AAAAAAAAAAAAAAAAAAAAAAAAAAAAAAAAAAAGATTCAAGAAACAAACCCTGAAATGACATCCTTAATATCAAAAATTCCCTTCGAAATTAATTGACCAAATAATTTTCCTGATAAAACTCTTTCTTCTTCTTTTTTTTCAAAAGATTGTTCAATTCTTGACGATATTAAATCCGAGAACCATTTCTCACAATTTTTGTCTTTATATTCTTGAAAGTAATATGCAGCATCCTAAATTTTGTTCGTTTTTTTTTTTTAGTGGAAAAGAAAGATTAGAGAAAATTGGGGAGGAAAACAATACATCAAAATCTTTGAGTTGATAAAATTCCTTAAATGTATTTTCTATTCCACTTTCAAATTTATCTTTTGAAATTTCTTTTGTAATTGGTTGTGGTTGACTTTGAGATTGAGGTTGAATAGGTGTAGATTGTGATTGATGTAAAGATTGACTTCTTCCAGTAGTTTTTGGTTTATTCATATCATTTAAATTTTCTGAAGATGTTCTCCTATGAAAATGAATAGCAATTTTAAAATAAGTAAATCAATAATAGAGTTTTTTTAAAAAAAAATTAAGTAAAAAATGTACTCAAAGGGGTGTGAAGGTTGTTTCATCTTATCTTGGAAACTGTCGGTCTTTAATATAGTAAAAAGAAAGAAAGAAAGAAAGATTTTTTTTTTTCTTGTTTGAAAGAAAAAAAGAAAGAAAAAAAGAGAAAAAAAATACTCTTCTCATTCGGTTATCGTGGACATAACTAGAACTGGCTGATCTTCTAGCTGTTGCTGAATTCTTTTTTTATTTTTTCAAAAAAAAAAATGAAAGCTTTCTAAAGAGAAAATTTTTTTTCTGAAAAAATACAAATTGTTGATTCATTCCAGGGAGAGAGCCTTTCCCGCTAGATTTTCTATCCACTCCTCTTGAGGAAGTTTGAGAAGCTCTGCGAATATTTTCTTGTTCAATAAAAGCCTATGAATTTTGATCAGATTAATTATTTAAAAAAAATTTTTTTTTTTGGAGGCAATGATATTATTAAATACTTCTTCATGAATTTCATCGATTTTTTTTGCTTTTGTCTCTTCTCTTCGAGGAATCCATTTATTCTCTCTTTGCTCAAGAATATCCTGTTTTATAATGGTTAGTATTAGGAAAGAAGAGGAAAAAAAAAACAAAAAAAAGAAATTTTTTTTTTTTGATACCTGTAACATAAATCTGATTCGTGAAGATAAACTTTCATCTTGTGTAAGTTCTTGTATACGTACAAAATATGCGTCCATTCTTTTTACTGATTTAGGCTGATCCAATAACTTTCCAACAGTTTTTAATAGTTTACATAAACATTCAAAATCTCTTTCATCGGATGTGGTTAACAATTTTACAACACTTCAGTTTCAAAGTAACAAATGATTTTTTGGTTTGTTTTGTTATTAAGCTTTCCAAAAAAAAAAGAAAAAAGAAAAAGAAAAAGAAAAAGAAAAAGGAAAAGAAAAAGAAAAAGAAAAAGAAAAAGAAAAAGAAAAAGAAAAAGAAAAATGAAAGGAAAGAAAAATACCATTCATGCATAATTTTCTCAGTTAACATACCAAGTCCAAATAATTCACCAATGAAGGTGAGATTTCCTAGTGTTCTTCTTTTGATTTTATTCATTTTATCATTATACTCCTCTAATTCGTCAGGGGACATTTGTTTGATTTGTTCTTCAGTTGCCTTTGCCTGATTTGATTAATTATATTTTATTTAAATTGATTTTTTTTTTAAAAAAAATCAAATAATAATAATAAAATACATTTTCTTCCTCAGGATTAAAAAATTTCTCTTGACAACGGTTTAATAAACACCTACGAAATGTTACTTCGCCAAATGTTGGAGAATCTTTCTGCAATTGTAAACAAAGCTTAGCATACATAAAAGAAAAGTGTGACTCATCAGTTGCTTTGTCAAAGATTAAGCCAATCATTCCATCTAATACTTCAGGGGATGTTATGGGAATCTTCTTCAATTCCTTTGTAAGTTCTTCAAATCTTTCAACAGTAATTTTATTTAAAATTCCTCTAATTGTTCTAAAAATGGCCTGGTTTTTTGATTCCTCATCATCCAAATTGACCACTGGTCTCTTCCACCCCTTCTCAGTTGTTACGATTTTTTCAACTGGTTCTGTTACAGGAGGGGAATTTTTTGGATTTTTAGATTGCCTTCTTTCACCCATTCCTCTCTTTTCTTTAGATTGGGTTCTACCTGCTGCATTTTGATTTGGTCTTTGACGATAATTATCTTGACGTGCATCTTGGGATCGGGATTTTTGATCTTGAGATCTTTTATTTGATTGCTGTTGAGGTGACCTATTTTTCAAGAAAAATAAATTTATAAATAAAAAATTAAAAATAAAATTAAATAAATAAATAGAAGTTCAAACTTTTTTGGACTTGCTTGCTTGCTATTTTTGTCCACACCAGAATTAGGATTAAAATCTTTTGGAGCTTGAGTACAATTTACAAAGAATAATTCCTTCATGAATTCAAGTGGATAACGTTTGATTCCTGTTTGGTTTTGTGGACTCCAAACCTAGAAATTAGGTTGTTGTTAATTGATTTATAGATAATTCACAAAAAATGAAGGAAAAGAACAAGTACCCCTTTAGGATATTCAAGTTTATAGGTTGGTGGGAAATAAGAATCTTGAAATTCTTTTTCATTTTTATTCTCATTTCCATTATCATTTTTGATTTCACTATTTTTGATTTCTTTATCTTTTTTTTTTTTTTTAAAGTGTTAAGAGTTTTTTTTTCAGATTTTCGAGTTGAACAAATAAAACAAACTTTCATTTTTATTATCCATTGTTGCTTTTGATGTGATCTGATTCTTTTCTATTTCAAATATTTCATTAATATATAGAGTTGGTTTGGTTTCAAATCAATAAAATTGACCTATTTGGGGTGTTTTCTCTTTTTCCTTTTCCTTTTCTTTTTCCTTTTCCTTTTCCTTTTCTTCATTTTTATCTTTTTTTGCATCTTGCTTTTTGACTTCTTGTGTACTTTCTTTTTTTATTTCTACTTTTTCTTCTTTTTTTGTCTCTTGAGTTGGAGATCCTTGTGAAGAATTTATTAACTTAACAACTTCTCCAGTTTTAGGATCTTTTATCTCAATTTTTTTTGAATCTTTTGTTTCAGGTGATTGAGGTGTTTGAGGTGCTTGAGTTGGTTGAATTATTTGAGGACTAGTCTTTGAAGTACAAAATTGAGTTTTATATTTTTATTTTTATTTATTTTATATTTTCAACTTGTTGCTTGATTTTACTAGGAAAAAAAAAAAGAAAAAAGAATTCAAATTTACTTTTTTTGGTGTCCATTCTTTAGCATTAGGATTTGGTTTAAATTCCTTTGCATTAGGATTTAATTTAGTTATTGGTGTTACATTAACTTCATTTGGTTTTAATGAAGGTTGTGTTGTGTTATTAACATTATTTGTTGGTTTTGAAGTTGTTTGAGAATTATTAATATTATTTGAAGCTGGAATTCCTTGAGTGGGTGACTTTCCAACATTTGGTTGTGTTGTTGGTTTCAAAGTGGCTAAAAAAATAAAAAGAAAAGAATTTTCAATACATATTTCTTCTTTCCTTCTTTCTTTATAACTTCTCTTCCAATTCTTTTTCTTTCTATAACACAAAAACTCCAAAAAAAAAAAAAAAACAATTTCTTCTTCTATCAACTTCCAATTTGTTTTTTTTTTTTTGTTTCTTCATTCCACAAATACAATAACATTCAATATACAATTGCTAACACAATAAAGAGAAAAAAAAACTGAATATATAAAAGAATACCTGAAGTCTTGTCTGAAGGCGTCGCCATTGTTCCAATTCTAACACAAAATACCACGAATTTAAAGAATTTGAATAAATTTAACTAATGTAATTAAAAAACGTTGAATATGAATATAATTAAGAAGGAGATGGATGATCTGTTGAATAACTTGAGCTAGATGATTGCAGATGGATGGGAGGAGAGAGAGAGAAGAGAGCTGGCTGTTTTGGATGCGGGATGGGGATGCTTTTTGAGTTGCAAAGAAGTAAAAAGGAAAAAAAAAAAAAAAAAAAAAAAAAAAAAAAAAAAAAAAAAAAAGAAAAAAATAGAAAAAGGAAAAAAAAAAATAAAAAAATGGCGAATCAATAAATAACTACACCTCAATTTGTGCTTCAAATTTGTAACACAACACAACCTTAAAAATGAAATAAAATGGAAATGGAAAAGACAATTTCAGTTTTTATTATTGTTATTCTTAAAAGTTATGGATCGTAAATTTTTACTAAATCTGTTAAGTATGCTTTGCAAATAGGACATTTCCCAAATTGCGGGTCCTGCTTGAGGATATTAGAGCATGCATTGCAGAGACATTTGTGGCCGCATGGGTAGCAACATACCTCTCTTGGGAGTTCCAAGCAAATAACACATTTAGGTTTGACTTCTTGAGCCTTTGGGAGATCTCCAACGAACTTTGATAGCATTGCCATCATCACCATGTTCATTTGGTTTCTCTGATTTTCTTCTCTTTCACTTTTTCTCTTTCCTTCTTAGTTTTTCCAGAAAAATATTCCAAGAAAGGATTTGCTAGTGCACTTGAGGAGTTTGAGGAAGAACTTGAGGAAGTGGTTGGAGGGATGTTTGCTTCCCTTTTTTTGTCACAATAAACATGTCAACTGACTTTGAATTGAAACCTAAATCTGTGTTGCGAAAGGTTGGCAACATCTCCCGAGGAACTTGAGAGTTAGTCCTTGGACCATGGTTCTTTTCTTTTATTTTTTTTTGTTATTTTTATCTTTAATTCAATTCAATTCAATTCAATTCAATTTTACACTTTTAAAAGAAAGGAGATCTTGGTACCTGTAAGCTTTCTTGTTATTTGAGGTTTGGGCCTCTTGAGTAGTATCCAGTTAATTTTGTTTTGTTCGTCAGTAAGAAGTTGCTCGTTTTCCAGAAATCTTCATTAATTATATTCCAAAAGAAGATCCTGCTCTTTCGTTTCTTTGTTCTTTCTTCAACACTTTGAAAGCATGGTATCAACATATCCAATAAAGGACTTTATTTATTTATTTATTTATTTATTTTTTGAAATAATTGGAGTCTCTTTTTTTTTTCATAAAGTACAAATTAATTTGGGAAGATTTTTTTAAAATTTTGGGATTTGGATTTCTGCAACTGAGGGAAGGAGTTGTTTCCAAGATTCTCCAACCTTGAATAAAAGAAAGTCAAAACGAATTTTTTTTTTTTTTTTAAAAAAAATTTCAGAAGAGTAAAACAAAACAGACCTTGTCATGAAGATTAATTTGATCATTAATGAAATCTTGAAGAATTGTCTTTAAATCTGAAGCTCTTTCAACATGAAAATGATTTATTTCTGCAATTACAACTTGAGTTGCAATATCTGCTCGATATTTTAATTGTTGAAGATTCTATTGATTTTGTTTTTTTTTTTCAAAAAAAAAGGTTCAAAACTTTTTTTTAAAAAAAAATTCAAAAAAAAAAGTTACCTCAACTTCCTTTTCTTTTGTTTGTGAAGCTCGATATGAATTTAAAATTTGCTCATAAGTTTTAATTATCAGCTACGCAAATAAAAATAAAAAGAGATTAAAATGGGAAAAAAAAAAATGAAAAATGAAAATAAAAGAAAAATAAAAATCAAACTGGAAATCTTTTAATTTCACGATCCAAATCTTTGAAATCTTCCATTAATCTTCCAAATCCTGGGTTATCTTTATAAGCATTACTAATTCTTGATAAAGTGGAGGATAATCGAATTAAAGCTGTTGTTAATGAAGTACATTCAAGACAATTATCTTTCCAACACCAACATCCTTTATTAATTATTTGCAAATATGATTTTATCAAAAAGATTTTTTTTTTAAAAAAAATGAACCTGTGTTAGTTGGTAATTGATTTTCAGGCTTTTCATTTTTCATTTTTGAACTAATTTGACCTATCTGACCACTGATTTGCCCAATTTGACCACTTATTCTATTCATTACTTTTAGGGTTTTATCATCATCATTTGTCACAAGATGTTCCCAAGCAATTGATAACTTTGATATTTCAATTTGAATTTCTAAAATTGAAAATTAGATTGTAATTGAAATAAAGAAAAAGAAAAAAAAGGATGACTTAATGAAATTTAAGTCAGAAAAAAAAGAAAACCTTCTTGTCTTGATTTAATATGTTCACCAATTTGATGAATATTTTGAAGATGTCGATCCATTGTTCGAATATATTTCGAAAATCGGTCAATTATCTCACTTTTTTATCAGAGTTAATCTCAAAAATACAAATAAATAAATAAAATGGAACAAAAATTACGTTTGATCTTTTGGTGATCCTTGTAATTTGACAGAATCAAAAAAAGAATCAGAAAGTTGAACTTCTGCTATTCTCTTTCCTTCTTTCCATTCTTTCATTTCACTTGATGTTAAAAAATGATGAAAAACTGGAGAATTTCTTAGAATTGGATGTTGAGCAACACGATTTAAAAATTTTTCTAGCCTTCTTTTTCTTTGTTGAAGAAATTCTAATTCGAAACGTCCTTTTGGTTGGAAAAAAAAAAAAGTGTTAAGTACTTTTTGTGTTAAATTTCGAATGAAACAGATTTAGTTATTATTTTTGAATGAACCTTGAAGTTGTTTTCCAGGTAGTGTTGGAATAATAATAAATGGATATTTATCACAAAGTCTATTGTAGAGCCAAACAAAATTTTTGTATCTTCTGGAAACAATGTTTGTTGAAATCTAATATTTTTGAATTTTAAGCTTAAATTTGTTCAGAATAAATGTGTATTTATCACAAATTAAGGAAAAAAAAAAGTACATCTGATTTAAGGGAATATGAAACATAAGATTGAACTCCTGAATATTTCTTTTTTTTCTCTTCTTTGGTGATTGTAATAGTAAATGCATCTCTAACTGGAATCCATACGTTGTTACCCTATTATCAAAAAAGATTTGAAAAGGAAATAATTTGAATTTTTTTCAATCTCCAAATAAAAACTTACGACAATAATTTCTTCATTTTCTTGAAGTGATGATGGTTCTGAAAAAAAAAAGATTTATTTTCATTATTAGTTTCATTTTTTTTAAAAAAAATTAAATTTCTAAAATTACTTTTTTGAAGAGTTTTTAAGAATCCTCCAGTTGGTGGACTTGAAACTTCTGAATCATGTTCATTTTCATCATCATCGTCATCATCATCTTCACTGTATTCAAAGTTTTCCTATACAATTAAAATTTCAGAAAAACAACTTTTTCTTTTCGTTTTTTGATTTTTCTTTAAAAAAATAACATTGCAAGGTTCCACATAGTTCTCAGGTATCAGTCCTACAATTTGATCTTTAACTCCTTCCCACCAACCTGCTCCAACATTTTGTCTTTAGATTGTTTTTTATTATTGTTTATGTGTTATCAGTTAGAACAACAATTAGAATAATACATCAAAATAATGAAAGAAATGAAAGAGAAAAAGGAAAATAAAAAAAGAAACCTTGTCACTTCAATAATATCATCCTTCTTAAAAGACAACTCTTGAATGCATGTCGCTTCAAAGTCATAGATCGCTTTGACCCACATACTTTTTGACTTTTTCCTTTCCTTTCCTTCTATTTCTATTTTTTTTTTTCAAAAAATAGTCATTATATGAAATTTTATCCCAAAAATAAAATAAAACAAACTAAAAAAATTAATTAGAACATCAAATTCAAATAAAAATTTGAAGAATCGAATTGAATCAAGTCTGTTTATTTTATTTAATTTCAATCACTTTCAACAGCAATCTCAGCAGTCAATAAAAAAAAAAATAAAAGGGCACTTTCGAATCTTTAAGGAAAAAAAAACAAAAAAAAAAAAACATGTCCAATTTCTCGAAATTGATGAAAATGTTTTTTTTTCTCTCCCTTTCTTTTTTCATCTTCAAATTCTGAAAAGATTTTTTTTGTTTAGAATCAAGTTTTCAAGCAAAATTAAGAATCATAATAATACTGCACATTTTGAAGAATAACATTACTTTGAAGTTTCAAAAGTTGATCCAAAGTCAAAAAATGGCGGGAAAATTGGAAGATCAAAAAAAAATCCCGCCAAAATTAAGTCATCAAAGAACCAAGTGATGACAGCATTCCAAGTCTTAATTAATAATAGCCTATCCTTTAATGCAATCAATCAATTATTGAGAGTTCTTTCATATTGTCTAACAATTAAGGATGAAAGTGAAATCAATTCACCATAAGTTCATTAATTAAGTTTCTTATTGTTATTTGGTTGTAAAAAATTTGGAAGAGATTTCTTTTTCTTTTTTTTCGGTTTTTCATCAACCCCAGGAAAAATGGGAAAAACAAACAAACAAACATAAAAAGATTTTCAATAATACAAACTTATCGAATTCAATACAATTATAATAATAAATTCAATACAAATTCAATACAATTCTTCTTTTTTTCAATAGCTTCAATCATTAATCACACTTTGTATTTTGCTATTCATTAAAACAGTTGAAAAAAGGAGTCAAAAAAGAAACTGGTTTGGAGGTTTGATAAGGAAGGAAAAGAAAAAACAATTAGTTATTCAGATATTATAGCTTTGAATACACAAAGAAAATGAGTTTAAGAGAGTTGCAACACGCAACAGAGAATCAGAGAGGATATGACTCAAGTATAGATGAGGAACAGAGTTATCAAGGTAGACCTAGTTGGTCTTCTGATCCTTTGTCTGTGGATAATATTGCTGGACATAGTGGACAGCTTGGAAGCAGTTTGAATTTTCTTATTTTCATGATTTTTTAATATTTTCAATTGTTTTCAATGCATGAATTTTTTTTCAATTAATAGATCCTGATTCATCTGCAAGCTCAATATCTGACTATGAAAGACCTATATCACAAAATCGAATTAAACAATTTTTTGCAAGGCCAGTTGTCTTACTTATCTTTGTAAGTTTATTGTCATTGATGAATTATTTTGATCGAGGAGCATTTGTGGGAGTTTTACCATTGATTAGTGATGAATTTGGTATGAGTGATTCTCAAGCTGGAATTATTGGAGGAGCATTCATAGGTAATCTATATATTCATTTTAGAATTGAAATTAAATCAAGATTTTGCATAAAAATAAATAAAGATAAAATAAATATAAAAATGAACAATAGTCGGATATTCACTTGTTTCTCCATTTATGGCACAACTAGGAAGACATGTACCTTCTGGAATTCTTTTAATGGTTGGAATGCTTGTTTGGGTTGGTTCTACTGGTATTCCATTGAATTTATTGATTCCTTTGTTTATTGTTGATTATTTATTTATTTATTTATTTATCTACTTCTCAAAATATAGCTGCATGTATATTTGCAAATGGATTTTGGTATCTTATTGTTGCTCGATGTTTCACAGGTATTGGAGAGGCTGCATTTATTTGCTTATCACCAGCTCTAATTGATGATGTCGCACCGAAAACTCAAAAGAATAGGTAATTACTTAAAATCAACTATCATTACAATTTTCATGATTAATTTTTCCTTTTCCTTTTGATTATAGATGGCTTGCAATTTTTTTTTCAACACTCCCCATTGGATATTCTTTAGGTTATTTAGGTGCAGGACTCGTTGCACAATATGCAGAGTGGCCATTTGTCTTTTTAATAGAATCTGCAATAACTTTACCATTAGCAATTCTTTGTATTTTTTTACCAAATGTTAAGAGTACTGTCGTTTCAAAGAAAACTGATATTGTAACTGAAAATGAAGTTGGACATGAAAGAATTCAAGAAGAAACACAAGGATTATTAAGTGGAGAACATGAAGATGAAACACCTTTAATCAGGAAAACATCAACATCTAATAATTATGAGAATTCGACATCTTTATTCTCTACACTCAAAAAATTAGTCTTAAATCATGTTTATGTTGTAGTAACACTTGGATATTGTGCACAAACTTTTGTTTTAGGTGCATTGACATTTTGGGTTTTCTTTTTTTCTTTCTTTCTTTCCTTTTCTTTCTTTCACATTTGGCTTTGTTTTTCTTTTCTTTCGAACTTTTTCATTTAGTTTATTAATATTTTCTTCTTTCATACAGCTTCCAGATTATGTGCACAATCAATATGGGCTTGAACTTTCAGTTTCAAATTATTTAATTGGAGCAGTGACTGCAATTTGTGGAATATTTGGAAATGTATTTGCAAGCTTTTTAATGGATTATCTCATTAATACTCGTCTACTTGATCCTAGATATGTGGGAATCTCATTATCAGTTTTATTTTCATTGCTTGCTCTACCTTTTGCTTTCATTTCAGTATTCATGGATGTCATTTCTGCATTTTTGGTACTGATGTTCTGTTGTGAATTCCTTATGCTTTGTACAGTTACTCCTGTAAATAGTACTTTCTTAACATGTGTTCCTCCTGAAATTCGTGGACACTCAATGGCCATCGCAACACTCATGATTCATCTTTTTGGAGATCTTTCATCTCCATATATTTTTGGGGCAATTTCAGATCGAACAAACAATCAACGTTACTCATTATTTTTTATGTCATGTTGGTTAATTTGGACAGTAATATTCTGGGGATTAGGATGGATATTTATTCGAAGGGTTTTAGTGAAAGAAAAGAATGCAACTCGTTAAACATTGAATGTTTGTGAATAATCTTGATAAATTTTTGGTAAACTTTGATTTTCTTTCCTTTTTGACATCAAAAATATAGACTCCACAAATTTACTTTTTGTTTCAATTTACTTTCAAGAAACATTTAATATTTGTTCAAAGAGACTTAAATTGTGATAAATAAATAAATAAATAAATAAATAAATAAATAAATAAATAAATAAATAAATAAATAAATTTAAACTTCTGTTCTTTCTTTCTTCTTATTTATTTGGTATGTTCAATCAACTAAAAAAAAAGAATTGAATTATAGTTCTGACCATTTCCAATCCACTTTTGTGTTTGGTAATAAATCATAACTTCCAATTGAGACGAGTTCTCCTGGTTTCACTGTAACAGTTGTTGGATTATTTTGTAAAGTAATATTCTCTGCAAGTTCTCCAGAAAAAGTAACTTGAACAGAAACAGGTGCTTGACGAGTGCTACTAATATCAAATTCAAATGTATGTGCTCCAAGATGTTTACGAGTAAGAGTGATTCCTTGTAAGGATGATGCTTGATCTGGATATTTAACCACACCTTTCCAACGCCAGTTTGTTGAAATACTTGCTTCAGATCGTACATGTCCAATAATCTTTTTATCTCCTTTTGCAACAAAAGCAGAAATTGGGACTCTGCTACTTCCTTCAAGAAGGGGACCTCCAAGAACTTCTAATTCAACTTCAACATCATCTTTTCTCTTATTGTAAACCTAATAATAATTAATTGATTATTTATTTTTCAAAAAAAGAAAAAAAAAAAAGAAAAAAAAAAGAAAATTACATCAAATACAATTTCTGTAATTCTTCCATGTTTGATTTGAGTTGTTAAATGAACTCCTTGAAGTTCAGTGCAACGAATCTTTTATTTATTTATTTATTTATTGTTAAAAGGAAAGATAAAAAAAAAAAAAAAAAAAAAAAAAAAAAAAA
>Ga0209960_1004075_pt1 | contig 11585 bp, 13 predicted proteins | sample ThiBiot_500_plan_2_FD_183947 | JGI IMG/M metagenome (GOLD analysis project Ga0209960, IMG submission 183947) | Wastewater bioreactor microbial communities from Cape Town, South Africa - Thiocy_expt_500_plan (SPAdes) | ecosystem: Engineered > Bioreactor > Thiocyanate-remediating >... | reverse complement strand
AAAAAAAAAAAAATGAAAACAATTTTTTTTTTTTTTTTTCGAATCCAGGTTTCAACTGACTTTCATAATAAATGTACTAATCGTCATGGAGGAACTTCTGCTGCTGCTCCACTAGGCGCTGGAATTCTCGCACTTGTTTTACAAATTAGGTAAATTTTTGATTCCTCTCATTCAAAACTATTTTTTTTTTTTCTTTTTTTGTTTCTTGACTCCAAATAAATAAAATAAAATAAAATAAAAGACCTGATTTGACTTGGAGGGATATACAATGGTTGATTGTTGAAACTGCTCTTAAAGTTGATGATGATCATGTCGATTGGAGTACAAATGGAGCTGGTTATCATTTTAATCATAGATATGGTTTTGGAATGATGTCTGCATATAATATTGTTGAAAGAGCAAAAACTTGGGAACTTATTGGTCCACATATACCTTTAATACTCCCAAAAATAAATGAAAACAAGTTAATTCCAGATGGAGATGAGTTAATTTCAACATATGAATTCAAAGAAGAATATCTTCCTCCCCTACCTGAGAATTCAACCCATTTCAAACTGGAGCATGTTCAAGTTGTTTTTACTGCACAACATGAAAGAAGAGGTGATATTAGTGTTTCTTTAGTTTCACCATCAGGTGCAAGGGCTTTATTAGGAAAGAAGAGATCAAGAGACTCAAGTAATGAAGGATTTAATGATTGGATTTTTATGACAGTCAAATATTGGGGAGAAAGTCCTGTTGGAGATTGGAAATTAATTGTAAATGATAATGTTCCAGAGAAAACAGGGACATTAGTTTCTTGGTCTTTAAATCTATATCTTGTTGGGAGTGATGGTCCAATCCCCACCCAAGTCCCAGTTAAAGATGATGATGACCATCAACCAGAAGAACCAGATGATCTCCTTCAAGATGATGATTTAGGGTACGACTCAGATGATCAAGATCCAAATTTGGATGATTTTAATCAAGTCAAAACAGTCTCAGCTTGGACAATTACTGTTTCATTAATTGTAGTTATTTCTTTTTTAATCATTCTTCTTGGTCTCTATGTATTTGTGAGAAGGAAGTATAGTCCAACCTCTTCTTATGACACTCTCGAGTTTGATTTGGAATGATGACTTCAAACCGATGTAACTATTCACTTTTGTTCAAATAAAAAATATATTTTTGGATCTTTGTCTTTGGTGAATTGAAGGAAATTTTTATTTGAACAATCTCATTGTTGAGAACTTATTTTTCTTATCCTTTTACTTTCAATGAAAATGATTCTTTAATTGAAAATAATCAAATCCTTTTACTATTTTGTCAAAATTTTGGTTTGAAAATCAGAAGAAAAAAAAAAAAAAAAAACAAGAATTGCTTTTTGACCACATGGCTACACAACCAGAGAGAAACAAGGCCGCATTCACTGAAGGCATCCATCTAGCACTCTCAACTTGGACTGTACTAACACTTGCTGTTGAAGAAGAGTTTGGTGGACCTGACTCAAGAGAGAAAGCTGAATGGCTTGTTGGAGTTGTGATCTCAATTTTTGAAACAAGTAAAAAAAAAACTTAATTTTCTTCTATTTCTAACCAAAAAACAACCTCAAACTTCCCATTGCACATTATCAAAAATTCATTCTCTCTTTACTTTTCATTCTTTTCTTTTGTTTCTTTTTCTAATAAAACTTTTTTTTTCTTTCAAGAAAAGAATGTTGATGTGGATTATTTAGAAGATGTTCTTGATGATATTTTACAAGAGGAGTTTAATACAATTGCAGATGATGGAAGTATTCCACAAGTTTGTAATCTTTTTGTTAATTTATATCAACAATGTATACATGGTAACTATGCTGGAGTAGAATCTTTAAGACAACAATATTTGGTCATGCAACAAAATTCAAAAAAATCAATTAAACTTCCCACTGATCCAACAGATTTAGATGAAAGTGAGGATGATAGTGAAGAAGAAGAAGAAGGAAATCACTCAAATTCACATCCACAACCTTCAAATGATAATGATGTACCAATGTTAATTGATAACTCAAACAATAATAATAATCATGACCAAATGGAAGAAGATAATAATAACGAAGAAGAGGAAGATGATGGTTGGACGACGGTCAAAAAGAAAACAAAGAAACCCAACACAAAATCCAAAGGTTTTTTCATTTCATTTCATTTTCCTTATTTTTCTTCTTCTAATTTGAGATGTCGTTGATAAAAATTAATGAAAAAAAAAATAAAAAATAGGAAAGTAAAATTGTTGAAGCAATTTATTCAAGGTCAATAGAAAAATTTTGATTTTTATTTTTTTTTAGAAATATTCTGTACAATGTTTAATAAAAAAGTTCTCGATGTTTATGAGATAAATTAACAAATTCATTGTAAACTTGAATGTCTATATAGACGAAGAAAAAAAGAAATAGAATTAAATTTTGGTTAGTATAGAAAGAAATGAAATCAAACCAAAATTATCTCCAAAATCAGTATAGGTCATTTCTTGAATACTTAAATCAGGATTTACAGTTCCAATGATTTCAACAATCGAAGATCCATATTGTGAATCCTTATTATTAATAATATTTTATTCTTTAAAATTAATTATTTTATTGAAAAAAAAAAAAAAACCTCATTCATATGAACAACAACTTCTCCTCCATCACTTGCAAGAAAAACAGAAGTACCATTTTGAGTCTTTTAATTTAGAATTATTGTAAATAATTAGTTTTTAATTTTTATGATGTGAAAAAAAAAAAAAAAAGATTGTACCTCTTTCAATTGTCCAACAAATCTAACAAGATTCCCAACAAATTTTGAAAGTGTTTCTTGATTTACACGAATTGTAGCTTTATCCATTTTTTTTCTCAAAATATAATTGTAGAATAACACAAAAAAGTAAAGTGAAATAGCAATGTAGAAGTGAAGGTTTGTTCAAGGGTTAGGTCTCAATTGAGAAGCAGAAAGCAAAGCAAGAGTTTTTTCTTTTATTTTTTCAAAAAAAAAAAAAAAAAAAAAAAAATAACGGTTGAATCGTGACTTATTCAAGATATAAAACGCCTTTCGAGCGCAACCGTTGCACCACTCGCATCAAAAACCAAAAACAAAAACAAAAACTTCTTCTTCAACAACAATCAATGAACCACCAACAATGATTGATTTTACATTTACATTTCCATCAATAAAAGAGTTCTTTCATAAATGTCTTAATTAGAGATCAAAAAAAATACTTTCTTTTTGCAAAGATCTGGTTCATACAAACGATCAATATCAATCAATCACAACCTAAAGGTATTTTTTGTTTTTTTTTGATAGAATTCGAAAACCCTCAAATTTTAGAGAATAGAGGAAATTTAAAAAGTTGAAGTAAAAGAACTTTTTGGAAGTTTTTTTTTTTTCTGTAGTGAATTGTTTTTAGTGAAATTGAAAAAAAAAAAGAAGTGAAATGGAGCTTCTCTAATTTTTAATGATGCCTTATTTTGTAGCTATTTTGATGATTGAAGGGAGAAGACGTTCTTTAATTTTTTTTTGATAGTTCCTGAATTGGGATGAGTTAAAAGATTCACTATGGTTAGAGTTTTTTTTTTCTGTTCTTTCTTTCTTTCTTTCTTTCCTTTTTCTTTTTGAAATTAGAGTTAGGTTGCTCTGGAAAAACAACAAACAAACAGCAAAATAACTAAATAGAATGAACGTTGTCGATCTCAAGCTGAAAAAAAAAAAAAAAATCAATGATTTATTTGTCTCTTTTTTATGTCTCATTAAAGGAGAAAGAAATTGGTGAACCCAAAGCAAGTGATCATTTCCAAATATTTTTAGTTCAGAAATGCCTGAAAAAGTATAAAACCAGAAAATTCAACAAGAAAAAAATTTTAAAAAAAAAATCTAAAAAACACAATCTAAATAGAATCTCAACCCAAACCCAAACATCAACACCTTTTTCTTTTCTTTTTCTTTTTCTTTTGTGAATATTCTTTGGTTTTTCTTTTTTACATCAAAACATTCAAGTCTCTAACTTAGAACAATGAAAAATCTAAGTCTTTTATTCTTCTTCTTACTCATTGCAGGTAATCTTTCTGATTCATTCTTTTTTTTTTAATTTTTTTTTAACCTTTTTTGGGTCAACTATTTTTATTTGTCATTGTTTTTTTTTTGACTAAAATTCTTTTCTTTCTTTCCTCCAACAACTGTAGTCCAAGTCAAAGGATGTTATGATGCTCGCTCTGTCCAAGCTTGTATTGCCAGCTGCTATTCACTTGACCCTTGCCAATTACTTTTATGTAATCTCCGTTGTGCTTCTTTTGAAATTTGCCCAGAAGCTTTTAATAGCGAATGTGAGATTATGAAACAGTTAGACAATTGCCCTGATATTGACTGTCTTCATCCTAATACTACTGGCTTAGAAAGTAATTTTAAACTTTTATTTTGCTTTTATTTACTTATTTTTTGGCTCAAATTTCATTTCATTTCATTTAGTCATTTTTTTAAAAAAAAATATATTTTAGTCGGAACTGGCTCAGGTGCTTGTCGTACTAATAGTTGTGGTGCTGGTGGAACTTGTGTGGAAACAGCTGCTAGTTACTTCTGTGAATGCCCAGCAGGATATTATTTCAACAAAAATCAAGGAAAATGTGTTGCAAGTAAGAATTTTAAATCTTTTGTTTTTTTTTTTTTTTTTTTTTTTTTTTTTGAAAGTTTTTCAATTAATTTATCTAAAATTATCTTACCATAGCTGATGTATGTAATGGAAAATGTGCTGGATCATATTGCATGAGCGAGCGAGGTGGATTTCATTGTGAATGCCCTGATTCACAAAGATGGAGTGAAATTGAACAAAAATGTGTCACAGGTAAAAAAAATTTTTTTTTCATTTCATTTTATTTCTATTTCTATTTCTGACTTTAACAAAATCTTCATTGAAACAAACTAGATCCTTGTGAATCTGGTAATAATCCTTGTCCAACAGGATCAACTTGTGAATTTGACAGTGATTTCGGAAGTATTTGTCTTTGTGAAAAACAAGGAGCAGTGGCAACCTGCTTTGCAAGTCTTATTTTATTTTTTTTTTTTTTTTTATTTTTTTTTTTTTTTTTTGCTTTTGCTTATTTTATATTTGTTTTTTTTTTTTTCTAAAACTTTTTTTTTTCTATTGAATATTATAGATGTTTGTTTCCCTGATTCATGTCCTCCTGGAGCTACTTGTTTTGAATCTCCTGCAGATTACCACCCAATTCAATGTTTATGCCCTCCTGAGAACCCTCAATGGTATCAAATTGAAAATGTTTGTGGACGTAATTTTTTTCTTTTTTCAACTTTTATTTCTTTTTTTTTCAAAAAAATCAAAAGTCAAAATAATAAATAAAATTATTCAATAAAATAAAAGCTAAACAATATGGTGCTAGTCTAACAGCTCATGCAGTTGATCAAAACTTTGCTGGAACTCAAGGAATAATTTATGCAAAGACTTTGGATGCTGATGGAGACTTTACTACTTTCACTTTTGATCAATCCTTTAATAAAGATCAATCAAGAACTTCTCTTGCTACCGTTCCTCATAGCTTTGATCGAATTGCAGAGATTGAACTAATAGGATCAGATTCTTTGTCAAAAGATGGAATTAAGTTAGATTTCTTCAAATTCTACCTTCCTTATGATAACTCTGTCAAGTTTTATAACCGAAGATGGCTCACTGAAAAAAGACCTCTTATTCCTTTCGTTGTTTATGAATTCGAATTTGTTGAATCATTTATGGAACTTGATGCAATTACTGTGACTCTCTTTGGCTCTTCTTCATCAAACTCAATTACTGGTGCTTTGTCTTATCCAACTATTGGAAGTAAAAGATGGAGATTTGGATCAACTGGAGTTGGAGTTCTTAAATGCATCACTATTTATAACCAAGCAACAACCCCAATTCCAAAATCTATAGTCACCATTTATGATCCAACTGTTTCTAATCCAGTTAAAATTCAACTTGCTAGCACTATAGCTGTTGGAGGCCAAAGAAAATCATGTTTATAAATCATTATCCACTCCCTTTCAAGCATTCAGATTTTTATTTGTCTATGCTATTGTGAATATGTTAATATGTTCTAAATGAAGCTTTTCTTTTTCAACTTATTTTTCTTTTTCTTTTTTCTTAATTACTTAGTGATTTATTTTTTTTATTTTTCTTTCTTTTTTCCTTTCAATTTTTTTAAAATATTTCTTTGATCAACAAATTCCAAGAAAAAAGAAAAAGAAAAGGAAAGGAAGGAAAAGAAAAGAAAAAGTAAAAGAAAGAAATAATAAATAAAAATAAAAATAAAAGAAAAATTGATTCTGGTTTTTAATATTCACGCAATATTTTTTTTTTTGAAAAAAAAATTCTCTTTTATTATTCCTTTGCAAACAATCAATCAAGCCAAACCAACACATCCTCCTCCAACACAAACACCTGAGCAACCACCACAAGTTGCCATTTCTTCTTCAAGTTTTTCTTGAATAACACATCCTCCACCAGCACAAACTCCTGAACATCCACCACAACTTGCTTTGTTATCACTAACTTCATTTTTAGCTCCAGTCATGCAGCCTCCACCAGCACAGACTCCAGAACATCCACCACAAGAAGCAGGACCTTGTGATTTTTGAAGAGATGAATATGCACCTGTCATACATCCTCCACCAGCACAAACACCTGAACATCCACCACAACTTGCTTTGTTATCACTAACTTCATTTTTAGCTCCAGTCATACATCCTCCACCAACACAAACACCTGAACAACCACCGCAAGTTGCTTTGTTATTTTTGGCGCCAGTCATACATCCTCCACCAGCACAGACTCCAGAGCATCCACCACAAGTTGCTTTGTTGGTGTTGTTGTTACTGGTTAATTTTGTGCTATATTCTTCGTTATAAATTGTTGAGTAGGCTTTCTTTGTTTCTTCAAAGTGAACAGAAAGGAATTCGTCATCCATAAGATCATTGTGATCAATGAATTTTCCAGCATGATGACGACAAAGTTGAAGATAAAAATCAGGACAATGTAAAACTGAATGCCAAACAAGATCAATCTCTAAAGTGGGAACAATGATTCCAGTATTCTTTTTGACAAGGGATAAGAAGCGCAAGAAACGAATTGTCATTCTTTTGCAACTGCCTTGACTAAGATTGACTCTTTTGATTTTGTTGTAGAAAGTGACTTGTTTCTCATGAAGGTCACTCCATGAACAAGATTTTCCATCACTAAAAGTGGGCATGGTAATATCACAGTTAGCACCATCTAAGCAAAGTGAAGAATCAAAGCTTAGTTTCGAGCTTGTTAATTCATTGGGTTGAGGGAAAAGGATTTTTCCAAATTTTGAAGAACAATATTGGCGATAATTAGCTGGATGAAGTAAATGAAGGTACCAAATCCATGCAACATCAATTGAAGGGACAAGGAATTGTTCATCACGGCTTCTCTCCTCAAGAAATGCGGTATATTTCAAAGCAGCTTTTTGGAGCCATTCTTCATTTTCTTGTTTCTCAGAGAATTGAACTCCAAGGGATAAAAATTTGAATTGAACTCTGATGAGATCTGAAACTTTAGGAATAATTGTTGCCTAAATGAAATCAATAAATAAAATCAGTTAGTTATTTCAATGTTTAATTGTATTTGGGGGGTTTGAAAAAAATCAAAGATGAAAAGAAAAAAAAGAAGCAAAAAACAGAAACGAAAAAATCAAATAAATAAAATAAAATCAAAATAAATAACAAAGAAAGAAATTAAAGGAATACATAGAACAAAATCAATCAAATTCGATTAATATTAACCTATAAGAAATTAAAACAAATCAATGATTTCATTTCAAATCCAACAAACAACAACAACAGAAATCCTTTCAAAAAAACCACACCAAAACAAAAAACGAAAAATCCAAATAATAAAATAAACCAATAAATAATAAATATGAATGAATTAACTAGTTAATTAATTTAAGATTAAATAAATAAAAGAAATCAATAATAATAATATGTATTTGAAATCAAAGAAGAAGAAGAAGAAGGGAACCTCCATTCTTTGCATAAAAATTTTAATTTTTTTTCTTTTTTCTGTCCTTTTTATCTCTCCACCAATGAAAATGCTCAGAGATGGCGTTATGTTGATTGGGAAGGGAAAAAAAGAAAAAAAGAAAAAAAGAAAACGGAAATCAAAAATGGGACTGCCAGTGTGACCTCTCTTTGACTTTACAATTTCATTCTTTATCTTTCTTTACCCAAGTTTTGTGTCTTTGATTCAAAAAAGAAGAAAAAGAAGAAAAAAAAAAAGAAAAATTTTTTGATCCACTTAAAATTTGAATGATCTATTTGGATATTTATTTCAATCAGACTTTGAATCGTTTAAGAGGGATTGATCAGAAAGTATTCCGAAATGATCTTGAATTGAATCAAAAAGATTTCCAAATACTATCCAGAAAAGATTTCCTTTTTTGAAAAGTATCAAAGATTCGAAGAATTGGTTTGTAGCTCTTCATTAGATTTTTGAATTGTTTGTGTTTTTCTATTTCCTCTGGTGTTCGTGGTTTGTCTTCAAGATTTTCTTTAAGAATGATTTCAACTTCATTTGTTGGTTTTTCAACATATTCTATTATACTATTTACAATTGTTTCATTCTTAGTATCTATCCATTTAAAAGTTTTCTCATTCCGAAACCAATTGAATTGTCTTCTAACGTATTGTCTTTTTTTTTGAAAAAAAAAAAATTAAATTAAATCCATACAAATGTTTCAAAAAAAGAAGAAGAAGAAACCTTGTATGTGATTGATATTCAAAAAGGTAATCCAAAAATATTTTATCTAATGGATTATATTTCTCATTCACTTCCTTAACATTTTTTAGAAAAGAGAGTGTTTCCTGGTAACCAATAGCTTTTCCAGATTGATATTCATTTGTGAATCCCTCTCGTTCTAACTCAATTACTTCCTTATTTTTATTTTTATTTTCAAAAAAAATAATCAGAAATAACAAAAACAAAAAAAAAAAAGAACAAAGAAGAAAATGATTTACTTGAATCAAACCATTTGAAATAATCTCTTCACATCGAAAGTCAATTTTTCTAAATAGTTCCAAACGATCCGTTGTTAAAAATATATTTCGAAATTCAATATCAGATCGAACTATCATAATAATAAATAATAAATAAATTTTGGTTCAAGGAAATAGTTAAAATGATTATTTACCTTCACTAAAACCAAAAGAAGATAAAGGTTTTTGTGTAATTTCAAAAACTTCTAATGCCCTTTGTAAACGAAAAAAATCATTTGGTGATAATTTATTTGCTATAATTGGATCAATCTTCCTTAATCTCTCCAAACTGTAAATTTGTTATAAATTGAAGATTTATTTTATTAAAAATCAAAAAAGAAAGAAAGAAAAGGAAAAAGAAAGGAAAAAGAAAAGAAAGAAGAAGAAAAAAAAAAGAAGAATAGAAGAAGAAAAAGAAGAAAGAAATTTGACCTTATTTTCCAAGAGTTATCTTGTTCAATTTGTTCTTTAACTTTTCTTGAAATTTCTTCATCCTTTCCAGCAGAATTTGGTAAACCTCTTAAAAGGAATCTAAAATAAAATCCTGTTCCTCCAATAACAATGGGTGTTTTATTTCTTGAAAGGATATCCTATGATGGATGGAGGGAAGAAAAAAATAAAAGTGATGTCTTTTTGACTTGATGAACAATTTTATGAAAGTTTTTGAACCTGAATCGCATTATTTGCAGAATAATAAAAGTCAGCAGCTGTAAAAGGTTGCTTCCAATCTAAAACATCAATCAAATGATGAGGAATTGAATCAAGAATTTTCTTCGAAGGTTTTGCTGAACCGATATCCAATCTCTTATAAATTTGTGCAGAATCACAACCAATGATTTCCCCATTACATCGCTTCGCTAATTCAGTTCCAATTAGAGTTTTTCCTATTCCTGTTGGACCTGCTAATAAAATTACAAGTCCTTTCTATTTTTTATTTTTTTTCTGTTGAACAAGAATCTTGATTTTCTTTTTGGTATCAAAGAAAAATATATATATGGAATACTTTCATTAGCCTCTTGATCCTTCTTGTTTGATTTTCTTTCTATTCTAATCACAATTTCACAAACAAACTTGCCTCTTTCTATTTCTCAATAATAACCTTTCAAAGATTCAAATATTTGCAATCTTAGAAGAAGAGAAAACACTATAACTTGCCAAATCAAATGAATGCATTCATTGATTTTTTTTTTTGAAAGATTTTGTCTTTGTCAAACAATTTGATTGATTGATTGAAGAAAAAAAAAAGAAAAGAGAAAAGATGTATTTATTAGACTTAGGATTTCAAATCCAACACTTTTTTTTTAACTCCATCTTGGCAATGAGAATCAAAGTATTATTCCAAGATTCCTGAAGTCATTGAATTGATATTTCAATATCACAAAATAAAAAAGTATCGATGTGACTCTACAATAATTATATCTGAGTTAATCATTTCATAGAAGTTACATCATTATCATCATATTTCTAACCAAACTAAAAACTAAGAACTACGAAATAGAGAAAGCAAAAGGGAATGAATAAGAGAAGGGAAAGAGAAGAAGACCCAAAGGATTCTGATGCAACCCACTTTATAACGAAAAGGAAAAAAAAAAAAAAAAAAAAAAAAAAAAAAAAACATCATGGCACTAAAATTTTTGATTTCAAAAACAACACAAATTGATACTAATTTCTAATTAACTTGTTGCGTTTTGAAATTCAGAAAAATTGGATTTTAGACTGGAAGTATAAATACTTTTTTTTCTTTTTTGAATTTTTTTTTATTTTTTTGCAAGAAGAAGCAAGAAGAAGCTTTTTGTTCATCGAAACATAAAAGTAAGAAGAAGAAGAAGATGGCAGAGATCAACTATGCTGAGCTCAATGCTTTGAGCCCTATCGTCATTTCAAAACAAGCTACAATCAATATTGGTTCATATTTTATTTATATTTTTATTTTATTTTTATTTTCTATTCAAATCCTTATGAAAAATTCAAAATCGAATACTTTTGGTTTTGAAAAAAAATTTTTTGTTCATAAACTTATTCATTTTTAAAGAAAATCGAATTAATATTTTTTAATGGTTTTAATGGTTTTGTTTTATATTTTGATTGATTTATATTTTTGTTTATTTATTGACTTTCAAATTAAAAAAGGGACGATTGGTCATGTCGCTCATGGAAAGTCTACTATCGTTAAAGCTATCTCTGGAGTTCAAGTAATTTTTTTATTCAAAATAAAAAAATTTCATCGTTCTTCATAATTATTTCATTTATTTATTTTTTTTTTTCTTTCAAAATAGACTGTTAGGTTTAAAAATGAACTTGAAAGAAACATTACTATTAAATTAGGATATGCAAATGCTAAGGTATGTCATTATTAAATTAATTATATTGCATTAGAATTTTGAAAAAGAAAAGTTATACAAGAAATCTTAAATTTTCAAAAATCAATAATTCCAAATTCAATAATTTAAAAATTTTTTAAAAAAATAAAACAAACTTTAATTGATATAATCTCATTTTGATAACATTCTTCTTTTTTTTTTTTTTTTTTTTTTTTTTTTTTTTTTTTTTTTTTTTTTT
>Ga0209960_1004073_pt1 | contig 11589 bp, 15 predicted proteins | sample ThiBiot_500_plan_2_FD_183947 | JGI IMG/M metagenome (GOLD analysis project Ga0209960, IMG submission 183947) | Wastewater bioreactor microbial communities from Cape Town, South Africa - Thiocy_expt_500_plan (SPAdes) | ecosystem: Engineered > Bioreactor > Thiocyanate-remediating >... | reverse complement strand
ACTCCATGTAGGTGAAATACATTCTTACCTAAATCAATTCCTATCGTTGTTATCTTCATGGTTGGACTCCTCCTTTTTTTGCTCAGAATATTGTACTCTACTCTGGCGAGTCCATTCCATTACTCCAGTCCCATTTAAGTTTAAGAAAGGATATTTCCTTTCTTAGTCAACCTTTAGCAAGGAGGATTTTTAAATGAATTTTCTCATAAGTCAAGGGGTTTACTATGCTCTGATCCTAAACGCTATTGCTTTTGTTTCTGCTAATAGCACAGATATAAGCTATGATAATAACTCCTTAACACGAGTTATAGTTAACAGAATTAATCCTAAAGATTATTTAGCTAAAAATCGTCCAATGCTACTTGATAAAGCTTCACAGGAATTTTCTAGTAAAAATAAAAGCTTTATTGTCCAAAGAAGCATTGATGGAGATGTTGAATACCAAGATTCAAGGTATTAATTAGAAAGGCGGGAATTCCCGCCTTTCCTTTCTTAAGCATATTTTGACTTTTAATACAAAGCTTTTGTAGCACCAAATTGCTTAGACCTTTACTGTCCTAATTAAATTACTAGAGCTAGTTATTGTGTAGAAAACATCGAAAATTATATTTCGGACAATCATAAAAAGCGGTAGTGTTTCTCATGCATATATTTGTCATTTTTAATAAAGAATTTAATGTGATAAATAATATCGTGATAAACAAATGTTTTCCGTATATTAACGCCTTCTTACTTAATTCTTAAGTTTTCTGTTGATGCTTTTTAAATAATATGGATATTAAATGGTTGTGACCTTATTCTTGTAAAATGAATAAATTTGAGCTTAAGTTAAAAATGCATAAGCCAATTGAGTCTTTTGTAAACGCATATACTTACTGGTCAAGGAAATATGCAGATTCTGGTCATGTCAATGACTTGCATAAAAAAACGATCTCGTTTAAACAACTTATGGAAGAAGCAAACAAGCAATGCATTCCTAAGCATCATCTTGAACTTTTAATAGAACAATCACAAAAAATTATTGCTTCGCCTAAAAGTAAGTAGCACCCCCCTATTCTTCTTTTGTATTTCATGTGATAAGGTCTCAATGTTTAATTGAAAGGAGATATGGATGACTAAATCTGAATTAATAGCTGAAATTGCAAAAGTGACAGGATTAACCAAGCAAGGCTCTGAGCTTGCTCTTAATGGTATTTTTGATGCAATAAAATCAGCACTGAGCAAAGGTGAAGAAGTTCGTCTTACTGGCTTTGGAAGCTTTAAAGTTAATGGAAGAGCGGCGCGCACTGGAAGAAACCCAAGGACAGGTGCAGAAATTAAGATTGCTGCAAGCAAAGTTCCTGTTTTTAAACCAGGAAAAGAACTTAAAGACGCTGTTAACAAATAGAATAAAAGAAGCAGCTTTCTTTTGTTGCTTCTTTTACCCCCCTCACCTCTTATAAGTCTTTAAAATGGAATATTATCTAGGGAGTTATCAGGTTGGTTGTCCTTTGTTGGGTCTATCGTGTTCATATAGCCTAATGAGGGAGCTGGGTTTTCTGTTTCTGAGCGACCATCTAACATTGTTAACTCCCCTTTAAACTTGGGTAGTACAACTTCAGTTGTATATTTCTCTTGTCCTGCTTGATCAGTCCACTTTCTTGTTTGGAGTTGGCCTTCAACATAAACCTTAGCGCCTTTACGTAGATATTTCTCACAAACATCAGCAATATTAGGATTAAACACAACAACTCGATGCCATTCTGTTCTATCTTGTCGTTCTCCTGTTACCTTGTTTCTCCATGATTCTGATGTGGCAACAGATAATTGGACTATCTTTGTTCCATCTTGAGATATACGAATTTCTGGGTCTTTTCCTAAGTTACCAACTAACACTACCTTGTTTACTGATCCTGACATGTTACAGTCCCTCTTTTTTACAGGCTAACCTACCTGCTACTCTTCAAAAATTCCTTAATTAACTTTTCCACTACTTCAGTCATTTGGCATCTATTATGAACACAATAAATCTGCAAATCTTTTTTTAAGTTTGCATCAATGTTTACAGTCATACGCTCTTTAGATTCAGGAGGTACTACTGATAAATTCTTTTTTACGGTAATAATTTGTTCAGTTCTTGGTTCTGGTTCAACCTTAATTAAATCTTCTGTCAAAACAAATTTTGATTTCATTCTTATGCTTCTAAGCTATCAACTTAGCCTTCTTTAATTGTTGTGCTTCAAATAATCTACTATTAATGAATTCCCATACTTGCCTAATTTCTTCTTCTGCTGCTTTGTCTGTTGCTGCAGCAGAATCACCTACCCCCATTGCGCTCGCATATGAAGTTCGGTTTGATATAACTGCAGGCGCTACTGGTCCAAATCCAGATAATACAGATGATGCTTGAAAAGTTGCTTTAGATCTCACAATCCCTTGAGTAAGAACAAAGATGTATTTTTTCTTGTGTTCTTCTACCATATTTATTGTTCTTCCTATTGCACTTAAATCAGGAGCTGTAGGCTTAGAAGGTATAAGAACTAGATCTGCTACCGCTATTCCTAAGCGGGCATTTTGGCTCGCGTCTCCTGGCGTATCAATTATACAAAGTTCAAAACCTTTATCTGCTAACTTGTTAAGTGATAACTCTAATTCTGAAATTATAGGGTCAATAAGTGGCAAATCATCTCCCAAGCGTCTGTTCCACCAACCCTCAAGTGTTTTTTGTGGATCCAAATCTATAATTATAGTTTTCAAATTGTTTTTTAGAGATTCAACAGCTAAATGTGCGGCACATGTAGATTTTCCGGCTCCACCTTTTCTATTAGCAACAGTTAATACTTTCATTTATAAACTCGTTTAATAGTTACTATTATATGTAAACATATACGAAAATTTCTTGCGACACAAGTGGTGTCGTTAAAGGATACACAAATGCACATTTTAGCATTTATTTATGTTCAAATATTACCATGTAACGATAGTTACATAGTTACATAGTTACATAGTTACATAGTTACATAGTTACATAGTTACATAGTTACATAGTTACATAGTTACATAGTTACATAGTTACATAGTTACATAGTTACATAGTTACATAGTTACTCATAAGAGTATACATATAATCATAAAGTCAAGTATATTTATATATTAATATGTAATATATCACAAATACGAATATACATATATATTAATATATTAATAGTCACATGTATTTACAGTCACAAATACATATATACTACAATCAATATACACTTATATTTTTATAATAGAGTATTATTATATATTAATATCTAATTATTCACATAAGAATATATATTGATATAATGATATTAACACCATTTTACACTTTTTATGACACCCATTGACACCCGACCATTAAGTTAGTATTATATGTGTAAATTTTTATAAAATTGGATGAATGAATGGAAGACAGTTTACAATTACGAACACGAGTAAACCTCGTTTTACCTCTTGAAATATCAATACAAATTGAAAAAGAATGTGAAAAACGGGGTATAAACCGTGCTCAGTTTATCAAAGAAGCAATTCATGAGAAACTGAAAAATATAGCTTCAAATGAGCTAGAAAATGAAATCAAAAATACAAAAGATGATATAAGAGAGATTAAACAACTTCTCTTATCTTTATTAGAACGAACACAAATGAATAACAGAGGTTCAACATGAGCTAAACTAAGCCTAATAAAAAACCCGGTTGCAGCCGGGTCTTTCATCAATAAATGTGCAATAAACAAGCACACTTTGTATCTACCTAAACATAGCATATTTTGTGTTAATGTCAAGGGAAAAGCTTGTTTGTAGCACCTCAACATGAGGAGAAAACAAATGAGTGTTTTACCTAAAAAGGGGTTGTGCTCGAAGAAATCGTTCATAATATTATGCTACCGTTCGGAACCTGGGTTAAATTCGCCATACTTAGGGCTGCTAAAGGGACAGCTAAATTATTGGTTTTCTAAGAAACCTAATGGCTTTTATAAATTCTTAGAGCCTTGTAATCATCCTCTCTACAAAGCAGGGGATAGCTGGTCTGAAGAACTTGGAATTTCTAGGCGTGTCTTTAATGCTGTTTTTGACTTAATAGGTATTCGTTACAACAGCAAAACGGCTTTTAAAAAGGCTAAAGATAAATTCCAGGGTAAGCTCTATGCAAGCTACCACGATCGAAAAACTCATAAAATGTTCTTTATTCGTAATGCGGAGTTACATCAACAGAAAGAAAAAACATTACCGATAAAAGACACTTTAAAACCTAAAAATATCCCTCAAAAAAAGTCTATTTCTAAAGAGAAAACAATCCATAAAAGTACTAACAATTCTTATTCAGATAACCGTTCTAGTAACGACACAAACTGTCGTTCCTATGGGGGGACTATAGGGGGGAAAAATATAAATAGTTTTACAGAGAATACTTCATCTTCTTTCGTGCAAGAAGTTCAAGCTAAAAAAAAAGATGATCTTAGTGAATCAAAAAAAATAGCAGAAGAAGTGAAAAATATTTGGATTGAAGAAATTGGAGAACCTGGAATTAACCACTTGAGCTCAACTTTAATCACTCGAATCAATCAATCTTATTTATCAGTTTTTGATAGTTCTCTGGAGAAATGGCGTATTTACTGCCGCCAGATCGCATCATCTCATTTTTTGATGGGAGAGAAGAGGGGAGCCAATTTTAAAGCTAGACTCTCTTGGGCGATTAAACCTGAAACTTTTGAGAGAATACAAGCAGGTGATTTTACTCTTGGTGATCGAAAGGTTGAAGAGAGACCAAAAGAAATATCCCTTGAGGAAGAAAACAAAGCTCGTGATGAATTAAAACAGGAACTTCTTAATTCGTCTAAAGATGAAACTTGGATTGAGGCTTGTTTGAGATTATGTGAAATATTAGGGCCTAAGATGGTTAAAAATTGGTTGTATCCTCTCAATATCATTACTCTAAACTCTACAGAAGTAGAGCTTCAAGCTCCCAATAGATTTGTAGGAAATTGGGTTGATAAGAATTTAGGAAAAGAGCTCAAGCGTACTTTCCAAGAGCTTTTAGGATCTTCTCTAGAATATTGCCGAATTACGGCAATAGCTTAGAAGATATAAGCTTTGACATGATGCTCCAGATTTGATGCATTTAATTATGAAGAAGATAACAGTTATATTTTATAGATCAGAAGTAGGGAAGGAGCCTGTAAAAGAATATCTTTTAAAGCTGGGGAAAGACGACAAAAAGATTGTTGGTGTAGATATAAAAACTGTTGAATTTGGATGACGCATAGGGATACCAGTCTGTAAGCCTTTAGGGAGTGGATTATATGAAGTACGCTCAAATTTACAATCAAATAGGATTGCAAGAGTTATATTTTGTATAGAGGGGTCTGAAATGATCTTAATGCATGGATTTATTAAAAAGACACAAAAACACCACAAGAAGATTTGGAGGTGGCTAGAAAGTTTTAAAAATGGATAAAGAAAATAAATTTGTTGGAAGTCATCTTGATGAAATCTTTGATAAGGAAGGGATCTTAGCTGAAACAGAGGCTCTTGCGTTAAAAAGGGTGATTGCATGGGAGCTTAATAAGGCTATGGAAGAAAGAAAAACAACAAAATCACAAGTTGCCAAAAAAATACATACAAGTCGGGCTGCCTTTGACCGATTACTCGATCCAACAAATACAAGTGTTACACTCAAGAGCTTGGAAAGAGAAGCAATTGCTTTAGGAAAAAAGGTTCATATAGAATTTTCTGATTTGTCTCTTTAAAAAAAATAATAAAATAGATTAACAACTGGTTACTATAATGTTAACAATATGTTAACAGTTGATTAATGATACGTTAATGCTTTAAAAAGTGAGATATAAATCTTTTATCGCAATAAATGAGATAAAACGTAATATAATCAATAACTTTTTACTTGTAATTTTTATCATAAATCTTATATACTACATTTAATAAGGGCAGCAGGGGGCTGCCATAGTCTCCAGGAATAAAGTTCTAAAAGCTCAGGGGGGAGGGAGCTTTAGGTAAAATAAAAATAATAAAATACCTAAATATAAGAACTTACAAAATCTCACACAGGGAAGGCTTAAAGATTCGCAATCACCCCCACGAATTTAGTGTACTTCTAAATGATTGTAATATTTTAAAACTTTAATCCAATAAGCCAGCTTTAATGGTAACTTGCTATAGTAAAAAATTAAGAGTAGATTTTTCTTAATCAATAAATTAGGGGTGACCTTTTGCTTAATGTTAAAAACATTTCTGGCTATACTTTAATGGCTTTATCTATGTTTTTATATTCTCTCTGTGAAGCTTTAGAGAAATATTTAATAAGTATTTATCAGCCACAAAAAATTATTTTCTTTAGATCGGCAATAGCTCTTTTTTTTGCACTATGGATAACTTTTCAAAAGGGTATTACGGCTTTTAAACCTAACAAAGGTCTTCATCTATTAAGAAACTTATTTGCAGCCGCCTCACTATTTTTAACTATTTATAGTCTGAAGCATCTTCCCTTATCCTCTTATAGTTTTATGTCTTTTACTTCCCCAATTTTTATTTCAATTTTCTCCTATCTTTTTTTAAATGAAAAACTCTCAAGTTCCGTTCTAATTCCGATTCTGTTAAGTTTTGGGGGAATTCTTATTATGTCTTACCCTTTTAAAGATACAGATCTAAATCTCGGTTTCATTTTTGCTTTTTTATCATCAATTTTCTATGCCTTAGCATGCGTGACTACAAAGCGTATATCTCATATTGACAGCTTTGTTTTATATGCAAGTTATGTTTTTGTTTGTTTCCTAATAGCAGGTATTTTTTCAATTGATGATATGAATTTAAGAATAATTGATCTACCGCTATTCATTCTTATAGCACTTATTCATTTTTTAGCATTTCAATGTCTTATTTTTGCTTATCGAAATGAATATTTAGTGAAATTATCGCCATTAGAATACTCAACGGTGATATGGTCTGCAATTTTAGGTTTTATAATATGGCAGCATCTTCCTTCATTTAAAGAGATAATAGGAGGTGTATTCATTTTAATTGGAAGCATCGTTATAAAGCGTAAAGAATTAAAAACATCATTTATAAATGCTATTAGAAGACTAAAATGATGAAAAAGTTATATTTAAGCCCTTATATATTCTTTTTATTAAAAGAAGGTAAAACGATAATATGGGATTATAAGCACCATAGACAATATGAGCTTAAAGAAGAATATTATGAACGTTTGAAAATACTATCCCAGTCAAAAGGCTATTTGTGCGAAGAATATGAGCATATTGATAAAGATCTTTTGGAAGCAAATTTAGTCAGTTTTGAGCCATATGAAGTTATAGACTGGAAATGGGATGAACTTGGCCTCATATATCATATAGGTACTCAAGATGTTTCTGGAGAAGATATCGACCAAGAAAACGACGATAACCTATTTCTAGAAAATTACATTCAGTTTTGTGAAGAAATTGCAAAAGATAAAGAATACTCTTATATATCTTATGAAGGAGACCAGGTAAAACTTCTTAGACCAAATCTTGAAAAGCTTAACAATACAAGTATTCTTGAATCTTTTAAAAATAGAATGACGTCAAGGTCTTTTAATGGGGAAAGAGTAAGTCTAGAAGATTTTAGTACACTTCTCTTTACTAGTTTTGGGCTTATACATGGAGATTGGGAAGAACTTAAGAATAAAAATTTAAGAAGCTTAGGAGTGCGTAAGGCTCATCCATCAGGAGGTGGTATGCATCCTGTTGAAGCTTATATTATTGTATTTAATGTAGAAAATACTCCTGCTGGTATTTATCATTATAATGTTAAGGGTCATCATCTAAACAAGATAGCAGATGTATGTACATATGAGTGTTTAAAACGTGCCTTATGTGGTCAATTCTTTGTAGAGGGAATCAGTTTTGGTATTTTCCTTGTTGCTCACTTTTCTAAGGTTTGGGATAAGTATGTTCATTCAAGAAGCTATAAAGATGTTTATCTTGATGCGGGACATGTTTCTCAGACTTTTCTCTTAAGTGCAACATCATTAAGCTTACTAACATGGGAGAGTGCTTGGTTTAAAGACTCTAGTGTTTGTGAGCTTTTAAAAATTAATGGGACAAGTGTTTCTCCAATGTTTTTTTTGGGTGTGGGATATGGTGAAAAAATTGCAGTTCCTAAAAAACTTGAAAACTATATAAATGACAAAAAGAATTATTCATAAAAAAATAAAAGATTTCTATATTTTTACATATAATTTTATTAATCATTAAATTTAACTTAAAATTTACTAAAATTTTGTGTACATTTTGAAATTATAAAAACTATATATGGAATAATACAAAGGAGTACATAATGAATAGACTAAAACTAGAAACTATTTTGCCACAACAGTCAAAAATTTTTTTAACGGCGATAAGGTGATACTTGCAAGAGGGTGTTATAAATTTCATTTACAATACCCTCATTTAAATTTCTTGTTAAATAATAAAAGTATATAGGAACAGATAATGGCTGTTCTAATGGAAAAAGGTCAATTAAATCTGTATAGTCACTTTCAACTATATCTTTTGCAATAGAGGCTATACCGACATCACTTTGTACAAGCTTTCGCTCAACTAAGTAAAAGTCGGTTGTTAACATAAAATTATTATTCTCTACATCATTAAAAATATTATTAGTATCTGAGAAGTAAGTCTGATTAGAGTTTGAAAAACTTATTATTTGATGATTTTCTAGCTCACTCTTATTTTTAGGATATCCATTTTTTTCTAAATAATTTTTACTAGCGTATAATTTAAAATCAACATTTGTTATGAATTTACTAATATAGCTAGAAGAAGTTTCTGTCTTAGGTCCTATGTAAATATCAAATTCTTCTGCATCTAATGAAATTTCAAGGTTAGATGTACATATTGAGATTTTTAATTGAGAGTGATTTTCTTGAATTTTAGGTATAATTTTGAATACCCAATCAGCAGCCAGACCTAATGTTGTCAAAATATCTAATTTATTAAAAGGAAGTATTTTTTTAGATGCTAATTCTTTTTCTGCTAAATTAAGTTCCTTTATAGCTTTTAATACTCGATCAAAATACATTTTTCCTTCAGGAGTTAAAGCTAAACCTTTAGATTTTCTAATGAAAAGCTTATGTCCTAAATTTTCTTCAAGCCCTTTAACTCCTCTTTGAACGCTGGAAGGAGTGGTGCTTAATTTAAATGCTGCCTTGGTATAGCTAAGTGATTGTGCCGCTTCTTTAAAATAAATTAATTTGTTTAAGTCATTAATTTTCATTATATAAATTCCAAAAAGTTACAGAAAACGCAAAACACAATAAGAATATACTTGACGGCAATCTTTGATAATGCAATTATAATCTATAGAAAAAGATACAGTTGCTTACATTAAAAGGCAAATGAAAGGATTCAAAAGGAAGAATTAATTTAGGGGATTGGGGAATCTTACTTACATGTATCGGTAAAAAAAATTAAACGTATTATTTAGATAGTATGTTCACCCATTAAAAAAAATCCCCAATTAATATTTATTCTACTTTTACAAAAATTAACACGGCTCTCGTGTTAAGTTCTCGAGAATATATTTCTCGAGAAGCCTCCCTGTAAACTTGCATCCAGTAATCTTAGGGTTACTGGAACCTTTTTAAGGGAAATTAAAACTGGAGCTGTAAGAAGAAAATAAAGTAGAGAAGCCCGCACCTTGATTTCGACGTCATTGCGGGCCTCTTGTACAACCAACCAAGGAAGGAAGAGTTGCATGACTAATATTGCACAAGTCAGGGGTATGTGTCTAGACCCATTATATGCATACTACCTATGCGTTAAACGCGCAGCTCCTCTTAACACTCTATATTCATCTTTTAAGAAATTTGAGCTAAGAGAGAATCACTCTTATGCAATCTAAAACTGTACGTCCTATTATGAAATCAGTTATTCGCGAAGATCTTGTGGCTCTAACGCAAGACTATAAGGCTGCTGTTGTATTGCATCAACTTATTTATTGGACAAAGCGTGTCCACGATTTTGATCAATTTCTTCAGGAGGAACATAACCGTAATCCAGAATGTAATGTTGCCTTTAGGCATGGATGGATCATTAAAACAGCTCAAGATCTAGCTAATGAAACAATGCTCGGTCTTTCTCGTCAAACAATACGCATAATTTTAAAAAATCTCATCGAACTTGAAGTTATTGAAGAAGCATACCATGATGATAATAAATGGGATAAAACAACCAAGTATAGACTAAATCTGGTAAAACTACAGGAAAGCTTATTTACACTTGGTTATCCTCTAAGTGATTTCACATTGGCGGAAAACTCGCATAACTCCCGAATGTTAAGTTCACAACACTCGAATGTCGAAAATGGACATTCGAGCGTCGATTTTCGACATTCGAATGTTAAAAAATCAGCGAACAATATAGATAAGAGATTACACATAGAGAGTATAAAAGATATTTCTCCTTCTCCTACCTCTTCCTCATGCAAGCCATTACAAGAAGAAAAAGAAAACATAGCAATTGAGATGAAAGAGATTTGGGTTGAAGAGATTGGCTTCCTTGAGATAAGTCAGTTAACTCCTTCTTTAATCATAAATTTATATCAATGCTTTCAAAGCCTTTTTAGTTCTTCTCTGGACAATTGGAGATCCTATTGCAAGAAAATTGCGTCATCCAAGTTTTTAATGGGAGAGGGGGGCGGCAAGAACTTTCAAAAACCCTGGCTCACTTGGGCAATTAAAGCTGAAACTTACCAAAAGATTGAAGCTGGCCAGTTTACTTTAGGAGATCGCATTGCTTTTCTCTCCTTAGCAAATAATGAAGAAAATAAAGCAGAAAAAGAAGAATTATTGCGCCAAGAGATTTTATCTTCATCAAAGCATCCTTTATGGAAGCAAGTATGTCTATCCTTGATTGATAAGCTTGGCATTAAAATAGTTAGACAATGGCTTTTGGAGATGGATATTGCCTCACTAAATCAAAATCAGATTAGTCTTAAAGTGCCTCACATGTTTGCAAGAGACTGGGTTAACAAGAATTTAAAATCTCACCTCATCTTATCTTTTGAAGAAGTATTAGGTCATCCAGTTAATCATCTGAAAATTGAACTTTCCCAAAACTTTGGCATCCTCCCTCTGCCAGAGTTGGTAGAAGGAGAGACCCCCAATAGCTCTCCTTCTACTTATCAAAACAACCCAGGTTTTGATGCTCCTCAAGCATCAAATGCAGAGGAACATAGTGTTCCTCAAAGCTCCCCCTTAACTTATCCCAGCAGTTTAAATGCTGCTGGGTCTCTTTCAAGGGAGCTGCATTTAAAGTACAATAAACTCAAATCAAACGGAGTAAACGCATGAGCCAGAAATTATCTTTCATCCAGCCTCATATAAATGATGAACGAGAAGCAGAAATCAACGCTCCTAAACATTATGTAGAGGGACGTACGATCGAACCTATAGAGATAATAGAAGATGTGCGACTTTGGAGGCCTTATGAGACTGTTTGACACTCTAATGAATGATCAAACCTGTTGTTCTGTCGGCAGTAACCTACTCACTCATGCGAGGAAGGCAACTTCTTGGTATGAAGCAGTG
>Ga0209960_1004072_pt1 | contig 11593 bp, 11 predicted proteins | sample ThiBiot_500_plan_2_FD_183947 | JGI IMG/M metagenome (GOLD analysis project Ga0209960, IMG submission 183947) | Wastewater bioreactor microbial communities from Cape Town, South Africa - Thiocy_expt_500_plan (SPAdes) | ecosystem: Engineered > Bioreactor > Thiocyanate-remediating >... | reverse complement strand
TAATGTGTACCTGCCCAAAATATCGTTTATGAACTTTAAATAATCAGGAGTTATTATTTTTCCAATCATCCCATAAAAAGATGAAGGAATACTTATTATATCGCTTCTGGTGAAATCTACCGCATTTATAAATTTGTTTGTCCAAAAAAAAAGGGTAGTTCCGAGCGACCAGCGGCAACTTGCCGACCTTAAAATTGACTTAGTATGGTAGCTCAAACTTGAATCATTAATGATTAATTCACTTTACATGATAACTCAACGGATCAGCCAAAAATAACTTTGTATACATTTTATCTTTAATTTCTCGCTGAAATGGTAGATGTTGATTTTGATGATGTAGATAAAAGTAATGGTTGTAAGATTTGCTTACGTGTGTATAAGAGTTTATCAAATTTAACGACGATAAAATCATTGTTTGACAAATTATTTAAGTTGAACACGAGACGAGCGCTGCGGGTCGCGCTCTCATTCGTTACAATAACACCTCTTAAATTGCCTCAAATACTCCGTAAATTGGTTTTGCATTTAATCCAATTACTTGCTAAACGATACTTATTAAAGGCCATTAAATTTTTTTTAAAAAGATGAAGTTAAAAATGGAGTGCTCTGAGGGGGATAAAAAAAGGACTGTTTCTACGGTTTTTTTTTTCTTTATGCACATTTAATCCGCCAAAACATTAAAACTCTTGCCTACCATATCACCTTTCTTCGATGTTCTCTACTGTATCGCTATTCAAATGGTCTTCGTACAAATTGTTAGGAAACAATATACCCTCAATTGCGACAGAAATACAAAGTTTTTTCGATATTTTGGTAGCAGATCTACAATTACCCCAGTGTAGTCGGATCTTCATTACATTGCCCGAGACTGAAAATCAAATTGTTGTCTTCTGAATCTTGATCATCGTAATTATAGTGCGAGTAAAAAAAAATTGACTGGTCCTTTTTTTGACCAATCGGGTATCGCGGAAAAAAAGTGAACACACTCGCGTTTTCAATCTTTATTGATTATCGCCCTGCAAGGCTGTGGTAACACGCATTATATTTCTCATATGAAAGGAATTTATTTCTTGCTCGATCAGCCCCGCGGTTTTCTCATCCAAGAAAGGTTGAATCGTACGATGGAATATTGTGGTGCATCTGTTTCACAGCAACCGACTTGATTCCATCTTCTATCACTGAGGTAAAATTTCCGAAATATAATGCATCAATCTGGGCTGAATTTGGATTTCCATCATACCGTCGGATCGCACGCAATCTCGACTTGTCGTTCATCGCGTCGGCGGCTACTTGTAAATCTGGCACAGATACATTGCGCACCAACAACTTGGCAAAAGCAATAGAGCACGCGTCGCGCAAGAAATATTATTCGGCCGAATCCACTATGATCTGCGCAGCGCCACAAAGCACCACTGAGAAAAGGTCGAAAACTCATAGGCAATTTTATAAAGCATCAGTTTTCTTATTGAAAATGAGGTACGGTGAGGTACTTACAAAGATCGTGACAACGATTGCTCCCCCCCAACCCCTGCTGCAGATCTAAATCATTTCGCCAGTTTCACGAAAGAATCCTCTTTAATAACAATCGAAAGCGATAGAAATTAAATTAAAAAACTAGCCAATCAGGTTCACCGTAATTATGGGGGGGGGGGTGTGCATTTTCAAGCAACTGACTCAGTGAAAAAGTTCTTTTTTTTAGAACAAGACTCTGTTCATTGCATTGGGTTGGAATTGCGTTTTTTTTATTTTTTTCCCAAGGCAGTCAACACACAATAGAAAATAATGAAATTTATTTCATTGTTCATCGCTTTGGTTGTGGCATCTGTGTTTGGCCAAGACATGTTCAATATGCCTCACAATCTTCTTGCCGATATCAATCCAGGACCTGATTCATCAAATCCTGGTGTATGGTATAAGATTGATGCCGTTGGCAAGGCGTACACTACTGTCACGATAACCGGTAAAGATCGGCAAAGTAATTTATTGCCATAAATTCTAATCTTTTGAGGTATTATATAAAATACGATCCTATATGAGACCTCATATAAATACTTATATATTCATCATGTTTTAATTGATTTTAAATTATTAATTTTTATTAGGAAAGATATTCGACCAACTTGTCGTAACGGATGGTACCACTGCTGGCACAAAGTTGTTGAAGGAGTTTAACTTGGCTAACAGAGGTGATCCTTATGTTAAAGACCCGTTTTGGACCCCCTCAAAAGACTACGGGATCAAATATTTTTACATCTTTGACGGCATCTTGTGGTTTTCGGTTTATAACTTTAATCTACCTGGTTGGACTGTATGGAACTTAGGTATATATAATGTACATTTATATCAAAATAAGACCCCCTTTTGAATCAAGGCAATCTGTGTCGAAAAAGAAAAAAAAAAAACTCTCTGCAAATCTTATCAAATAGACCGATAATAACCCAAGTTTATTATTAGATCCCATGGATGATATTCCAAAGCCTTATGAAGGCCCAATAATCAAAACAACAAATCCAGAATCGCTCACCACTTTCTTCAACATCCAACAGATTCAGCTCTTCAAAGGAGAATACTACGGCTTTAAAAGCGATAATAGCATAGAAAGCGGACTCTACAAATTTGATAAGAGTTTTAGTAAGTGTCGCCAAGACTATTTTTTAGTAATACAAAGCCCCTTCGAATATGCAAGACTCGCTTAATTGGGCTACTAATCGATATGTACAGCAAGTTTCACCGTCTTCAACAATGCGTCGGACTTCTTGATAACACCTGACCCATATGATGGTTTCTACGGCTTCTCCTCAGGTGCGGAAATATTTTACATCACTGATGACTTTATGATTATCGAAGGTCGAGTGCAAGGTTATGGTAAGCATATATATATATATATGTGTGTGTGTTTAAGAATGCGTTTTAATACATTCTTTCTCGAAGACGGTTTGTGGGTTTTCGACGGAGCCAAATTTTGGCCGATTATTAGTATGGAAATGTTTCAAGTTTACCCAGATTTGAAAAAATACGATCCGGTCAACAACAAATTCTATTATATTGCTTATTTCAACAATACTCCTCAAGTCGTAGTCAGTAATTTGGCTATTCAGACCTCTAACTACATTATACTCACAAACCTGAATCAAGAATGCTTTCCCATCTACAAGTGCTATTCATATTTGGACGTTTTGAATGAAGATGATGGCACAATGGTATTCGTCTATAATACTCAATTAGGCTTCACTGATGGATCCGTTACTGGAACTTCTTTGATGCTTGGAACTCCACGTGTTTACGAAGTGCATGGAGTGTTCAAAGGAAAAGTTTATTTCAATGAACTAACTGCTGATTATTCGCTTGGAAGTACAACGGCCTCTGATGGCACTACACAAGGCACCACTGTTGTATTGGAAGTGCCTATAGCAAGCAAATTTATTCATTTTGAAGGTAACCGATTATCGGTTCTTAATCCTTTCCGTACACGGAATTAATGATATTTAATATTTTTCGCACAAAATTCTTACAAACCGTATTATTTTCTTATGGATATATCAGGTTAATTGTATATATTTTCGCTGAAATGTAAAATTTTCAAATCAGGAAATTTATTTTTCACTGCGGGAGGACAATTCATGAGGCTCGATGGCGATACTGGAGAATTCATCGCTATTCGAAGCAACATTTCAGTTACTGGCCTCTACCAAGAAGTAACATTGCCCAACAATAACACACAACTGTATCTTTATGAATATGATAAGCGCTATCTCGACCGAGGTCGTGGTACGTAAAAATATCTCAAAATTACGGCTAGTATATATAAATATATATATCTAACGAGAATAATATTCCAGTTGCCCATCACTTTTATATATACGTAACCGATGGCCATGGTATTGTTAGATTTAGTGATGATTTTCGAACTAGGCCAATCCAATCCGTGTTTTTGAATAATAGATTCTTGATGGGATACCAATCGGCAGAAACCGGTACTGAATTATATTATATGGACGTGGCTGCTGAGTCATATGAAACACCTCCTCCTGAGACACCAATCACTTCAAGTGCAACAAGCTTTATTTTTTGGTACTTGTTTATTTTGATTGTACTCGCTAAATTATTGTAATAAAGTTACTCCCTCCAGTGATTTAAATCTTCCAGACTCGAACGTGCATCAACAACGGGCCAGTAGTCTGTCAGTCCGTCAAAACATGTAGGTTGTTAGAACGTACTGAATATTAAACATACAACGGTGAAGAGTTTTAGATGGGGTAGATTGGGCATGAAGCCAAAAAAATGTATGGTGACGGACTTAAACATTAATTTTGTTCGTTGTTGATTATAATAAGGAAATAAAAACATGTTAAATATTATTAATATTGTTTATTATAGTGGGTGTATATTTAGTTGGCGTTTTTGAATAAGTTTGTTGCGAAATAATTTTCAATCTGATCCGCCAAAAATATTACTTCATTTTAAATAGCACTACTCTGAAACGATTTTTGTTTGTTATTTGCTTGCTTAAAACGCGCCATGCATGCTATTCACCACCTAGGGTATTACGTAATAATTTTGATAAACGGACCAAAAAAATGACTGTCTTTTATTGTCAATACCACAAATATCTTTTGAAGAGTTACCGCTGGAAAAAGGCTGGCCAGTTCGCCGGGGCGTGCTTGAGCGAGTTCGAAAATACGAGGTTTATCATTAGAATTAGCCTATTTCAAAGCAAGAGGGATTAGTTTCAAATGCGGCAGATCGAGTTCTGAATCGCATCTGATTTCACGGCCATAACGACCGTCGTACCTATTTAAGTTTGTCGATTTTACTTCCTTTATTATTTACCTAGCATTGTCTAATCAATAATGTAACTGAGAAGCGTTTCAGATTAGACGCAACAAAGTTTAATGGATTTGATTCAAAATCGAATCTTCACCTTCCGCTCCAATTTGAATATTAACACGGTAAAACTCCATATTTGTATTTATATTTGTCTGTTTTAATTGGGGAACAGCATTCTCTTTTTAAATTTTGGCGCGCATCGTTCGATCTTGCAGATCCAACCTCTGAAATGGTTTTAATTTAATGTTTACATCAAATTAATACATGTTCATTATTTTGGACATTATTTATTGCCTAATTGAACATCTGGGTGAATCTTTCAAAAACGCTTCGATCCAACCACTTTGACGCCAATTTTCAGTCTTCTAATGATACAATAAAGGTTAATATTTAAATAGTATTAGATCTCGTAGTCCACTATACATAACTTAGATATCAGTGGGAGATCATTACAGCATGACATTATTGTTAGGAAGTTGATGCTCTCGTATGGGATCCTGATCAAATACACTTACAACACAGACACCAACCATGCTTTTCACCCCTCGGGTTGTGTTACGGAGTTCAAACCCAACCATGCCGTGCCGAAGCAAGTAATGCAACCAAGGAGCTGAGCTTGCGGTATGTATACAATCCATACTGTCAATGACGTGCTCGTACTAGTGTTGCTAATGACATGCTTGTATCAGTACTGCTTGCTCAATGACGGATTCTAACAGTCTTACTTGTGATGTGCTCATAATAGTGCTGCCAGTGACGTGGCTGTACAATCTGTGGCTGTGAAAGTTGATCAGTTGACTTTGCCCAACTGGGAAGACAAGCCAACCTAATCTTTAATTGCACGATAGAACAAACAGGCAATAAGCGCAAGACATCGTACCTCGGTGAGTATGCAATGGTGCCAGCAAACGGGCTAAGACGGATGCTGAATTTATTCACTCTTAGAATAAAGCTACAATTTTTTAGTTATTGTGGGTCTCATTATAAACTCTTTGAACATAGGCATCTTGTGTTATAGTAAGTCCTTGCTCTTGATTTAACATTGCTTGATTTGCCAGCAATGCAGCTGGAACTCGTGCCTTGGGGGGTGGGTTATTAATGAAGTTAATGAAGTTCTCAGGGGTTTGTGCTGCTACCCTCACTCTCTCCCAAAGATTCTTATATTCCTGAAACTTATTACCATTGATTCCAGTCCACACATTTGTTGTTGTATTGTAGGAAATGCGAGATGCTCTTTCCTGATCAATTGTAACAAACTCAAGAGCTGTTGGCATAATTCTAAGTTGTTCTGTCAAGGATTCAAATGTATTATCACTCGAGGGAGGTAGGTTGTAGATAGTTGAGACCTCTCCACTCCAAAGAATAACTGAAACTATCTTTCGATCTAGAGAGAATTATTAAAGTAAAAGAAATTAAGTGCACGTACTGTTTACAGGAGTGACAATTGTTCCGGATGTAGGTTGGTTGAGATTGATGCACTTTCGAAAGGTAGCATCAATTAAGAACTCCTCAGAAGTTGGTAGTTGTAAGTATAAACTGTAATGATCGTCAGTTGAGTTTGTCTTGTTGATTTGCCCGATAACCCAACGCAGGATGTAGCCTTCATTATGGAGTGCAGGAACATTTGCTCGAAGATAATCCCAAAGGTGTAATAAATGATAACAGCAATCCCCATGAACAATTTCCTCAGTAACCATGCTCCGTATCCAATGGGGCTGGTTAACAAGAGCTGGTAAATCTCTCATCTTGCAACAAATAGCAAAGGTATTTGTTTCCATAGGAACCCGGGAGTGGATGGTGTAATAATTTTGTATTGCAGTTTGTACATTGTTCATTGGTGTTGTTTATGGAAAAGGTAAGAAATACAAAAGCAAAGGAAAAAACGCAATTTTTTTATGTTTTTACCCAAATGCAGTTTGATAACCCACAACACCCCATCACGTTCACTCCTCAAGGCACAAGAGAGCCGTGGGAATGGTATGGCCCCAGTAATACCCCCCCACTTCGGTACCAGGGACTTGCTTACGAAAAAGCAATCAAAAGAGGAGATGTTTGGCTAGTTTACAGAACCATTGACTCCCAAACTCAAGAAAGAATAGAAATATATCCACAGCATTCTGGAGTAAATATCACAATACGACAAAATACTGTTCCAGGTTATTTTGATGACTGGGAGTTAGTCGAGATGTATTTCGCTCCGTTTACTACGGAAATAAAATTGTAGATAAACAGCTTATTTGATAATAAATTTGTTGTATAGGAATTAATTTTGTACAAAGGGTTCAATTTTGACGATAATTTGTTGCCTTGAATGGATGAGAAAAAGATAGCGAGTAGCAATATATTAGTTCGTAAGATTTGCTTATCTAGATAAAAAGATTATTATAATACCCCACTGATAGGAACATGAAGGGTTGAAATTCCGCATCCGATCAAAATAAAACTCCGTTTTCGTTGTTTTTAACATTTTTATTAATTATTTCTTTATTGCACTTTCTAAAATCAATGGCAAACTCAAATCTTCTCTAATACGCCTGTAGGAAGATCTTGTATATTGTACTTCGACTCTTAGACCGAATGATAAAAAATCTACACCAACACCATCTTGCTAGGTGCTTGTTTTGATTTGCTTTCTTTTGGAGTGGCATCTGGGTTTGTTGTCATTTAACCTCTCCTGTCCGATTTTCTCTTTTTTTTTTAAGAGATTGGTGCGCGCTTTGTAACGCCTCGCCAAGAACAGAATTACTATGAATGCTGGCAAACGAGACACAGGCGTCAGATAGGTCTCTTGCTTTGAAATTCAAACCGTAAATGACAGCCAATATCTTAAATAATTTCAATTAGCTAGCGCTCAGATTGCTTATTTTTGGTGACTCTCAGTTTCGCTTTTTATTTAATCATAATAGCATCGCTTTTCACACCAACTGGTACAGATAAAACAAGTACAGGAACATGGGAATCGATGAAAGTCTGGAACTATGCGAATTGGCCTTTGGTGTTGCCTGAACTGGAGCTGCTATTGGAATAGCATTTGGTGTCATTTCTGGTGTCGTTGAGCTTACAGGTCCTCCGTCTTGATCAGCTTTATAGCAGTAAAAATAAAAAGTAACACCCGTAAACAATTCTCCGCATGCTCCCGACCGCGAAAAATCGCCAAACTTACATCCCGATGAGCACTGATTATCCGGACATTCGTATTGAACTAGCCATCCAGATCCATTACAATAGGTACTGTAGTAATCATTGTTGATCGTGAGCGCACAAGAAGGAGACTGCACATTGATTGACTGAACATTGTCGGCGGTTGCAGGGCAAGTGCTTGTTTTTTGCTGAACTGTGATGAGAGCCCCATCTTGGATTGTCGGCAGCTGATTCACCATGTACATGATATATCCGCCATCATCATTAGATGAGTATTGGTTCAAAGGCAGAGTAGTAAAAGAATTACAAGAAGTGCAGTTTGTCGTGTTGCAGAAAAAAAAGTGAAGCTGTCCACTTGTGAAGATCGCATAACGCGACTCATTGACGCCACCACCAAGGCCATTACCGAAGTCAAAAGCAGGCATACACTGGAAAGTCGGAATGATGGAGAGGCTTGTCAAAGAAGCTTCGTTTTGAGATGAAAATCGTGCTTGGACCCAATACTCGGAGGGTAAGGGAGAGATGACTGCTGCACCATTGAGGGCAGTAATTAGTACCGCGATGAACAAGAGTGATTTACAGTCCATTTGGGTCGGTAGGTTATTGTATTGATCATGTATACAAAAATAAAGAACCACAAAATAAAATCGCAAGCATAAGAGGAATACCGGAAAATCGCCGCTCGTGGGCCGAAATTCCTTCCAGCCAACCAATCCGCATGCAAGATGAACTTTTAATGCAAAATTGCACCCCAAGTAATCACGGATTCACATGAATAATTAAATATGTCGACATATTAACATACTTGCCCCCCCATCTTCAAAAATCCAAACTAGCAGGGAGAGCAGCAACCGCGGCATTAAAACTTGATGATTTATTGATTGCAGTATTCTATGTTCCATATGCTTGCACGACTTTTATGATCATTTCTTCAGTTTGTTATTATTAACCGTCTATCTAATAATTTATTAATCGTTCACTCGCACTACTAATCAAATGGCTATTTGTTGTTTTTACTTTACACAACGTAATACAATAACACTAATCAAACACATATTTGATGCCAACTATATGATGGCAGTTGCGTAGAGTAGGAACAAACCTGTCAATGAAAATCCGCCTCGATATCTACTCTTTGCACTTTGAATATTTCAATAGATGCGTCCCAATGCGCTTTGGTAATGATAACGCCACCTTCGGCATGTCCTTTAACAGGCTCGCCAATTTGGTTAACTAAATTGCGTAAAGCACCCACAAAACTTGAGCTCGGATACGACCAAATTACTTGATCGTTATCCCAATGCACGGATTTATTTCTTTTGTATTTTAGAACAAACAAAGTGATCGGTTTGGATGCTGAGTCCATTGTTATGGAATGACAGATTTGATTCAGTTCAATCGGGGATTTTGCGTTTTCGCCCTTACTATTTTGGTTAAAATAGCACACAAAAAAATCTTTATTAGAATAGGGAACAAAACTAACTACATTTCATTTGTTTCAAGTGTAACAAATATAATCAGATGGATCTACTACACCATTATTCAAAAACCAATGAAAAAGAGCTCAAGATCCCTATTCAATTCAATATTTACGCTAGCGTTGCTCAAAAAATCAACCACGCGAACCAACAAGGAATTTCGTTTACCTTAGCATGCATTACAAAGCGAGCTCATTGATATCAGAGAAGATCATCAAAATCATTGTTAAAAGTTCCATACTCCGAGTTCTTCATGATTGGGGTTATATCGTGTATTTAATTCAAGTAACTCCGTCTTATTAGGGTTAGGGTTAGGGTGGTGGTTCCGGGCATGAAATGTATGGGCGGGATGCAAAATCATGCCCGCGAAAAACCCGGCAAAAATTGGCACAAACGGCGAAAATTTACAAACAGAACAAACAATTTTATTTTTTCTTATGCACGAATTGATAGCCCACACTATGGGCATTAAGACGTATATTATGTTTTAATTGGTCGCGGCAAGGTAAGTGAGCGATATGCGTTTTAGTCGCGGGAATGGTGCGGCCCGCTGATAAAAATTTTTCATGGAGACGTTTATTTTGATTAATTTAATTAATTTTATGTAGTAAGTGGCAAGCACAAACGCGCGCACTTGCCAGAAAAAATCAGAAAAATACCTGTGCCGAGATTCGGCACTGTAGATCTGACCACTCAAAACGGTCAGATCTGACAAAATTAATCGTTTAAAATGGCTTAAAAATGCGTAAGTAATTATATAAAATTGGTAATTTAATTTGGACCGCGATGTTGGTGCGGATACGGAATCCGCACTTTTTGTGACTCGTGGAAATTGGGTTTAACAATCGTTAACACAACAGTTAAATTAATTTTATTATTTTTAACGCGTTTGTACAGTCGCGATCATTGGCAAGTTCTTTCCGATCGAACTTGGCCATTTTTTTCCATCCCGCAAACAAACGACCACGCAACGGTCTTTAATTTTTATTTAAAACAAGCGCTCAAGTTTACCAGTATGATAACCGTTTCCCGAACGTTGCAGCAGTGTGCGCGATCGCCTGCTAGAAGTGCGGCGCGCAAAAAACCAGGTAAGAAAATTTAAAACTGCTTTTTATTTTCAAAACAATACGTAACAACACTTCAACGTTGTTACCTAACATTTTTTTATTGCAGCAACGCGCGCGATGGGCGCTAGAAGAGCGGCGCGTAAAAAATTAGGTAAGAAAATTTAAAACACTTTTTATTATTTAAAACAGTACGTTACAATGACTCAGCATTGATTTGCTGAAAGTTTTTTCTTAATGAAACAGGATCGTTACAGCAGCGCGCGCAATCGGGCGCTATCACAGCGCGAAGAAAAAATTCAAGGTAAGTAAAATTTAAATTACGTTTTATAGTTCGAATTAGAGCGTAATAACGCTCCAATGTTTAATTTGCTGAAATTTTCAATTTTTCAATTTTTTTTATTACATCCGCATTACATTGAAATTGATCGTTATAATATTTATATCGTTATATAATAGTGCTAATGTTAATTTATTTTTGTCAGGAATTATAAAACCTGACTAGTGCGGCTACGATCGTGCCTCCCTCCAGATCGCGCTAAAATCCCGATTGCACTTCAATACCCGCAGTTAAAATAGGTGAGTAGGATAATAATGTTTATTTTAAATAACACAATTACAGAATTGAAACGGGTCAGTGCGATCCGTTAGCAAAAAGTTCAGCGCGATCCTCGCGCCATTATTCCGCACTATTGACGGACAAAAAAATGTAAGTACTGTATTATTAGTTGTTGATTATTAATATTTTATAGAAAGAGACGAGTACTGCTATTGGAAGTGCTCCCGATCCATTCTGTGCCGCGTTCGCGATCGCTAATACATTGTAAAATCGTTTATTGTAATAAATTATTGTTTTACTAAAGTGTTAACCATTGGCAAGTTCGTTTCGATTGAACTTGGCCATTTTTTTTTAAACTCGCGACCAATAGTATACAACACGAACTTTTTGGCTGTCCGAGGCCGTTAGGCCGAGGGCAGCCTGTCTCCAATTTTGTCCAAAACTACTTGATGGGAGTGTAAATAGGTCCAAATAAAGGAATCTTATGAGAAATGCTTGGGTGAAGTGAGAAAATTCCCCGAAAA
>Ga0209960_1004071_pt1 | contig 11602 bp, 14 predicted proteins | sample ThiBiot_500_plan_2_FD_183947 | JGI IMG/M metagenome (GOLD analysis project Ga0209960, IMG submission 183947) | Wastewater bioreactor microbial communities from Cape Town, South Africa - Thiocy_expt_500_plan (SPAdes) | ecosystem: Engineered > Bioreactor > Thiocyanate-remediating >... | reverse complement strand
AGAAATCTTTTGTTTATTTTTATTATTTTACTTGGTATTTACAAGATTCTTTTTTCTTTTTTTTTTTTTTTATTTCTTTTCAAGACAACTATTTTTTTGAAATTAATTTACTTGGACTTTCCAGATTGATGAGCAGAATGAGCAGCAGAAGCAGCATTATGACTTGATCTTGCAGAACTTCCTGAAGGTGCATTTCCTTTCATTGAATTGGATGATGTTGGATTATGACTTGAAGAGTTTGGATTGAATGCATTGGATCTACTGTTCATTGATTCCATTTTGGCAAACTTGGATTAAATTGAACTAAACTAAACTTGAAGAAACAACTAAACTGTTGATGAAAGGACTGAAGAATTTTTTTTTTTTTTCATTTATATTCATTTTTTTAGAATTCCTTCAGTTTGTGAAGTTGAGAAGTTGAGAAGTTGAGAAGTTTGTGAATAGATTTTTATAGGAAAAATTTTGATTTTTTTGAATTCTTTCAGCTTGTGAATAGATTCAATCATCAGTCAAATTATTATTATTATAAATCAAAAAGATTATATCATCTTTTATGATTTTATTATTATTATTACAAAATAGAACAACAACAACCAGATGAAGAATATTCTTGATTTAATGATAATTCTATCAAACCTGGTTCATTAAAAAATACGTTATTCAAAACTTGAGGAGTTTGAATGTCTATATCAAAAAATGTTTCTGCATTATTTACATAATATCCATAATATTGTTCATGATTTGTTTGAGAATCATATTTGAGTTTCCAATAACTTGAACTTCCTCCTTCATTAACACTAAATCTTTTTGAACTCTCTGAATCCTCTTCAACAACTCCATGATTTTTTTGAATTGAAATAAAATTTCCTGAAAGAATTGGAATGATTTCTCTTTGAGTATCTTTCTTTTTTTTGTAAGTTTTGTGATCTTGAGACATCCATTCAAAACATGCATCATCAAATTTTTCAATTGCAAGTTTCCTTTGAATATAACGTGTTTTTGTTGATTCTTGAATTGGGATATGAATTGAAGAAAGAATAAAAGTATAATTCGGTAAACTTTTTTTCTCAAAATAAACAACGATAGTTGAATATCCCATTCTATCTAAGTGAGATGTTTTGAGCATTGTGATTTGATCTTTTCTATAAATCACAGCATGTTTTTCTGCAGTTTTTAAATTATCTTCTTCTATTAATGTATCCTGAGAAAGAATAAAACTCCAATTCCTTGGGGTCCTTAATAACTTTATGAACTTTTGCATTCTTGATTTAGCTTTGATTTTTGGGATTTCTTGAAGAACAATAAGATCACATTTTGAAAGAGTTTTGTAAAGTCCTTCAATTTTAATAGAACCATTTTTTTTGTTTAATAAGGCCATTTGTTTTGTATTCCAAGTTCCAATTTTTAATGACTTTGTTAATTTCAAACCTTCGTTTACTTCTTTTTGAGTATAATTAATTAAACTTGTTTCGAGATTATCTTCTTGATCATTAAATTGATGAATATAAACATAATGATTCTCTTCTTCTCCTTCTGATGAACTATTGGCATTAACTAATGAATGAATCTTTATATTTTTTTTTTTTTGTATTTTATTTTATTTCCTTTGAGTAAAGAAATTTCAATTGAAAGATTTGAAAAAATAAAAGAAAAAAATAAGTAAATTTACTCTTTTTGGAGGTGTTGAAGATCCTTGTGATGAATAAGAATAAGATTTTGAAAATGAATATTTTTGTGCGATTTGAATTGGAGAACTTGATAATAATCCAGTACTATCTTTTCTACTTGATTCAAGTTGGAAGAGATTCATTTCTAAATAAAGTGTATCAAGAGGAAAAAAAGAAAAAAAAGAAAAAGAAAGTTATTCTTTTGTAATCTATTCTTTCTTTCTTTAAAAAATTAAATAAAAATTAAAGAAAGAAATTAAAATGAAATTTAACCATAAACTTGATTAATAAAATACTTTAGATTTTCCTTCAAATGTTTATTTTGAGATCTATGATATTTCACTTCTATTATTTTTGATTTATGAACAGCAAAAATTCTTCCAATATCTTCAGCATCTATATAATGTGGATTCTTCTTCTTATCTAATACATATTCTAAAACGAATGAAAGTTCATGATTTTCAATAACTGGAAGTTTATATAATCCTTGTGAGTATCCATCCCAAATCCCTTTCTCAAGCTTCTTCTTCTCTTGTTCGGTCATTATTTAACAATTTTAAAAACAACTTCCAAAAGAGAATTAGAAGTATTATTTAGGATTCAAATTCTAAAGTACAAGTCCAAGACTTTCTGTGAATGAGAAGTATTGGATAAAAATATTGAAGTATTAACAAACTGAAACTGCGTTGTGTAAAACTAACAGATATTGAGTTGACCGATAACTTTTTGCTATTATAATAAACTAACTAAACTAAACTCTTGAACTAAAATTAAATTGAAATGAATTGAAATGAATTGAATCCTTCTGAATTGTTGAAATTGAAACTACAGTTTTTTGTGAAGATAATTATAAAGTAGAAGAGGGGAAGTGACTGGGAAGTGGTTGGTTAAAAGGGAAAATCGAATGAGGATTGTGATAATCGGAGGTGGTGCTGCTGGTATCTCTTCCCTTAGAAATCTACTTAACTTCAACTCTAATTCAACATCTCAAAATCCTTCAACTACAACATCATGTAGTATCTCAAATGATAGCTCAAAGGATGGATTAAATGATGATATTAATGATCGCTCAAATTTGGGTTTAAAATCTCAAGGGAATTGTTCAGCAAATGAAAAAGATTTGGGAGCTGATTTGAGATTCGAAGAAGAAGAGAAGAAGACAAAGTCTGAATTTCAAGTTGTGTTGTATGAGAAAATGGAATCAATTGGAGGTGTTTGGTATTTTATTTCATTTCATTTTATTATTTTATTATTTTGTTTGAAATTTGATTGAATGATTTTTTTTTCTTTTTTTTTAAATAAAAAGGATTTATAGAGAAGATCAAAATGAAGATAATTTATATAATGAACCAGAACAAGGTGAAGTGAATGGAAGAATGTTTAAATATCTTCATACGAATTTACCTTCCTCAATTATGGCATTTCCTGAATTCAAATTTCCTCCTTCAACATCACAATTTCCAACTAAAGATGATATAGCAAACTATCTTGATTCATATTGTCATCACTTCAATTTATATCCTTATATTCATCTTCAACATATCGTTAAGCATCTTTCTTTTGAGAGTGAAAAAAATCAATGGAAAGTGGTTGTCAATTCTCTCATTGAAAATATAGAAAAAATTGAATACTTTGATGCTGTGATTATTGCTAATGGACATTATAATAAACCTTACATTCCAACAATCAAAGGATTAGAAAATTGCAATAATAATAGTAGTAAAATAAAGTTGATACATAGTCATTCATATCGTGAACCAACTCCATATAAGAATAAGGTTTGCTTTAATTCTTCTTTTTATTATTTTTTTTTTTTAAAAAAACTTTTTTCTTGTTTCATTCATTTTTTAGAAAATTATTGTTGTTGGAGAAGGTTCATCTGGATCAGATATTGTAAGGGAAGTTTCCACAGTTGCAAAGGAAATTTATCATTCAGTAAAAAATTTAGATATTGCAAAAGAAGATAATCCTTCGAATGTAATTCTAGTGAAACCAATCAAAGAGATAACAAATGAAGGATTAGTTATTTTTGAAGATGAGACAACATTTTCTCCTGATATCATTATTTTTGCAACAGGATTTCTCTATGATTTCCCATTTTTAGATTTAAATCATATTCAAATTACAGATGGAAAGAGAGTTGATTATTTATATAAACAGATATTTTATATTCCCAATCCATCATTAGGTTTATTTTATTTTATTTTATTTATTTTTGAAGTTTATTTTTTGTTTCATTTTATTTTTATTTATTTTTTTTTTTTCAAAAAAAAAAAGCATTTGTTGGATTACCTTGGAAAGTAATACCATTTCCACTTTATTCTTTACAATCACAATGGATTACCAAAGTCTTTTCAAAGGAATTTAATCTTCCTTCAAAAGAAGAGATGGAAAAAGATACTCAAGAATTTTATAAGAATATGGAAAATCAGAAAATTCTTCGACATTATACTCATCGACTTGGATTAGAACAATTTAATTACTTTGATGAACTTTGTGATTACTTAAATATTCCACATTTAGAACCTTTTCGAAAAGAGTTATATCAAAAAGCAAAAGAGTTAAGAAAAAAGAGCCTTGGATATTAATTCATATATTCAATTGTATTTATTTGTTATTCATTTTTTATTTTATTTTATTTATAAACTATAGACATTCCATTTTTTTTTTTTTGATTTTGGGTTGTAATTAATTTCACTCATTTCTTTTCTTCATCTTTCAAACTAAATCCAATACGATTTCCTTCAATCCATTGAAATGATTTAGGATGTGGTAAGTCAATCTTTTTTCCATCTAATTGATAACTTGAAGATGTAAAACTAAGATTTAATTCTCCTGGAATATTTGGACAACTAAAGAGTAATGAATCTTTTCCACAAGATGGAAATTGAATAACACTCATAGGACCTTTGAAAGTACCATTTTTTGATAAACAAACTTCTGTTATAAACCACTCAAATTGATTTTTCTCTTTTGTTGAATTAAATTTGGCTTCACCTTCTTTTACAACAAGATTTCTTGTATAAAGTTTTGGTTTTGGAGGTCCTCCACATGATTTTCCCTTTTGATCATTAATATTGTTATTGTTATTTCTTGAATGACATTGAAAATTTGATAAATTCCAATTTGCAATTAAATCTAAACCTGGTCTCCATTTTTTTCTTTCTTGTAATCGAATTCCTCGAGTAGGATGACCTTGAAAACTTGAATCAACTTCATTATAAAATGTTTGAAAGGAGAGTGAATTTTTTGGGGTTGATTTTAAAGAGAGGTAAACTTGTAAAGATTTTGATTGAGAAGAAAGATGGGCTTGAAATGTATTCCAATCCGAGTTTTCAATTGGAAGAGGTTTTAAATTAGATGGTACCAAATTATCAAATAAATAATTGATATTAACTTGTTTAATAGGAGGAAAAGTTGTTGGGATAACTTGAATATGATCAATAATCCAAAAGTGTTGTTCATCTTTTAAATTTAATAATGGACTCCAAATGATCCAGCGACTATGCATCCCTTCCACATATTGAGTTTTCGGATTTTCTGAAAGATCTCCATAACCTGCAAAATACTTTCCTTGCATAACAACATAATTTTCCCCTTCATAAAATATACAAGGTAATGGATTCTCTTGAAAATTGGAAGCATTTCCTTGATAAATTGCATCTCCAATTTGAGTTTTATCATCTAATGTCAAACTACAAGTTGCTTGAGTTAATTGAGCAAAATTGACTTTTGGATCATCTAAATTTTGCATACAACCAAAGGGACGTAAGACACAAAGACCATTATAATATACTTCAATACTATTACATTCTCTAATTCCTTTGTTTCCAAGAATACTTGATTTCATGAAAATATAAAATGCATTTGAAGTCCAATCTGATCGAATAACTTGGTATCCAGAATAAGGAAATGAAATATGTGTAAAATGAGGTGTACTTGGGTTTTGATTTGGATTTGAGTTAACTAAATCATTAACCAATACATCTTGAAAATCTTCACAAGGAATTGAATTCATGGTATCAAGGCCACCTACTCCAAAATGAGGTAATCCACCTAATGGGGTTCTTAATGAAGCAGCAAAACGTAATCTATTTTTAATTGCCATCGTCCATCTTTTAATTGCAATTTTCAATTTCTCAATTCTCTCTTCATTTTTTTCTGTTGTCAAAGAACTCTCACAAACTTTTAATATAAATAATCCTTTAGATACCATGACCATATTATAATGAATTGTTTGTTCAACATCTGTACCATCTTTCATTAAATTACGATTTAAAAATTTGTTTGCATACCATGAGAATGCATCTTGAAACCAAGTATCAGCTCCAACAGATTTACAATCACTTAAGATTAATGACATTGCCAAGTAATTACATTTATTATCAATTCCATGATTTCCATCTCCTGAATTTCCAACTTCTTTAGGCATTACTGTTGTTATGAAAAATTGCATCATATGCCAGAGCATAACATCTGGAATGTATTGTAATAATGAACGACGACGGGAGACTAACCATGAGAAAGGAACAAGGAAATTTCTCATTAAAGTACCAAGAAAATTTCGACTTTTATATTCAAGTCCTGGAAAAGATGTTTCAAGTCTAGTGAAGAAATCTACAGCAATTCCAATGAATAATAAACTTGCTGCCTCAGATTTATATTGTTTATCATAAGCAAGATAAGGTAAAGCCCAACCTGTTAATGTTGTAATTTGAGTTGCAAAACTTCCTCCATATCCAGCTTTAGGATGATAATTCCATTTAATAGATCCAGGTTCACCAATTTCTGACCAAGTAAACCAATGACCTTTTCCCCAATCTGCTCCTTCTTGAATGAAATAAACAGGTTCTTGAGGGAAAATTGAGAATGCCCAATGTCCAATATCTGAATTTTTCCCAATAATTGAACTTAATGAACTTAATAAATCAAGTGTCCTGGTTCTCCAATCAGTTATATTAATATTTGGATCTTGGGTTATTTTTTGAAAGGATTTTGTAAATCTTGTTCGATACTCTATTGATTTATAAAGTAGATCTTGAGTTAAGTACTTTGGAGTTTGATAATTATAACATCGAATCTTTTTTATTGAACCTTTCCAATCATCTTCAAAAAGTTGAAGTTTTTTCCAATCCTTTTTTGTTGAAGGAAGAATAAGCTCATCATCTAAATAACAAATATCTTCATCAGTAGTTGTAATAAATTTTAGAAAAAAAACTTGATTTTGTTGTTTTTTCACTTTAACAACTGTTTGATTAACCATAACACTTGTTTCAGTAAATGAGATTGTATAAGAATTGGTCTTTAAGATTGTTCCAGTTCCAGAAAGTAAACAACAAAAAGTTCCTTGATGTTCACATGATAAATAATCATGAAATTGAATATTTTTTGGATTCTCCGTTATCATCTTTAAAATAGGTTGATATGAAAATATTTTTTTAGGTTTATCTTCATGATCAAAGAATGCTAACGCAATATCACCTCTAAAAAATCCAATTGGAGTATCCTCTTCTCTAATAAAATGTTTTGGTGTTCCCAAGAAAATACCTTTCACTTTATCTCTTGTTGGTATTACAACATTTTTGATTCTTATTATTTTTTGTTCATCACTTTGAAGTTGATCTCCTTTACTTTGATCCAATTTTGATTCATCAATTGTTATTTCATCTAATATCTGATGAGTTATTTCTAATATCCCAGCATTATTCTTATAATTAAAAACTAGAGCAACCCATCTTCCATGTCCAACCATCAATTGACTTTCAATAACTTTTGGAGAACCTGGAGGTGAAGTAATCATTACTTTTAATAATCCATTCTGTGTTACTGAAATAAAACATCTCACATTATTTTCATATTCTTCAATATATAAATGTTGTGCTGTTCTTCTCACCTCAGGTATCCTCACAACTAAACTTAAAGCACCTTGACTTTGACTAGCAAACAATGGATGTCTTGCTTGAAAACATTTTGTTATATCAACACAAGCACCAGGAGTATTCAATCTCAATGCTTTCAACTTCCATCCAGGTAAATATGGTATAGAGATTGGTAGTCCTTCTTGATTCACAGGGAGACAATCAACATTAGAAGGTTGACATCCAGCAAAGTTCTTCTTGCCTCCAATTTTCTCTCCTTCTTGAAGTAAATTCATCATTCATTCACTATTATTGGGATATTGAAGTATTGTAAGAACTTGAATTTGAAGAGGTTTTTGCGATGTAAAAAATAAAAATATTTGAAAGAAAGAATGTTTTTTTTTCTGTTTCATAATGTTTTTATGACGGCTGACAACTGATTTTTTGCTTTCGTGTGATCATTTTTTTCTTTTTTTTCTGATTTTTTGATTTTTCTGATTTTTTGATTCTTTCTTCTGTTTAAATTTGGAATGAATAGTTTACAAGTTTACAATTGTTGTTGAACTCCAATTTCGCGTAACTTTGAATCAAAAGAAATATCCATCACAAAGTGTAAATATTTCTTGAAAAATTTCCTTGAAAAAATTTCAATAAAAAAAAAAAAGAAAACATAAACGAAAAACAAAAATTATATATATCACAAATCATCATCAACATCTCGAAGTTGAGAACTAAATTCCTTTGAAAAATTTAGAGGATCTCCCATTACTTTTGATCTCATAATAATTAATCCAATTAATGCAAGGAGGATAATGATAACAACAACTAAAGAAATTGAAAGTCCAACGACTGCTCCAAGATATTTATCTTCACGATGTGGATTAGTTGGACGAGGAGTTGAATGAGGTTCATCATTTGACCAAGTAAAAGATTTACAAGTCGGAAGACCAATTGGTGGTTGAGGAATCTCATTTGTTCTTTCTTCAAAAAGTACAGCCATCCCACTCATTAGATGCCATTCTAATTGGGAAAAAAAAAATATAAAAATTCAAAATCCAAAAAAATAAAATAAAATAAAATCTTCATTAAAACTTACGAATATGACAATGAAACATCCAAAATCCAGGATTATTTGTTGTAAATAGTAAAGCTCCCCAACCACCACGAGAAATTGCAATGGTATCTTTCAAAATTGGATCTTCAAAATTAAATGTATCACGAGAAATATCTGAGTAATTAGTTCCTAGTCCAACAACCCAGAATGAATGACCATGAAGATGCATTGGATGAATATCATGAAAGTCTTTATTTTTTATAATCATCTAAAAAAAAATGATGGAAAGTAAATTTTTTTTTTAGTTGTGGAATTCATAATAAAAAAAGAAAAGAAAAAGAAAAAAAGAAAATAAACCAAGATATTCTCTCCTTTTGCTATTTGAATTATTTGAGTTCCTGGTTGAATTCCATCTCTACCTTGGGATAATGGATGAGTTGGGTGTTCAAAAGTGATTCCATTCATTGCCCATTCTTGACCACCATCTGAGTTACGAACTTCTTCCATAACAATTTCTATTTCTCTTGTTGGTTGAGGAGGAAGGGAAATAGATTGTGAGAGTTCTTTAAATATAAGTCCTTTTTTAGGTTCAGATGATGGTTGAGAGTTTGGGATAGATTTTGGATTTGGTCCATTATTATAACTAAGAATTGCTAAAATGAAGAAAAAAAAGAAGTTTCTTTTAACTCAAATAAAAAAATTAAAAGCAATATTGATTCCAAAACAAAAAGAAAATAAAAAGAAAATAGAAAATAAAAAATAAAAAATAAAAAATAAATAAATAAATAAATAAATAAATTAAATAAATAAATAAATAAATAAAAAACCTTTAACTTCTTCTCCAGTGGGAACTGAAGCTCGAATCCAATAATTATTAGGTGGTTGATCCGTTTTGATAAGAATATCATATCTTTCTCCAGCTAAAAGATCAACATAATCAGAAGTAATAGGTGAAATAAGATGTCCATCAGTAGTAATAACTTGAAATGAATGTGAATCTATTGAAAAACGAAATTTAAAAGTTGAAGCACCACTAATGATTCTTAATCTATATGTAGAACTTGAATCAACATTATAAGTTGTGAGGAAATTTGTTGAATTTACATCACAAGTAAAAGGAGTGGAAGCAGAACTTGGGTGATATAAACTACAATTATACGATCCTCTACCATTAATTAAAGCAGAATCATATGTAAGTCCCATGACATAACCTTTCCATTTCATTAAATTTATCGTTTCACTATCAACTCTAAACCAATCTTGAATTAACACAACAAAATCTTCCTCATACTTCCAAAGTTCTCTCTCCTTAGGATCATCAACAATCAGAGCTCCTAATAATCCCTCCACCATTTGACCCGCATCATGAGAATGATACAAATAAGTTCCAGCCTGGTCAAGTTTAAACCTATACTCAAAACTTTCTTTATAACCAATCGGGCATTGGGTAATATGACTAGCTCCATCCATCCAAGGAGATCCCATCATAGTCAGTCCATGCCAATGAAATGAAATAGCTCTTCCTTCAACATTATTAATAACCTTCACATGTAATTCATCTCCAACGTTTCCTCTTAAGACTGGTCCAGGCATTTCTCCATTTAATACATAACCTATCTGAGGTACTCCATCTCCAGATATAATAGCTCTATCTAATATAATTTGAGATGTAATGACTTTCCCTTGAGTTGGTTGTTGGACAATTAAGAAATAGAAGAGAAGAAGGCAGAAGGCAGAAGAGCCCCTGTCGAAAAACAAAGCCATGGCCATGTGGTTTATAATTGAAAAAAAAAAAAAAAAAAAAAAAAAAAAAAAGGAAAAAAGAAAAAAAAAAAAAAAGAAAAAAAAAAAAAAAAAAAACAAAAACAAAAAGGAAAAAAGGGAGAAAGAAAAGTTGGAAGAAAGAAGTGAAATGACAAAGTAAAGATCTTTGCTTTTTGATTTGTCTTCAGATAAATTATTTGAAATAAATAAATGGAAGGAAAAAAAGTTGTCAATCTAAACATTGTTGTTTTGTTTTTTTACAAATCTAACTCTGATTTCTCCAAATGGCATCTGAAACTTGAACAACATCCATCATTTCTTTAACATCATGAACACGAAGAATATCTGCTTTGCTTGCTATTAAGGCTGAACATGCTGCTGCTGTTCCCCAAACTCTTTGCTTTTTTTGAAAAAAAAAAAGGGTTATAGAAGAAAGAAAAAATCAAGGATAAAGAAATAATGAAAGAAAAGAAGGAAAGAAGTGATGAAAGAAAGAAAACTTTTGGATCTGGTTGATTCAATGGGAAACCAATGAAACCTTTTCTTGATGGTCCGGCTAATATAGGGAAATTTTCAAGACCTAAATAATAATTATTAAGTTATTTAATTTGAATAAAAAAAAGAATTAAAAAAATATATATAAAATCTAATTTGACCTTTTCCTGGAGCAATTAATTCTTGTAAATGATTAAGAAGATATAAACTATGATGAGGATGTTTTGCAAAACCAAAACCAGGATCAATAATGATATTCCAACGTTTAACACCATTTTCAATTGCTTTAACAATCTTTTCTCCTAACTCTTTTCTATTTCAAAAAAAAAGAGATAAGGGAATTTAGAATAAATGACAAGAAAAAAAAATTGAAAAAATTAAAATCCAACTGAATTCCTCCAACAATATCATCATTTTCATAATCTTTTAATTTTGTCATAGTTTGAGTATCTCCTCTTGTGTGCATGAAACAAACAGGAAGATTTAATTCTGCAAGAGTTTTATACATTTCTGGATCACTAAAGATTTGATAAAATAAATAAAATTCATAAAATAAAATAAAATAAGTAAATATTACTTTGATCCGCCTGTAACATCATTAATCATATGTACACCAGCTTCTGCTGCTTTTCTTGCAACAGCTGCACGAAAAGTGTCAACTGAGACAAGAAGATTTGAAGAGGTCAATTTTTGAACGACAGGAATTACTCTTAAATAAAAAGAAAATTTGAGTTTTTTTTTTTTTACAAAAAAAAAAAATGAAA
>Ga0209960_1004069_pt1 | contig 11604 bp, 16 predicted proteins | sample ThiBiot_500_plan_2_FD_183947 | JGI IMG/M metagenome (GOLD analysis project Ga0209960, IMG submission 183947) | Wastewater bioreactor microbial communities from Cape Town, South Africa - Thiocy_expt_500_plan (SPAdes) | ecosystem: Engineered > Bioreactor > Thiocyanate-remediating >... | reverse complement strand
AAAAAAAAAAAAAAAATCAAAATCGAAATTAATAAATAATGTGAATAAAAAGAGAAATGAACCAGTTTGACAAATTTCATGTAATGCAGTTTCACTTGTTCCATGAATCATTGGAATTGCATGTAACTATTTATTTATTTTAATATTTTGATTGCTTCAAAAATAAAAGAAAATAAATAAAAGAAAATAAAAGAAAATAAAAGAAAAGAAAAGAAAAGCGGAGATAAAAATAAAAAAAAATTACTGATTGTTTGTAATGATTCCAATCAAAACCTTCGGCCATCTTGGTATAGTGATCATAAAATTTGAACTTTTGTCCAACATCATTTCCATTTTTCCAATCATCTTTCTTGAAAATTGCTGGACTTGCTCTTTGTTGATTGAAAAGATTGGATCGATGGTGTTGAAATGAATCAAATAATTTTTCATTAAATAGAACATAAGCTTTGTTGATTTGTTTCATATCTCCTCCAAAAAATGTCATCAATGCTTCAAGTTTCTTTAAATATTCATTTCCATTATCAACCACATTTTGTTTATTATCTCGAAGTAAATATCGAAGATATTTTGTCTCTACATATCCTTTTTCTTCCCATTTGGTTTTTTCATTTGGTTTTGTATTCCACCAACATTCATTATTTACATTTGTTGAATCAGTTATTGTTAAATTTGAAACTGAAGGGGATGAAGAAGAAGATAAAGAACTTGAATTTAATTGAGTTAAAATTGAAACTTTAATTGTCATTCCATCTTCTAAATCTTTGATATCATCCAAAATGAATAATTGTTCATTTTTTCTGAATTCTAACACAAGTTCTGTGTTCTCTTTAAAATGAATTTTTGATTTAATGTCATTTTCTAACTGTGGTAATGTTTTTGCACTCGTTTCCAAGATGTACAATTTACTATCAAACTCAATTATGTATACTGATCCTTTTTTTTATTTTTGAAATAATAAAAAAGTATTAGTGTGGAGAACAGGAATTAAAGAGATGAACCTTGTTTTGGTTTTAATGAAATTTCATTTGCCAATATTACAATATCTACATATTGACATTTCAATCCAATATCAAGGATATTATCTCCTCGAGAAAGAATACAACCCAAATCAACTCCATATTCAGTGTTCTATAATCAATTCAAATAATTACATTTTTTTAATGAAAAAAATGAGAAAGAAGGAAATTACAAGAAATCTGAGAGGTAGGACAAGGTTCAACAACGCAAATTGCTCAACAAGTTCAGTAATTTTAGAGGGATTAGATTTTATAAGTTCTTTTTTATTGAATTAAGAATAAAATTTAGAATTTATCATCCAGAAAGAAAAGAAAGAATGAAGAAAGATTACCTTTAATATTTGCCTTCTCAAATAGGAGCTTTAAATCTGTGCCAGTGAAAAATTGTAAATAATCTGATTCAGTCATTTCAAAAAATGTTGTAGTAGATTGAGCATTTTGTGAACCATGTTCAGATTGAGATTGAGGACCCTCCTCCTCAATCATAAAAGTATTTTCAATTTTTAGTAAGGCTTCACCTGTTACCCCACTTACCCAAGTGAATTTAACGACTCCAAGTTGATCTTCTCTTACTCCTACATCAAATTCAATTGATCCTGCCAGGTTGGAATTTTCCCAAGGTGCATTAAAGTTTGGATTAAATGTCAATTGAATGGAGTCAGGATCAAGTGTGTGAGAGTTTAAAACAAAGTTGTGACCAATTCTCTCTGCTATAAATCTAACGGAAACTGCTCCATTGAACGGTGCAATACCATTGTGTGCTCTTCTGATGATAATGGTCATCCCTCTCTCGCCATAACTTGGAAAAATGTTAAAATCTCCAATTTCTAGATAATACAGGTTTCATTAGATATTTGTTTGCACAATTTGAGATCAAGATTATTTATTATTTTATATGAAGAAGAGGAAAATAAAATCATAAACTTATTTGTTTGTTTTTATTTTGTTGATCATTTGAGGTTTCAATTGAAAAAAAAATAAAAGTAATAGTAAAATAATTGAAAGAATGGTTGAACAATGAATGAATTCAATTATATTTTATTTTTTAAATCTATTGAAGAGATCCCTGGTTCAATAATGAAAAGTAAAGCTCACCTGCTGGTGTCCCCATGCCTTTGTTCAAGTTCTACTTCCTTTTGTTTTGTACCTTTTTCCTTTGCACTCTGTCTTCTTGTTTTTTCTTTTGACAGAAGAAGAATAAGAATAAAACTTCCAAGATAGATGAAAAGACTTTGAAAGTGACATGTCTTTTTCACACTCTTTTTTAGCTTTACTTCCAACACTGAGGAATTTCAAATCATCTGGTTCTATCATTTTATACTTTTCTTCGATTTCTCTAAATGTTGTTTGAGATTCCATGAGTCAAGGTTTTTTTTTTTTTCTCTTTGTCATGTTTTTGTTTTTTGAATCATTTGCAAATAAATATGAAAACTTTTTTTTTTTTTACAAAATCATTCACTTATTCTTCCTTCAATCTCCAACTACAAATTAATGCACCAAAAAGTTTAGATAACTTCAAATTGAATTGTTAAAAGCAAATTGTTTTGTTACTGTTGCAATAAATTGGCAACAATAATTAATTAAATAAGCTACCATAACGCATCAAACGATGGTCAACATTCGAAATTTTGCATGTTTACCAGAACTTTTTTGAAAAAATTTCATAGTAACAATTAAGAAATTTTCTCAACAAAGAGATTTTTCACTAGCACTTGTTTTTCAGTTATTGCATGAGAAGGTTTTCAGAATCAGTGTTTGGGAGACTCAACAAGGAATACTGGGTTAGAATCAAGGTGTTATTTCATTCAAAGACTCTGTAAAAAAACAATTCATAATAAAAACTTTTCGCCATTCTTTTTTCAATTTATTATAATTACCACTTCTCTTATTTACAAAAATTGTAAATAATCTGATTCAGTCATTTCAACATGTTCTCCAGTAGTTGTTGTAGTAGATTGAGCATTTTGTGAACCATATTCAGATTGAGATTGAGGACCCTCCTCCTCAATCATAAAAGTATTTCTAATTCCTTGGGCCTCACCTGTTACCCTACTCACCCAAGTAAAATTAACGACTCCAAGTTGATCTTCTCTTACTCCTACATCAAATTCAATTGATCCTGCCAGGTTGGAATTTTCCCAAGGTGCATTAAAGTTTGGATTAAATGTCAATTGAATGGAGTCAGGATCAAGTGTGTGAGAGTTTAAAACAAAGTTGTGACCAATTCTCTCTGCTATAAATCGAACGGAAACTGCTCCATTGAACGGTGCAATACCATTGTGGGCTCTTCTGATGGTAAGATCCGTCCCTCTCTCGCCATAACTTGGAAATGTTAAAATCTCCAATTTCTAGATAATACAGGTTTCATTAGATATTTGCTTGTTTGTGTAAAGACAAAGATTTATATGGTTTATTATTTTATAGGAAGGAGAGAAAAATAAAATCATGAACTTATTTGTTTTGTTTTTATTTTGTTTTTGGTAAATAAATAATAAAATAAAATAAAAGTAATTGAAAGACTCATTGAACAATGAATGAATTTTAATTATATTTTATTTTTTAAATCTATTGAAGAGATCTCTGGTTCAATAATGAAAGTAAAGCTTACCTGTTGGTGTCCCCATCTTTTGTTCAAGTTTTACTTCCTTTTGTTTTGCTTTGTACCCCTACGTCTCGTTTTTTTTAAACAGAAGAAGAATAAGAAATACTATTAGATGAAAAGACTTTGAAAGTGACATGTCTTTTTCACACTCTTTTTTAGCTTTACTTCCAACACTGAGGAATTTCAAATTGTCTGGTCCTATCATTTTTATACTTTTCTTCGATTTCTCTAAATGTTGTTTGGGATTCCATGAGTCAAGGTTTTTTTTTTTTTTTCTCTTTGTCATGTTTTTTATTTTGTTTTTTGAATCTTTCTCATTTGTAAATATGAAAGCCTTTTTTTTTTTTCCAAATTCATTTATTCTTCCATCAAATTCATGCTTCAAAAAGTTTATATTGTCCAACTCCTTGAGGTAAAATTTGAACTCTATGTTTCCTCTTTGATCAAATCCAATACTTTCTGTCACTATTTGTTTATAGATTTAGTTTTTTTAAAAACAAAAAGAAAAGAAAAATGAAAGTAAACATTACAGGAGCAATCATGCAAATGATCACGAATGAACGAAAAAAAAAAAAGAAATTAAAAGAATTTTGTTGGTTTATTCATCATAAACAATTCATTCATAGTTTATGGATCATAAAATTCATAAATCTTATTTTATTTCGAATACACAATATAACAAGGATAAGTTTGTGATTCATGAACAACTAATTCATCAACAGTCCATTCCTCATTTAATTGTTCAAGTTTGGTGATTGGATAAGCTGTCCCTGTTGAGTTTCCGTTCACTAAATTTAGAAAAAAAATCAAATCCTTGAAGTATGAAATAAATTAAAAAAAGTTTACCAAGAGTAATATGAGAATCATAACCAGGATTTATAGGTCTTCCAAAATAACCTTTCTCATTTACTTTTCGTTTGTATATATCCATTCCATTTGAATCTTTTTGTTTCTCCATCACCGTTTTTCCTTTCTCGTCTGTCATGAATGGATGTTCAACAACTGGGAATGGATTTCCAATAATCATAATTCCAATCATAAATACTTTTAGATCTCCTTTACAATATTTTCTGGCATATTTCTCTTTGGATGTTGTATACACTCCTTTTATGTCGAGGTTGTTTAGTTTTAAGTTTTTAAAGATTAAATTTTAGAAGGATAGCAAAATAATAAAATTATACCCAGAGAAAAATATCCAAGATCGTTATCACTTGCTGGAACTGCACTGAATCCATTATTACCTTTTTGATTTTTAAAAAATTTTTATTTTGAATTAATTCCAATGAAAAAAAACGATACAAATTCTTTGGGCAGCATCTTCACTTGTTCCTTGGATCATTGGAATTACAAATGCCTATATGAACCAGAATTTGTTTAGAAAAAGAAAGGAAAGAAAAGAAAAAATTTACATTGTTTCCATAATTCCAACCAAATTGTTTGAATTTTGAAATATAATCTCCTAAATGTTGAACCATTGATTTTCTAAGTTCAATATTATTTCCTTCATACCAATTCTCTTTTTTATATCTAATTGGATCATCTTTAAGTTTTTGAAATATTTGTTCACAACGTCCTTTAAATATCTCTTTTAGATCAATATTCTCATTTCCAATCACTTTTTCAACTTTTGAAAGGTCAAATTCAAGAATTTCTAAAATCTTTTTCAATTCTTCGAATAATTCTTCATCAAATATTTTTGAATTTTCAAAAATGGTTTTCTTTTGATTTTTTTGATTTTGGCTTTGGTAAGTAAATCTCCAATAATCATTTCCTATGAAATTTATTTTTTTGTTAAATTGGTAATGGAAAAAAAAAAAAAAAAAAGAAAACGAAATCAAAAAATACCTATACTATCTTGATTATCTAAAGAATCAATTAAACCAGTTTTAAATAGTAATTCTTCACCATAAATTGGAAAATGAGTAATTGGACATATTAATTTTCTATCTTTTAATTCTAATTTACAATCTTCAATTACTTCATCCAAATCAATCAATCCTTTTGAAAAATGAGGAGATCTAACACACTCTTTCCATTTTACTCCTCCATAATATCCACTCACTATTTTAACTTCTTCATAAATATAATTCATCATTTCTAAACATCCATTTCTTTCTTTTCCTCTAATTCTAATTTCAAATAAATTTTCATCCATTTTAACTTCCAATAAACATAAGATATTCTCATTTTCATTTTCATTTTTCTTATCAAAATGTTTTAATAATACACCTCTTCTCCAAATAATATTATCAACCATTTTATCATGAAATCTAACTAATAATCTTGAAACCATCTCATTTGGAACTTGATTAAATGAAAATATCCTTTCAATTTCAATTATTTCCAATGGAATTGTTTTTGGCCATTTCTTTTCTAATTTATCCTCAATTATTTTGGTTTTATCTTCTGAAAGTAAATTTGGAATAACAACTTTCTTTTCATTTTCATTTTCATTTCCTTTTTGTTGATCTTCCAAAATAAAACAAACTTCAAATTTTTGCAATAAAGATAAATAAATTTCAATTAAATGTGTAGGTCCATTCCAAATCTTGTTTAATTGAGAATAATCAATAATTCCATTTAATCTCATTTTTCTTGATGATTCATTTGCTTTAAATAAATTTCCTAATATGTTCTTTGTGAAATATTGTGGATCCAAAACAACAATATTTGATAATTCAATTGGTTTATCAAAATAAATACAAATTCCCCATTCATGTAATAATCTTAATGCTCTTTTTGTAAATTCAATATCAAATAATGATTGATATTGTGATTGAACATAATTAATTAAATCTTGAATTTCAATAATTGGATGATTTTGTTTCAATTTCCTTAATTCATAAATTGATTTCTCAATTGTTAAATATCCAATTGGAACATTTTCTCCCATATAAGAATGACTTAATGAAATATTAAAAATATAATTTCTCTTAATTCATCAATATTTTCCAATGTTGAACAACTAACTTCAAAATAAAATGGCGGTGATTTCAATCCATTTTTATCATATATTTCCAATATTTTGCTCTGTCTCAAATTTTTATCTTCACTTTGATTAATAATTGAATCATTGTCCACCTCTTCAATCTTTCTTTTTCTGGGATTTGATTTTGAATCTAAAACAAGGGCTGAATCCAAAAAAGTACCAATAATAATAATTGAATAAAATGGTTTTCCTTTTTCATCGCAATAATTTTGATTTAAATGAGTTGAAAGTGATTTCAACCAAAAATCCAAACTTTCCAATCCTTTAATTCCTTGATCTACTCTATATAATACTAAAAATATTGATCTATTTGATAAAAAGTAATGATGAATATTGTAATAATCATTATGTCCTCCAAAATCCCAGGTTGAAAATTCAACATAATCATCTTTACCTTCCTTTTCTTTCTCTTTCTTTTCTTCATTTCGTTTTGCTTTCAGATTTTTATATTGAAGTTGATTGAGTGTTGAAGACTCCCAAATATGATTACTCACTTCAATTCCATGAGTTGCTTCATTTAAAACTAATTTTGAAATTCTTTCAAACCATTTATCTCTCCTTTCTTCATTTTCAAAATATAATACAATATTTTCTTTCCATTTGTCAATTTTCTCAATTTCGATTCCATAATCATTTTTACCTTGAAATAGTTTCTTTCTTATTTTTTTTGTCAAACTCCATTCTTTGTTTTCAAGAATATATTGTTTATATAATCCCCCTTGCCCATATCGATTTAAAAATTTTCCTTCAAGTCGAAAGAAGTATAAGTGGTTGGTTGCAAAACTTGTAGGGACTAAGATGTAATCACTTAAAGGAAATAAACAATCTAATAGAGTCGTTTTTCCAACATTTTCATAACCAACAACCATTAATTTAGTTCTATAAAGTGGTTTTGAGTTCGGAGACTGACATAAATCGAAAATGTATTGAACAATTAATTTTGTTCCTTGATTTCTAATTTCAATTGGAATTGTTTCTAATCCTTCTGTTGATTCCAATTTTATATCTTCAATTCTATTGAATTGTTTTATTAATATTATTTCAAAACGTTCAAATTTAACTTTTTTTAAAAAATTGTAAAGAAAAATACTCGATCTTTTGTATATTGCTCATTTGTAAATTTTCATTTTTCCAAATTAAAATTTTCAAGATTTCAAGGGTAACTGGAGGTGTCAAACCACAATTTGTTAATCTTTTTTTTTTTTTTTTTTTTTTTTTTTTTTTTTTTTTTCAAGAAATTTATTTGATAAAAAATTAAAAGAAAATAACCTTAATTCTTTGATGTTCTTATTCTCTCTGAAATATTTATTTAAAATAAGAAAATCTTGTTCCTTAATTGTTTCATTTTCAATACAAAAGAAAGGAGAACTTTGGAATGTTTCTAAATATCTTTGATATCTTTGTTCTATTTCATTTTTTTATTTTATTTATTGTTATTTATTGTTAATAGTCATTTAGTAAATTACCTGTATCAACTTCTTTAATTAGTTTCATTATTTCTGAATGATTATTTGTCTTTGCAATATCAAGTGCAGTTTCTCCTTTATTTGTTTTCTTCCTGATTGAAAGTCGTTTCTCATTTAACAATAACTCTGCAATTTCAATATGTCCATTTTCACAAGCTATATAAAAAGGTGTTCTCTCATGTTTATCTTGGACATTAACATCAACTCTTTCATCAGTTAATAATAATTTCACTGTTTCAATATGTCCTTTTTGACAAGCATCCAGAAGCTCCCTTTCTCTTGTTTTTATTAAAATTTTAATTGCCATTCCATCTTCTAAATTTTTGATATCATCCAAAATGAATAATTGTTCATTTTTTCTAAATTCTAAAACAAGTTTTGTATCCTCTTCAAAATTAATTTTTGATTTAATATCACTTTCTAACTGTGGTAATGTTTTTGCACTTGTTTCCAAGATATACAATTTACTATCAAACTCAATTATGTATATTGACCCTTTTTTATTTTTGAAATAATAAAAAAATATTAATGTGGAGAATAGGAATTAAAGAGATGAACCTTGTTTTGGTTTTAATGAAATTTCATTTGCTAATATTACGATATCTACATATTTATATTCCAAACCAATGTCAAGGATATTATCACCTCGAGAAAGAACACAACCCAAATCAACTCCATATTCAGTATTCTATAATTAATTCAAATAATTACTTTTTTTTTTTGAAAAAATAAAGAAAGAAGGAAATTACAAGAAATCTGAGAGGTTGAACAAGGTTTAACAATGCAAATTGCTCAATAAGTTGAGTAATTTCAGAAGGATTAGATTTTATAAGTTCTTTTTTTGTTTGATGAAGAATAGAATTTAGAATTTATCAGAAAGAAAAGAAAGAATAAAGAGAAGCTTACCTTTAATATTCGCCTTTTCAAATACTAGCTTTAAATTTGTGCCACTAAAAAATTGTGAATAATCTGGTTCAGTCATTCCACCATGTTCTCCAGTTGTTGTTGTCGTGGATTGAGCATTTTGTGAAACATATTCAGATTGAGATTGGGAATCCTCTCCTAACATAAAACGATTTTTGATTCCTTCTGAGGCCCATGTTCTCCTACTTACCCAAGTAAAATTGACAGCCCCAAGTTGATCTTCTCGGACTTTCACATCATACTCAATTGATCCTTCCCTTGTGGAATTTTCCCAGGATGCTTCAATATTTGGATTGAATACCAATTGAATGGAGTCAGGATCGACGGTGTGAGAGTTTAAAACAAAGTTATGTCCAATTCTTTCTTCTATGAATCTAATGAAAACTGAATCACTTGCTCCACTAAATTCTGAAATACCATTGTGGGCTCTTCGAATTGTGATTCTTGTCCATCTCCGGCCAAGGCGAGGATCAACCTCAAAATCCCCAATATCTATAATAATACAGGTTTCATTAAATATTTAAGACAAAGATTTATAATGGTGAATTAGAACATAAAAAATAGAAGAGAAAGTATAATTTTCACTTTAATAGTTTGTTTTTGTTTTTGTTTTTTGTTGGTCTTTTGAAAAATAACCAAATAAAAAAAAAATAAAAATAAAGAAATAAAAAATAATTGAAATCAAAGGATCTATCCAAATAAATATCCAATGAATTTCAATTATTTTTTTTAAATCTATTGAATAGATCTTTGGTTCAATAATGAAAAGTAAAGCTCACCTGCTGGTGTTCCCATCTTTTGCTCTTCCTTTGCCCCTTGAGCTTGTCTTGTTATTTTTGACAGAAGTTTAGAATGAAAAAGTTTGAAAGTGTCTTATTTCTTTTCACTTTTTCAGCTTTACTTCCAACACTGAAGAATTTCAAATCATCGAGTTCTATTATTTCATCTATTTCCAGAGTATTCTCTCTTGATGTTGTTTGAGATTCCATGAGTCAAGGTTTTTTTTCTCTTTGTCATGTTTTTGTTTTTTTGAATCTTTCTCATTTGTAAATATGAAACTTTTCTTTTTATTATTCCTTCAATCTCCAACCACAAATTAATGCATCAAAAAGTTCAGATGTCATTTAGAAAAGAAAAAAGAAAAACACAAAAGAAAAGATTCCATTAGTAAGTAATTTGAAAGATTTGAACTCTTTTGTTTCCAAAATCAGCAATTGCAATTTGACCATTTTGACTCACATCTAATCCTCGAGGGCCATTAAAATCACCATCATTTGAACCAGATTGTCCAAACTCTGCTAAGAAATTTCCTTGGGGTGAAAAAATTTGAATTCTATTATTCTCTGAATCTCCAACAACAATGTTTCCTCTTTGATCAAATGCAATACCAATTGGTTTATTAAATTGTCCACTTGAATTTCCATTTTCTCCAAAACAAAATTTCAATTCATAAGTCTTTCTATCAAAAATTTGAACTCGATGATTGTCACAATCTGTTACTGCAAGTAAATCATTTTGTTGAGAGATACAGAGGGGAAATTGAAATTCTGAAGGTCCTAATCCACTTTGTCCAAAGGATTTTATATGCTGACCATTTTGTCCAAAGACTTGAATTCGATTGCTTTCTGTGTCTGTAACATAGAGATAATCACCTCCAACAGCAACCGAACGTGGTCTATTTAGTTCATTTTGTCTTCTTCCTTTTGCTCCAATTTTTGGCCCAAGAGTACCATTCTTATCGCAACGTTGGATCAGTCCCAAACTTGATAAAACTACAAAGACATCTCCATTTGGGTTTATTGAGAGATCTCTTGGGAAAGGTTTTGAATCAAATTTTACGAAGTTGCTTTTTGTTTCATTTTGAAAAATTGAAATCTTTTGTGCATCAGTATCCGAAATGTATAATGCACCATCATTTCCATATGCGACTCCCCATGGAGATTCGAAACCTTCAATGCTTTTAACAAACTTAATTGTTGGATGAAGGTTTTGAAGGGGTTGATTGACCTCAAATTTTTGAAAATGAAGGTTGAGTTGAGCTTGAAGATTTTGTAAAAATTCATCATTCTTCTTTGTCAAATCTCCTAAGAGCTTATTCATATCCTCCTTTTTTTGGATCACTTCATTTTGAGTCTTGATTTCTTTGAGGTCTTGTGAAAATTTTTCCAGTTTATTTTGATTAGATGATTTTTCCGTTTCATACTTTTCTTTTTCTTGTTCGTACATTTCTTTCCATTTTTTCTCTTTTGCTTGGAGAGCTTTTAAATTTTCTTGGAGAGCTTGTACATTTTCTTGGTGAGCTTGCTTTTCTATTTGGAGAGTTTGGTTCTCTTCTTTAAGCCTTCCTAGTTCCTAAATCACGTTATTTTTTTAAAAAAAACCAATAAAAATAAAATAAAAATAAAAATAAAAATAAAGGAATAAAATTGAACCTTTTTTCGAGAGGTTCTGATAATTTTTGGATTTGGTGGAGGGAGGCATCGATATTCTTCACTAATCATAATTAGTTCCTCATTGGAAAATGTTACAATATTTTTCTCAATCTTGAGAGCATCCAAACCCAAGTCAACTAACTTGGCCTCAACTTTTTCACTTTCAATGAAGGAA
>Ga0209960_1004067_pt1 | contig 11613 bp, 14 predicted proteins | sample ThiBiot_500_plan_2_FD_183947 | JGI IMG/M metagenome (GOLD analysis project Ga0209960, IMG submission 183947) | Wastewater bioreactor microbial communities from Cape Town, South Africa - Thiocy_expt_500_plan (SPAdes) | ecosystem: Engineered > Bioreactor > Thiocyanate-remediating >... | reverse complement strand
AAAAAAAAAAAAAAAAAAATCGAAACCAAAAAACTTGATTCAAACATCATTCTTATTATTGATTCATTGAAATTGTCAATCTTCTTATGATTGATTTATTTATTCACAATAATTTTGTTTCTTTTAATTATTAGTTGAGTTTGATCTTAATTTCAAAGCCACTTTGAAGTTTTGGACTGTGATGATGGAAGAACGAGATAAAGCGAAGAGATGGGACTTTTGTTGTCTTTCAAAGGTTTTTTTTTTTTTCAAAAGTTATTTGAATCAAAGATAAATTGAATTGAATTTATTCTTTTGAAGGTTGTAATTTTTTCTGTAATCTTTGTTTGGACTCTCTTTATTTTATGGATTGCTGTGAATGGACTTGGTCAAGTTGATGAGATTGATCAATAGAATTCTTGTATATTAGTTTTTATAAAAAAAACAAATCTTGTAAAAAAAATAAAAAAAAATGAATAGACAAATAAATAAACAAACTTTACTTTGGAGTCTTTTATTATTTTTCATTTCATTATTCAAAATTCCAATAAATAATATTGTTGTTGTTTTTTGGTGATTATTCTTCCATTTGATCACTTTTTTCTCCTTCATCACTCTCCCTTTCTCTTTCTTTTTCCCTTTCTCTTTCTTGATCATCTTTATCTCTATTTCTATCTTTATCTCTCCTTTCATTGTCTCTATCTCTGCTTCTATCCCTTTCTTTATGTCTATCTCTATCTCGGCTTCTGTCTCTGTCCCTATCCCTGTCTCCTCGATCTCTATCTCTGTCTCTATTTCTGTTTCTGTTTCTGTCATAATCCCGATCTCTATCTCTGTCTCTGTCTCTACTTCGACTTCTATCTCTTCCTCTATATCTATCTCTATCCCTGTCTCGACTTCTGTCTCTGTCTCTACCACCCCTATCTCTGTCGCTTCGACTTTCTCTATCCTTTTCTCTATTTCTATCTCTATCTCTACTTCTATCTCTTTCTTTATTTCTTTCTCTGTCCCTATCTCTGTCTCTATCTCTACCACTTCTATCTCTATCTTCTCTATCGCGGTCCCTATTTCTATCTCTGTGTTTATCTGATTCTTTTTCATTTTCCATTTCTTCTTCTTCATCTTTTTCTGAACTTGAACTTCTGCTTCTTTTTCTGAAAAAAAATTTTTTTCAATGAGAAAACAAAATAAAATATCAAAGAAAGAAAGAAAGAAAACCTTGAAGAGGGTTCTTCCTCTGCTTCATCTTCTTCATCACTCATTCCTGCCTATTTTTTTTAAAAAAAGTAAGATTATTAATTAACTCATCAATTAGGGTAAAAATAAAGAGAGAAGGATATTGAATATTACTCTTGCTAATTGATCAATTTCTTCTTCTTCAAGATCATCTTCTAATGCACTTCTTCTAATTTCCAATTGTCCATTATCTTCTAATACAACTCTTTTGATCACTCTTGGTAAAATAATATCACAAACTCTTTCTTCATTTAATAACTCATCAATAAATTCATCCATATGAATCAAAGTAAACGATCCATTAGGAAGTCTCTTTCTTAACTTTCTAAAATCACTATAAAACGGTTCCAAATAACGATATATATCAATTGGAGCTCCAACCATCCTTAAATAAATTGCAGCCAATGCAGTAAGGTACTTAAAATGTTCTTGTTTCAAATACTTTAACACAATATCTTTCTCAGGTTGAAGCTGGAGTAGTTTTAAAATCAAACACAAAAAGGCGGTTGGTTGTTCATTCCCACCAAAACAACCTCCAACATATTCCAAATCAGCAGCACGTTCAATAATGGTCTCACTTGTTAATCCAAAACACTCACTTTTCCAATAAACACATCCCCATATCCTTGAACGAATGATCTTCTCAATGAGATATTGAGGGTTGGTGCCGTGGACTGTGAGTGCTGTAGGGTCTGTCCTATTCGCCATCGGTTTTTCTTTTTTTTTTTCTGTTTTTTTTTCTCAAACCGTTATGATTACAAGCCCGATAATCATCATCACAATCATCAGAAACCAATTGATCAGAATTCAGAATAGAAATAGATGAACTAAGAAAGAATCATAACTCTTTCAACTTTTGATTACATTCTTTGATTACTTTTTGATTTTGTTGCTGGATTTTACCTTTTTTTTTTTTTCAAAGTTTTTTTTTCAACAAGTTTTTTTCTAAATGTTTGAAATCGTTAAGATTTTACAAAGATTAAGAATGATTACCATCATAAACTAACTGATCATCATCAAAATTGAAGAGATTATCGAAGAAAGAATCAGAATAATAATAATCCTTTTAACTTTTGATTCTTTGATTTAATATTTTCCTTTTTTTTTTTTTTTTCAAAAGCTTTTTTCTAAACCAAATGCTTGAAATCGTTAAGATTTTACAAAGACTTCTCATCATCATCATCGTAAACTGATCATAATTCAATAATAAGTTATTATAATAGATGTCAAAGAAGAATAATAGTAATTCTTTCAATTATCCTTGATTATTTTTTGATTATCTCATTTAGTTGCTGGATTTTTTTCTTTTTTTGAAAAGATTTTATGAGATGAATAATAATAAAAATAATAAAATAATAATAATCCTCAACTAATATTATAATATAATAGATGTCTAAGAAAGAATAATGATTCTTTCTTTGATGACCTTTGGACAAAATGATGGTTAGTTAGTTGAGCACTAAGGCTTTCTTGGTGATGAGTTCGTCGGTTAGCATCATTTGGTCCTCCAATGTGTTTTCAGAACATTCTTTGTTCTATTTTTGAGAGCTCATGATATGCTTGACTTGAAATTTTTTCTGTATCCATAATGTTTATACTTGCAATGGACTCCAAAGACAAATTCTCTAATTTCTTTCTGAGGAAATGGTCCTATTTTCTTATATATTTAATTTATATTTTCTAGCTTCTTTCCATTTTTTTCTCGCAACTTGCGAAGAGATATAGAAATTTTTTGAGGATTCTTTGAGCTATTTTTATGAAGGATCTTTTAGACTTATTTTTTTTGGATTGTTTTCCTTCGGATTCTTTTTTTTTTCTCTAAAGCAATTCAGTGAAGATCAAGTACATTTTAGTGGAAACCAATCCAATCCTTGTATTATTATCAACGATATCGTATTTTCCAAATAGTTTTTGAAATCGTACCTTTAGATACAATCTTAGTTAACTTTAATTCGGTATTCATGAGAACAAAATTTTAATCGATTTATAATTAGCAAGTTTTGAAGTTCTGTGATCGTTTTTTTATGGATTTGTTCAAGGATATCAGCCTTTTCTGCCCAAATACCATAGAGTGAATATACTAGAAACGATGATAATAGAATTGATAATCGACATTGATTTTTTGAGTGTCCAACACAATTTGCTTCATATACTGATGTTTGAAAAACATTTAGAAATTTCATTAGCAACTGAAAATTTTTTGGACATTTAGAATAAATACTTTTGCTCAAACTGTTGATTTTTCTCAATTTTGAAGCTGAGGTTAATGTTGATCTAGATGATTCAGAAATTTGGAACAAGTCTTTTTTAACCTCAGCTTGAATCAAATCTCTCACAATTTGAGTTTCAACAAAAGATGGATCAACTTTTGATAACTTGTCTTGTAAGTTAATGCAATCACGAATAATTGTTGTCAAAACATGCATAATTGGAATCCCTAGTTTTAACTTTGATTCTTTCTCTTGTTGTTTGATTGCCTTACTCACCTTCTTCTTGACTAATGGTTCCTTAATTTTCTATCATCAAGCGCCTTTTCATTGTTGAGTTGCCCATAAGTCTGTTCCTTGAATCTTGTGTATTACAAAATGTCGTTAACCTTGTCGAATTAAATAATCAGATATTGAATATTAAAAGAATATTAAACATTTGTTTTGTGTTTTTGTATTTTTGTAGTTTCCTTCTTTTATTTACATTTAACAGAAAGCTTATTATTCAATTGATTCAAGAACAGACTTTGCAAATTGAGGAAGGACAAATGAAGCTTCATGGATTTCAGAATTGTAATATTTCAAGTTCTTTTGGACTTCTGGCTTGACTTTCCTATTTATTTATTTATTTATTTATTTATTTATTTATTTTATTAATTTATTTATTGACTTGATTTTGAAAATAAAACTAAAGAAAAAAGTAAAAGTAATTAAATTAACCTTAATGGCTTTTTTGGATTCACATCAACAGAAGTTGAACAAACAACAAAACCAATTTGTCCACAAGGATAAGTTGGAATTGAAATGGTAGCAAATTCAACGACTGAGAACAATTGTTTACAGAATCCAATAACATCTTTAATAATGTTCATATGAAGCCAAGGACATTCCCCTTGGGTACAAATTATTCCACTTGGCCGAAGTGAATCTTTCATCAAAGCAAAAAATTCTTTTTGGAATAAACTTTCAGCAGGTCCTAAAGAAAAGAAAAGAAAAGAAAAGAAAAGAAAAAAGCAAACATTAAAATTGGAATATATAAAATCTATATCAAAGATATTCTTACCAACAGGATCAGAAGAATCAGTAATAATAATATCAAAACTATTTTTGTGATCTTTCAAAAATTTGAAACCATCTTCAATGACAACTTTAACCTAAATTGTAATTGGGAGAGTGAGTCTTAGATTTTATTTTTTGATTATTTTTATTTTAGTTTTACCTTTGGGTGATCAAGTGCGGAAGCCATGAACGGTAAAAATTTCTTTGAAACTTCAACAACTTTCTATTTTTCGAAAAATTGAGAATTACTATTTTCCAAAATAAATAAACAAATAAATGAAAAAAATAAACTTCATCAATTTCACAAAGGGTGATACTTTCTATTTCGTCATATTTTACGAGTTCTCTGAGTACTCCTCCATCTCCACCTCCAATAACACAAACATTTTTTGGAGAAGCATGGGAATTAACTGGAAGATGACAAATCATTTCTTGATAAGCAAATTCATCTCTTTCAGTGACCTAAATGATTATTATTTTATTTATGAAAACGAGAAAGAAAGAAAAAATGGGATTCACATTTTGTAAAGAAAAAAAAAAGAGTAAAAAAAATTACTTGGATGACTCCATCTAAAGCAAGCATTCTTCCATATGTCTTTGTTTGAAAGACTTGAACATGTTGGAACTTTGAATTTCCATCATAGAGAACTTCCTCAATCTCAAGAGAAAAAGACTAAAATTCAAAAAAGATAAATGGGTCGGTGAAAGAATTGCAAAAAAAAGAAAGTTTTCTTTTTTCCTTCATTTTATCAAATATGCAATAATTTTGATTATAATATTCCAACTTTAAGATATTCTACAATAGAGATTTGATCCAAAACTCAAGATCTTCTCAAATTTTATGGTTGAACTTGATATCAAAAAAAAAAAAAAAAAAAAAAAAAAAAAAAAAAAAAAAAAAATGCATAAGAATCTTAGATTCTCCTTTTAAGATTTTATCCAAGTCTTCTCAATCTTCCCAATATTCATTCTTCAACGACTTTAGAGATTGAGCAAATAAAAGACCCGTAATTGGACCATTTTCTTCATGAATGAATGAAAACTTTGGAATGACTTCATGGTCCGATAATACTTTGACCGAAGCCAACATGAAAAAAAAAAAAGAAAAGAAAAAAGAAAGAGAAAAGAAAATAGAAAGAAAAGAGAAAAATGTAGAGATAAAGAGAGATCTTACTTGACCAGGCCAGAGAGTACTTTGCTCACTAAACCATTTTGGAGAGGGGAGAGGTTGTTGTTGTTGCTCTTCAGTGCTCTTGGACATCCTGGCTTCATACACTTCGAAATCTTGTAAAAAAAAAAAAAATGAAAAAGGGGAAAAAAACCATGTTTTTTTATTTTCAAAAAAACATCCGAAAAAACATGGAGAACGATTTCTCCTCGCCAGATAAGAAAAGTCCACAAAGACAGTCTTGTATTATTTACTTATTGAATTATTTGATTCCTTACACTTTTTTTATATTCCTTCTTTGATTTCTTTGTTTGATTCTCTCTTTGATTTTTTCTATTTCTTTTTTTTTTTTTTACGAGTTTTTTTCCCTATTCTTTTTTTCCATTTTCTTTTATTTGTTTGTTTTTTTTTTTCAAAAAAATGATATTGACTTTATTGACTTTTTGTTTGATTATTGATTGCATAAATATTTTTTTTTAAATGATCTAATAAATGAAATATTAAGCTTATACAACATTTTCTGCATTGTGGACTTTCTTTGGAGCTCGTGAATCACAACAAGAAATTGAGTCTCATGAAGATATTGATACTGAAAACTTTAATGCAAGTCCAAGAAATTGTTTGAATTTCTTTATTTTTTTCCTTTTTCTTATTTTTTTAAAAAAACGAACTTTGATCTTTATTATTTATTATCTTAGCCATTGATAGACCTGAACTACCGATTCATCATAAATCACAACATAGTACTGATGATCTTGTTGTTCCTACTGGCCTTCCTGAAAAATGTCACCCTATTTCTACAATATTACTCACATATTGGGATAACATTCGTGGTCCCTCAATTGAGAAGGTTATAAGAAAATTTTTGTTTGTATGAAAAAGAAAAAAAAAAAAGAACTAACGGATTCGGGAAAAAAAAAAAAAAAAAATAGTATTGGTCTGATCAAGAAAAAGAAATTGATTTTTTATTGTATATATCAAAATACACATTAAATGGAGAAATGTTTAGATCACTTGGTCAAGATATTGAAACAAAATTTTATGTACTTGGTGATTTAAGTAATTTTTTTTAGAAATTAGGAATTGCAATCAAACAAAGAAACAAATATTTATTCAACTTTTTTTGGAAAACAAAAAAACAAAACAAAAAAAAAAAATGCTTATAGAAATTGCAGTAACTTCTTTTATATTTACTGGATATTCATCACATGATGTTGTCAGCACATATGCACTTTGTATTATAGTTCCAACCGAATATCTTCATGATTATTTAGCATATTATCCTATGGTTTTAAATCAAATTCCTTTTATGATTAATCAATTCATTGGACATCGTAAAAAGGTTTGAATCTTTTTTCCTTTTTTTTTTTTTTTTTTTTCCCTAGCTCATGAAATTATTATTTTCAAAAGATGTTTGCCAAAGGATTTTCTTCAAGTACTTCACTTGCTGGAAAAAATCATGTAAGTTTGGTTTTCACTTAATTCTTTGTGATAAAATCAAGAAATAATTTCAAATAATTCTAAAGATTTCTCCAGTCGATAGGCTTGCAACAATGATTGTTCCATTTGCTATTGATTTACAAGAAATTCTTAGTGCTACATTACCCCCCATTATTGAGGTATTTTATTTTATGATTCTTCTTAAGTATCAATTAGAATTTATAATTAGAATTAATTTATCCGTTTTCAAAAAATTAAAGATAGAAGAGACCATTTTTGGATCACATTTTGAAAATAAAGTTGATAGAACAATATTAAAGAGAATTTTAACTTCCTTCTTTCAAACACATGGTTGTGCTGTAATAATTGGAAATGATTTAAATTTGGTCAATATGGTAAACATTTCATTTCTTATTTTATTTTAATTTAATTCATTTTATTTCATCTATCAAAAAAAAAGAAATGAAAAAAAAAAAACTCTCCACTTTATTCAATAGATGATAAGATCTCTAGCCCTTTTTTTGACCCCTGTAGAACAAAAAAGATGTTGCTTAGCCAAAAAAGAGATAAGAAGATATAGACCAGGACTCTTTCTTCAAGGATTTCTAATTCAAGATGACATTTATGATGAATTAATTGATGCAAATCTTATTCAATCACCTTATCCAACCACAATTGTTGACTTACACCAAGGTTTAGTACTTCAAGGGAATCGATATAATATATTTGTAAGTATTAGAAAAGAACAAATGGTTCATGAAGTTGTTGAATCGGATGATCCACTCACAATACCTCCACAGTTCTTTTTTTTTTTTTTTTTTTCTGTTATTGTTGTTGTTGTTATTTTTGAAAAGGTTAACAATTATTATATTTTAGGGATCGGTCACTTACTTCACTTAAAGATTGTAGTATATTTATTTCAAAAATGGTTTCAGAAGTTTATCGTTTACCACATTGTCTTCGCCATCCTTATCTCATTCAAATACATCGTCTTCTAACTCGGAAAGCTGTGGCACTCATAAAATACGTTCAAACAGAAATGTACTTTTTTTTTCAAACAAAATGATTCTTTTTATTTATTGATTTTTTTTTTTTTCACTTATTTATTTTTTTAAAAATAAATAAATAAATAATAAATATCAATATTAGAAATACTGATGTCCAAACACCAACCGAATTGATTGCAAAAAAGATCCAAAATGATTTTTCTATGGACCATAATCTCTTTTTAATGATTTTATCAACTGCAGAAAAGCTCCAACCAGGAACTTATCATCGTGTCTTGGGAGATCCATTATCAATGGAAGATAAATTTAGAGAAATGATTGATTCTTTTTAACAAATTGTAATAAATAATAATAAAGATATTAAAGAAAGAAAAGAAAATTAACAAACTTGAAGAGGATGAAATTTACAATTTATTTTTTTTACTTTGATTTTTTTTTTACTTTGCTATTTGATTTTTTTTTTGATTTTTTGATTTTTTGATTTTTTTCATGAATTATTTTGGATTGAAGCTTTAGTTAGTATCTCTTCCGTTTTAGAATCTGAAAATTCTTTTAATGATTCCATTGTAAAATTAGTATTGTGTTCTTGTGGCTTGGGAAGATGATTCACTCCATTATTTTGACTAGCTTCAGATGTTGTATCTTGAGAATCAGTTGTCCTCTTTCTTTTTAACTTCTTTTCTTTCTCTTTCTCCTTTTTTTCTTTTTTTTTTTTAAAAAAAAAGAAGTTCGATGAGTTGTTGAATTATTAATTTTTTTTTTTTTTTTTTTTTTTTTTTTTTTTGGGTTTTAACTTTGCTATAAAATATAAAATTCAACCTTCTTCTGGTGGAGAAGTATTAGGTCCTAAATATTGAATAATTTGATTTATTGCTACTCTTTGTTCTTTGATGAGCTGTCGACAAGATGTTAATTCATTTGTTGAGGTAGTATAAGCTTCTTGAAGTTGAACGATTTGACCTTCAAGTCTTTCAATTCGATCATTTACTCCATCCATTATTTGTTGACTCTCTTTATCATGTTTAAGTTTAATCATTCCTTTTGTTGGGACCTTTCTTTTAATTTCAAATAATGAATCCTTATTTCCTTTCTTAAACATTGGATGACTAAATTCCCAATTTTGTTCCGAGTTTTGTTGAACAAAGTCATTTACTTTATGAAATCCGTACATATTTAATTGCCTTACAAAACTTGCAAAGTTATTGTGTTTAAAATATTGTGGTAAAACTTCTTTTGCAAATTCATCAGCATTAGCAACAAGAAAACTTCCAGTTGATGTCCAATGAATTAAGTGTTGAACTTTTGGATCTTCAACCATTCTAAGTTTTTTTTTGAGAAAATAAATAAATCAGTTTTAAAAAAAAAAAAAAAAAAAAATTTTAAAAAAAAAAAAAAAAAAAAAAAAAAAGGACATGGGAAAAAACAAAAGAATCAAAGAAAATAATGATGTCAAAGAATCAAAATAAGATAATAAATAAAAAACTACGAGTGTAACTTTGCAATAAAGGCGGTCAACGATTTTCCTTTTCCATCAAAAGCAACATTTTCAAAAGGTTCTTGAAACGGTAATATAGTTGAAGGAATTGTTGGTGATACTGAACTATCATTTTGATTTGAACTTGAATTTGGACTTGGAGAAGAATGAAATTGAGAATTCGAATCAAGAAGTGGCGGGGTTGTTTCAGGTTCCAATTTCTTTGAATTCATCGTTGTTGTTGTTGTTGTTAAATTGGAAAAGTCTTGGTTATCAGAATTGAGAATTTCCGAAAAGGAGTTAGTACAATTAGAATTAGAAGAAGTGTGAGAGGTAGTTAGAGTGAAATTGGAGGAAGTAGAAGTAGTAATGGTGTTATTGTTGGTTGTTGAAGTTGAAGCAAGGTTCTGCTCGTTGTTGTTATTCCTTCCTTCCTCCATTAGGAGAGAATGTTCTAGAAATAAAATAAAATAAGAACAAAAAAAAAAAAAAAATGGCCAACAACAAACAAAAACAAAAAACAAAAAAGTTGCGAAAAGTGGCAAAAAGTTGAAATAATCAACAACAAATTTGCAATTAAGTTGGAGCTGTCATTGTTGTTTGTTTTTCTTTCTTTCTTTTTCTTTGTTTCTTTTCTATTGTTTCTTCTCATTTTTATTGACCTTCTCTCTATTTTTGTGAAAAATCACAATCCATATTAGAAAGATCTTAACAACTTCTTGAACAATGTTGCTCTTGATGTCAAGGAAGAGTCTCCGATTTTACTCAAGTATGTTTTTGAATTTTTATTTTTTTTTTTTTTTTTGTTTTCAATATTTACTATTTAATGTTTTAATGTTTAATATATGATTAGAAGCTTTAAGATCTGGGATTTTATGTTTTGATACAGAGACAAGTTGTCGTTCAATTTATAATGCACGAATGATTCAAATGGGATTTGAATTAGGGATCTTAGAACGAAATATTGAAACAAAGAAAAATACATTTCAGGCTTCAAATATAAATTGGTCAACTTTTGTTCATACTGAAAAATATATCTCACTTGAAGTTCAAAATCTCACAGGAATTAAACCACATTATGCGAAAAATTCACCCCTTAAGGGTGCACCAAATTTTATTGAAGCAATCTCACAATTAAAAAATTGGACAAATCAAATATGTAAGACACATGAATTGGATCAATTCATTTTAACAGGATTTAATATTTCACTCTTTGATTTACCACTTTTATATATGGAAATGAGAAGATCCTCTTTTGATTTTTTTAAGGAAATGAATGAAATGAAAATTACTAAAATAATTGAAGTGAGAAATTTAGTTCAAAAAGTTTCAAAAGAAGAATGGCCATATTCATTAACTAAAACAAAAAGTGGAAAAGATTCTCTTTCTCAAATCTCAGTATTTACAGGCTTATTTAATCGAGATTATGAACAACACACTGCAACTTCAGATGTGAAAGCTTTACAAGAAATCTTTTCTCATCCTATTATTCTTTCAAAATTAGAGCCACAAGATATAACTTCTTTAGATGTACATGTAACAAGGATTATGAAAGCGGAGACCAAGAAAATGGATCAAAAGAAGAAACTCAAAAAACTTCCAATCAAGATTACCAAAAAATTGGAAACTGGAGCACTTGAAATCAAAACCGCTGTGTAAGTGTAATACTGAGATCTCATTTAGAAACAAACACAATCAAAAAATCAAAAATCAAAAAACAACAAAGAAAAATGAAAATAGAAACTTATGTAAAATAAATAAATAAAAAAAACTTATTCGTCTTCAAACAAGGAGAAGAACTTCTAAAAAAAAAAAAAGTATTATTTGTCACCCAAAAAAAAAGAAAGAAAAAGAAAAAGAAAACTTATTTTGAGAAACAAAAATACACAAGATCAGAAAAGAACCAAACAAAAATCAACAATCAACAAAGTAAACAAACAAACAATCCACCATTTTTTTTTTTTTTTGATTTTTCTGTTTTTATTTTTATTTGTTTCTTGGAAAAAAAATTTTTTTTTTTTTTTTTTTCCTTTTTTCTTTTTT
>Ga0209960_1004066_pt1 | contig 11616 bp, 11 predicted proteins | sample ThiBiot_500_plan_2_FD_183947 | JGI IMG/M metagenome (GOLD analysis project Ga0209960, IMG submission 183947) | Wastewater bioreactor microbial communities from Cape Town, South Africa - Thiocy_expt_500_plan (SPAdes) | ecosystem: Engineered > Bioreactor > Thiocyanate-remediating >... | reverse complement strand
AAAAAAAAAAAAAAAAAAAAGGAAACAAAGAAAGTGAAAAAACAAAATTCTTTATTTAAAGAGAAATAATTTAAATATAATTACAACCAAATTATCAATGATTTGGTCCATCATATAATTACAATTATGACAATTATACGACGGTGAAATTGCCATATTGATCATGAGATGAATGTTCAAGACTACGAGAATGACGATCACTTCCTTTCTCTGATTTGTCTTTGGAGCTATTGCTTGATAGTCTGGTGATTCTGGAATTAGAGAGAGTACCAAGAATGATTGCAAGGAAGAAAATAAAGAAAAAGTTGTTGAAAGAATCAACACCATAGTAGACTGCGGGAACACTCGTATTGAGTGTGTCATTAAAGATGAGCCATATAGCTGTTTCAATAGTAATTGCAATAAGAGTGACTGAAACTCCAATAATGAGGAAAGAGAACTTTTTTTTTTAAAAAAAAAAATTGTTAATTGAGGATTGAGATGAAAAGAATGAAAAAAAGAAAAAGAAAAAGTACTCTAGCCGCAGTGCTTCCATCTTGAAGAAGTTTCACCAACTTTCTTCCATAATAGATATTCACGATTGCTTCAAAAAGTAAGACAGTGATGTAAATTGCCCAGCCAATATAGTAGAGAACAAAGGGGACAACTGAAAATGAGACTAATATCAGAAAGAAAGCAACTATTATTTTGATTACTACGGCTACTCGTGTCAATATAATTAGAAATCGGCTGCTGAATGTTTGTCTTTTGAGTCCTCGACTGAATTCAATCCTTTGAAAGAAGAATTTATTATATTTATTTAATTTATTTATTTATATTTTTTTGTTTTTTGTTTTTTGTTTCTGAAAGAATAAGAAAGGAGGAAAGAGTACCATTTCATGATGAGAAAGTCATAACAAACATAAGCAGCTAAGAAAGAAATGTGATAGAAGATGTACCAAACGCCAGTTGATAAGTAACAATTTGCTCCTGTTAAATCTACTGTCCAAAGAATGATTTGACCTTTATGAAGAATGAGATATTAGATGAAAGATATAGGGAAGAAGAAAAAAAGAAGAAAATATTACAAAACATAGATATTTCGATTCCATAAAAAACAGCAAGACCATGATTAATACATCGACGAGTTTTTCTTATTGTTAAGACAATTTCAAGGAGTGCCCAAAAAAACAAGATAAACCAGAATATTGTTGTTACTCCCCAATATGCTTTGAATCCTGGTGTTTGAAAATAAATTGAAAAGGGATGGGTACCTAATAATTAATTAATGAAGGTTTAATGAATGAAAACAAAAAAAAACAAGAAATAAAGAAGAACAAAAAAAAAAAAAGAAGAAAAGAAAGGATACTATCAGTAACTGTAACAACAACAGGATCTTCTGATTGTGCTAACTCAAGAAGACGGTCATAGATTGAAGTGTCATCACTAGTTGAAGCAATCAGAGTAAATATTGTTGACCGTTGAACATATGGTACATATTCATCATTTTCATAACTCTTTGGTAAAATAGCAATTTTTGGAGGGTCTTTTGTCCATCTTTTTTTATTTATTTGGTTTATTTATTGATTTATTTATTGGTTTATTGGTTTATTTGATTCGTTTGACTTGATTTCTTTTGATTTCGATATTAAAGGAAATAGAAAAGGGGAAGAGGAAGAAAAAAAACAGGGAAAGAAAGAAAATTATTACATTTTCGCTAAATACCGACTGAACGTCCCTGGAGTGTAACAATACAGATAAATGTCGTCAAAAATAAACACAGGAATATAGGTTGAGTTGAGAATGACTTCTTCTTCGAGTGTACATTTAGAAGTAATTGGTAAGAATTTCAATATCCCAGTGAATGTGTAATTCTCTGTTGTGGGAACTAAGTCAGAGTTGTCAAAGGTTTCCTAAGAATGAATAATTTACAAATAATTCCATGATTCGAATAAAAAATCAAAAAGGAAAAAGATAAAAGAAAAAAGAAAAAAGAAAAAGAAAAGATACATTGGTTGAAGGAACATATAATGTACAGAAAGTGACTGAAGGAAGAGAGAGTATGAATGAACAGAACAGAAGGAATACAGTCGCCTTCATCGCGTTATTTACCTTTGTTTTTTATTTTTATTTATGATTTATTATTATTATTTTTTTTTTTTTTTTGAGTATTTTTTTTTTCCATTTAGGTTTTTCCCATTTTTTCCAGTTATTTGATATCGAAACCATTAATTCCTATAGGTCATTCTGGGGCGATTAATAAAGTCAGTCAATGACAAGTCACTACTTTGGTAAATTTTTTTTAAAATCCAAACACCCTCAAATAACCCTCTTTGTTATTATTGTTTTATTCTTATTATTCCTATTGTTATTTTTTTTTTTTTTGAAGGGGACAAAAGAGGGTTATTTATTTTATTTTGTTGAACTCAAGAGAAAGGGAGTGAAATTTTTCGACAGCCCACCAAAAAGTCAAAAACTTACTTATAATTGCTCTGAATTCAATGGAAAGAAAAGGGGGATATGAATGAAAAAGAAAAAGGTCCACCACTAAAAAAGAACAATCTGGAGAAAAGGGGGTGATTAGGACGATTTTTTCCACCATTTTTTTTAATCAAAATCGGGGAATTTTTTAGGCGAAAGTGGAGAATTGATGATTTTTCCTCAAAGATATTTTATTTTATTTTGATAGGTTCTTATTTTAGACTTTCCTTTTCCTTTTTGCTCTTTTTAGCTTCCTTCTCAGCCTTTTTTGAAAAATTCAGCCTTTGCAAAGTGACATCACATTATTTTTTTTTTCTTTCCTCCTTTTTTTGCAGAATCTGATTTACAAGAATCTGATTTACAAGTCGACTGAGATTTGGAAGAGCACAATCCCACAATTCCACACTTACTTCTTTCAAAATTTTTTTGGTTTTTGGTTTTTCTGTGATGATAAAATTTTTATATCTTTGATGATTATTATAAAACTAATAAATCCCACATTCAATTAGGAGTTTTTTGATTTAGGAAGTTTCAATCATGATTGGAATTAGTTAATTAATTCCTCAAGAATCTACTGGAATAATTGATAGCAAATTAATTTTTTTTTGGTTGACTTTTTTTTTGAAAATAACCCGCCATTTTTTGTTTGGCGGGTTAATCAGCGTGCGCAGCGGACGAATTCGCACGAATATTGTTGATAGAAAACAAATGTTTTTTATTTATTTATTGAAAGATTCCCATTTTTTAACTACTTATATTTTATTGATGTTGAAGCTTCAAAGTAGTTCAGACTCAATCATATCAAAATAGAGAATTTCTTTTTCATTCAACTTGATTCGTATTTTTGAAAAAAAAAAAGTAAAAAAAAAGAGAAAAGATGAATCAAAAAGGTCTCCAATTCCAATTAAAACAATCATTTGATATAAAAGATCTCATTCAAAAAACCAATTTGAAGCACAAAATTTGAAATTGATATTTTATGATCTTATTGAAAATGAAAAAGGACTCAAAGTTAATGAAAAAATAAGTGGAGAAAAAAAAAATAAATTAAAAAAAAACAAGTATCAGCGATAGTTTTTGTTTACCAAAAAATGGGAAGGTACAATTTTCACTTTGAATTCAAGATAACATTCATATATTGATTCTTCAAGTATTTTATTCTAAAAGAAACCTTTATTTCATAATATGATTGATTGATTCAATATCATATTATAAAAAAAAAATCATATCTTTGGTTCTTTGAAAAAATTTTTCAAAAAACAAAAAACAGTAATTGATTTTTAATAGATTTTCTAACCTTTAATTTCTTTCAAACAATAGATTCAACTTGATTCTTCAGTTTCTCTTTGTTCTATGCTTTGTTATGCTTCAAACAGATGGGCTACCGACGTTTGAAATTATTCCAGATGAACAAATGAGGCTTGATTTGAATCAGAGTTATATTGAGCTCAGACAAGGTTCTTCAAATGAATATAATGTGATATTGTATGTTGAAATGGATAATCAAGATGAAGAGAATCTACCTATTGGATTCAGAAGATGGTGGCATTTTCAAATGAATGGACTTGTTGGAAGCGAAGTGGTTTGATATTTTTATTTTTATTTTATTTTTTTTCTTTTCTTTTATTTCGTGATCTATTTCTATTTTATTTTCAAATTTATTAATTATCTATCAAAAAATATACATCAATATTTTAATAGCTCTATGTTACATTAATTGGAGCAGAATATCCAGACATAATTCTTCCTATTTGGAGTTTAAATGGAGGGGAGTATGAACGCTGCCCTTCATCTGCAATGCCAACATACTCAAATTCAAAACATACCTTCACAATTCATGTCCCAGCACAAACTCATACATTGAGACTTGCAAAGTTTTACCCTTATACCCTTCCAATGCTTGATAATTTAAGAGAAAAGATTCTTTCAAATCCTTTAATTACAGAACATGTTATTGGTCAGAGTGAACAAGGAAGAGATATGTATGTTTGGGAGATAGCTACTGAAGAAACAGAACAAAAAAATTCACCAAGAGTTTATGTTCAAGCAGGAATTCATCCTTCAGAAACAACAAGTTATTATGTTGTTGAAGGTTTCTTAGATTGGATCTTTTCAGACTCTGAAGAAGCAAAAGAATTGTTAAGTATGGCTGTCATTTCAATTGTCCCAATGTGTAATCCAGATGGAGTAGCATTAGGAAACTATAGAACCAATTCAAAAAGTGTTAACTTAGAAATGGAATATTCAGCACCTTATAACTCTCAAGTTAAAGAAACTATTGCAATTGTTCAACTTGTTGAGAAATATATGGGTGATTCAAGTTCTCCTGGAGCTCATCCAATTCAAATTTTAATGAATCTTCATAGCACTCATGGTGATGACTATCCATATCACTTTCATCATTATCCCTATTACTTGTTAGATTTTATTCGTTTATTTATTTATTCTTTATCTCTTTTTTCTCTTTCTCTTTCTCTTTTCATTTTTTCTTCTTTTTTGATATTAAATAATCAAATCAATCATTTTTTTTTAAAAAAAATTATAAAAGAATCAATGGAACTGGTATCACCCCTGAAGTTTTTCACCTCGAAGAAAGTTGGATCCAAATTTTCAAGGAAGAAAGCAAATTTGTTTCTCAAGGAATAACTCTCATGTCATCACTCAGCACTCGAGCTTATATTGAATCCATGATGCATGATCGTTGGAGCGTTGATTCCAATTATAACTTCCCAGATGTAATGGCAATAACATTAGAAGGAGTTTATCATTACGGTCCAGATCGAACTTGTTGTAACTCACAAGATGATTATAGACAACTTGGAGTTGAAATGGGACGAAGTTTTATTCGATTTTTATCTCTTTGAAAAAAAAAATAAAATAAAATAAAATAAAAAAAAAAAATTGAAAGTCAATATTTTCAAAAAAAAAAAGTTGAGCATGTCCAATCTTGAAACTTCCGCCTCCAACTCATTAAACGATACCTCTAACTCCAACAACTCTAACTCTACTCCCTCTAACTCGAACCTACACCTACAAGATCCTACTCATTCATCTTCTAATTCTGTAATTAACTCTACTAGTTCAGAAAACTTCAAGCTTTACCAAAAATTTGAACAACCTTTTTCAAGTTACTCATTGGATTCTGAGGCTGGGAATGATGTTGAGAGAGGAGGAAGTGGATCAATGATTAGTGAGAGTGAGAGCTCAGGAGGATCAGTGGATACATTAGAGACGAATTCAGAATCAGAGGATGGAATAAAGAGAGAATATAAAGGAGAAATGGAGGAAGGTCAGCAAGTGAAATTGGGAAGAAGAGAGAGGATGGAGAAGAATCAGATTTTATGTAATGAAAAGGAAAAGAAGAAGAAGAAGGAGAAGGAAAAAGAGAAAGAGAAAGAGAAAGAGAAAGGGAAGGAGAGTTCATCAAGAAGGAAATCATCTGGTGAAAAAGTTCAAAGACATCTAAGATTAAGGAATCAATCTTTACTTTCAACAGATAGTGTGGAAACAACATTGTTAGCTGCAAGATTAGAAGCAGTTAACTTGGAATTATTTCAAAATCCAAAGATGGCAAAGTTCTCAACTCCTACAAAAGAAGAATTCAATCTTAATTGGTGGGAGCTTTTATTAAATAACTTTGATTCAAATTGGAAAGAAAACTCAAAGCAAATCATCCAACAAGTTAGAACAGGGATTCCTAAACAATTTAGAGGACTTGTTTGGATGAAATTAACTCAATCAGGTTCCAAAATATTGGAAGAGCAATATCATCAATTAATCAATGTCATTTTTCTTTCTTTATTTTCTTTCTCATTCAAAATGTTGGGTCTAAATATTTTTCAATTATAAATTATAATAAAAGGAATCATCTCCCTTTGAAAAATTAATTCGTAGTGATATTAATAGAACATTTCCTCTAGAAGAATATTTTAGAAATGGAGATGGACAAGAGGCTCTATTTAGATTAATGAAAGTTTATTCAATTTATGATCAAGAAGTTGGATATTGTCAAGGTTTAGGATTTATTGGAGGTGTATTATTAATGCATGTAAAATTTCATTCTTTTCTTTATTTTTTTTCTTTCTTTTCTTTTTTTTGACAATGATATCATTATGAAAACAATAATCTTAATAAAACTCTTATTCAGATGAACGAAGAGGAAGCATTTTGTCTTTTAGTCTCCTTTTTGAAAAATCAAAAGATTAGAAACCTTTACTTACATTCAATGGAAGGTGTTCATATTAAAATATTTCAATTTGAGGCATTGATTGAAAGTTTTTTCCCAGATCTTGCAAATTCTTTTTCCCAGGTTTTTCTTTTTCTCTTTCTCTTTCTCTTTTTTTTCTCTCTTTCTTACAATTATGATGTTAGAGAGGCATTAGAGCTCAAATGTTTGCTTCAAATTGGTTCATTACAGCATTTTCAGCAGATTTACCATTAAATATGGTTTTCCGAATTTTTGATCTATTATTTGTGGAAGGACCTGATATTCTCTTCAAGATTTCTCTCGCTTTATTAAATCGAAGTGAACCCGAGCTTATAAAACAAAATTTTGATCAAACTATTGAAACTTTGATGCATAAACTTTATTTAAAGTTTTCTAATCCAGGTTTTCTTTCTTTCTTTCTTTCTTCCTTTCCTTCTTTTCACCCTTTCTTTTTCAACTTTTTTTTTTTTTTTTTTTTTTTTTTTTTTTTTTTTTTTTTTTTTTTTTTTTTTTTTTTTTTTTTTTTTTTTTTTTTTTTTTTTTTTAAAAAAAAACTCCCAGATGAACTCATTGCTGAATCTTTTAAATTGAAAATATCTTCAAGGAAACTTGATTTGCTTGAGAAACAAGCAAAAGAGTTTTATGAAACCAAATCTGATGAAGAAAAGCTTATCCATTCACTTGCTCAAGTAATTTCTTCTTTCTTCTTCTATTTTTTTAAAAAAAATTAAATTAAATTCAAAAACAGGAAAAAATGGATCTTGATCTTACTACATCTTCATTAAGGACTCTTATTCACTCAATTGATATCAAAAACTCTCAATTAGAAGATTCAATTGAAGAAGCACTCTACCAGTCTCAGTCTTTACAACGTCAAAAGCAGTTATTTGTACCTTTTTTATTTTTTCATTCATTCTTTCTCCTTTTTCTTTTCACTGAAATGAAACTTTAAAATATAGTTAAACCAATTGGATAACTTAAAACAATTTTTAAATGGCGATCAACATGTAATTTATACTACATTAGAAAATGAAGTTCAAAACTATAAAAATAAATGCTCTTCAATGCTCCAAAGACAAGCGGAATTAGAAGATGAATTAATTTCTATGAAAGTGAGTTTTTATTTTATTTTCTTTCAATTCATTTTTTTTTTTTAAACGATATTTACGATTTTTTTAAAAAATTTTTTTCAAGCTCAAATATGCCATTTCAGAAAGTGAAAGACAAAAATTGTTGATCAAAACACCTCAATAATTTGATTTTGATTTAATGAAGATCAAAATTTGTGTAAAATATTGTATACAATTTTTAAAAAAAAAGGAAAAAAAAAAGAAGAAGAAAAAAAAAAGGAATAAACAAAATTTATGTAGATAAAAAACAAAATTTGAGACTAATCTTGCAAAATAATCTTGTCTCTTACACACATTGCTCTTTTTAATGGAACCCAAATATGACTCTCTTTTTCATTTTCATTTGCAACATATTTTTCAATAATTGAGTATTCTCGAGGATTTTTCTCTTTGAGATGGCGAACGAAAAAGATATAGTTCCAAGGATTATGTTCTTCATTTCTATGAATTTCAAAATCTCCATTTTCTTCAATCATTGCACGTTGTAGACCACAAATAAAACAATATTCATTCAACAATTTATCTCGGTCTCTTTTTTCTTCTATTAACATTGTGAAAGACTAGAAAGAAGAAAGAAAAAAATTAATTTAGATAAAAAAACAAACAAACAAACAAACAAATAAATAAATAAATAAAAAATAAAAAAATAAAAAAATTTATACCTGACCCAACATGAAAGCAGCAACTTGCATTACAAAAAATGAGAGTAAAAAGTAAAATGATAAGTCGAATATAGCTCTAACGAGATGACTATCCCAAGTATCTCCTGTGACTGGTAATGAATCTCCAAGCCCAGTATCTTTTTTTTTTTGTTTAAGAAAAAATATTTTTTTCAATGATTAATTTAGTCAAAAAATAGAAAGAAAAATTTCAAAATTACCTTCTCGAAAACCAATATCTAAAGTTGTAACAAGACATTCAAATAAAGTTGAACAATATAAACCCTCAGCAAAATATGAGCTTCGATAATATGCAAAAGCAATCATAGTATAAATATAAATAATAAAGATCCCTAAACAAGCTAAAACAAGCAAAGCACTAATATTTCTTCTAACTGAAACAAGAAGTGAATTCAATATAGGATGTTGAGTTAATCCAAGCAATGGTAGTAAACAATACAAATAATTCCTAATATTGGAAAAGATTTTTTTTTTTAAAAAAAAAGAAAGAAAAAAGAAAAGGAAAAAAAGAAAAAAGAAAAGAAATTACGTGACAGAAATTGCTAAAATAGCTACAATCCAAAATGAAAAAGAAACCATTGTTTTTGTTGAAAACCAAGTTTGCTGAAATAAAAGACCAATTATCAGAGTCAAAGTTGAGGAAACTACAAGAAGTGAGCCAAATACATTGATAACCGGAATATACCATCCTGGTAAAATAGGGAAAGTGTTGTTGGGATCAAGAGGAGAAATCCAAGATGCAATCATAATTAAATTAATAAGAAGTGTTAATAACAAATCAGTGCCATAAATGAATTTTCTTGCTTTAAATAATAATCTCCCTGGTCCAAATCTTCTAGTTTCTTGGAAGTCCATACTGGCAGTAATCTTGGGAAGTTCTTTTTCAAAGAAAATTGTTTGCCTTTCTCGAACAGCAACTAAGGGTACACGAGATGTTGCTTTTTCTTTGGCATACTCTGTTAAAAGATCTAATTTATGAGGAGGAACATCAAAATATGTTTTAACAATTTCATTTCCAAAGATAACTTCCACAGATAATAATCTTTCTTTAAAAAGACCAAGGATTTTAGGTGATTGTCTCCCTAGATCAGCTAAGGTTTCATCTTCTCTTCCTTCAATTAATTCTCCAAGTCGGATCAAGATTTGATAATATTTTAGTGTGATTTGATTTGGGCCGTTATACAAATTTAACTCGGGGTGAATATCCATTTTATTATAATTAAGTTTGGTGGAGATCATTGATGCCATTTGGATTGCATGATCAGAATTTTCTTGAAGGAGAGTTAATAAAATACCTAAACCTCTTTGAACTAATTCATCATTGCTTTCTTTTGAAAGAGAATAGATGACAAAGTCCATAATTCCTAAATCATTCGCAATTAATTGATTCTCAGAGTTCAAGTCCATCATTTTGATCAAAGCATCAGAAATTGCAATGGTTTCCTTGAGATATTCTTGCCTTGAATGAAACCAGAGTAAACTTTTAACTGTTTCAGCAACTAAATTGAAAGATAATACATGTCGAGATTGGAAACGAAGATAATTTTGAATCTCTTTTGTAGCACATAATTCTTGTAAAATTCGAAACAATTTGACTATCGGAATAACTTCCTCTATTTTATTTTAAATTAAATGATTAGAAAGAAAAGAAAGAAAGAAAAAGAAAGAAAGAAAGGAAGGAAAGAATGGAGAAAAAAAAAAAAAAAAAAGAAAGAAAACCTTTTGGCATAATATCTGCTGTATTGGAATATGTTTGAACATGAGGTTCTTGAATACTCAATTCAAGTAATTCAAGGCTAGATTCTCCAGGTGTAACAATATTGGTATTATTATTATCACCTTTTGTTAAAAATTCACCTTATTTTTTGATTGATTTATTTATTTATTTATCTCTTTGTAATTGTTGAGGAAAAAAAAACTTTGTGTCTCTTTGAGTAATCCTCTTAATCTATGTTTTGTCTGTTGTTTACTTTTTGGTTGGGTATTTGAGGAAAGCTAATTTTAATAGAATTGAAAATAAAATTTAATCGTAAATCAGTCAGCACGAAAGAAAAAAAAAAATGAATGAAAATAATATACCATTTCTCTTTCTCTTTCTCTGACAGCATCTTTAATTTGGATTAAAAGTTGAGTTTGACGAGAAGTTTCAATATATTGAACCATAATCTCTCGAACTCTCCTGAAAAATCTCAATTCAAAGTTATTATTAAGTTTTTCGAAAATGTTCAACTAGAAGAGATTTTTGAGAATATTAGAGAAAAAGAAATTATATTGTCTCAAAAAAAAAAAAAATCATTTTTGAATAAAAAGTACCGGTACACTGACATCTGAATCACGAAGAAGAGCACTTAAGATTAAAAGAACCATTTTAATGATTGCAGGATTTTTTGATGACATAAGTTGAAGTAAAATTTGTGTTGCTGTAAGATTAAAAAAATAAAATAAGTAAATAAATATTAAAATTCTTGATATTGAATGAATAAATACAAAAAAAAAAAAGAAAAAGAAAAGAAACCATTGCATTTCACAAGAAGCCCTTGAATATGGCGAACACGAGCTACCCTATCCTTGGAATCTTTTAAATCCTCATTTAAAATAAATGCATACAATAATTGAAGTGATTTTAAATCTTCTTTTGTTTGAGCATATTTTCCATCCTCATTTAGAGTTCTGAATATTGACAACGATTTTTTTAGTCCATTAACAACTCCAAGGAGATATTCGGTTGTTGATCTAAAGTTATTATTTATTTTTATTTTGGTTTTCTCCATTAAAAACAAAAACAAAAATGAACTTAAATTGAGATGCAAATGCATTAACATGACGTTGAAACTCTTCTCCTTTTGGCAATCCATGTTCAGGTAAATACTTGGGAGAAGAAGAAAAAAGAAAATTAAGAAAACTAGATCCAGAAAAAAAAAGAAAAAAGAAAGAAAGAAAAATTACAGGAGGGCAATTTGGATCATTTTCATAGGATAATCTTAAATTCTGAACAAAATCATGAAATTTTCGATTTGTATGAAGTTGGGTTTCATTTTCTCGAAGATATCTTTGAACAGAAGGTTTAATTTTTTTATCCGTTTTCTACAGGAAAAAAACAAAAAAAAAAAAATTAACTTTCAAAGATAAGATAAAAAGA
>Ga0209960_1004064_pt1 | contig 11619 bp, 14 predicted proteins | sample ThiBiot_500_plan_2_FD_183947 | JGI IMG/M metagenome (GOLD analysis project Ga0209960, IMG submission 183947) | Wastewater bioreactor microbial communities from Cape Town, South Africa - Thiocy_expt_500_plan (SPAdes) | ecosystem: Engineered > Bioreactor > Thiocyanate-remediating >... | reverse complement strand
AATGCATCGGGGATGGAGATTACTGTGCGCGTAAGTCAAACAAGTAAGCTTTATCTCATGCACTTGCTAAGACTTTGATTTTAGAAACCGGAAATAGCCACCGAAGATATCAAGCAGCAAGCACAGTATGATAGGCAAGGACAACTTTCTAAAGTGTGCATTGCGTGGGTAAATAAGCACCTACACTGCATCTCAGCAGAGATATCAAACTTGACTACTGATCTTAAGAGCGGTGTTGTGATGATTAGATTGGTTCAGGTAATCCATTTTACAAGTTTATGAGTGCTAGATTGCTAGAATAGAACTCGACTAATGATTCCATAATTACTTTTTGGCAGATACTGGCAACCCTCAGTATGCCGCAGTACCATGCAAAACCTATCAATGATATACAAAGAATCTCCAACTTGAACCAACTCATCAAGTTCTTATATACTGTCGGTATTGAGATCAATGGTATAGAAGGAAAAGGTGAGTGATCAGGATCGATCTAGTTAAAAAAATGATTGTTTAATTTAATGCGGCGTCTCAAAGGGTTTGAAAATTATATTCGATGTTCTTGAACTTTACGAATCGTCGCTATAATCTTTTTTTTTTTTTTTTATGAACTCTTCTTTGTATTGGATCGCTTTGTTTTTTAAACTACTAAATGGCTTGTGCAAGACTTGTTGAATGCCCCCGAGAACGTGTGGACGACCATAGTGTTGATTTTAATGCAAAGCTACAAAGATGTTAAGCCTCGTCCTCGTCCTCCACCTCGCACCCGTGCCCCGACAGTGGATGTAGCAAACCTTCCAACTCCGTCGTCGCGCGCTCGTGCTACTAGTCGTCCTGCTACTGCTAATCTCTCGAATTCATCTTTTCCAAGACTGTCCTCTACTCCTGGTGTAAAATCTCCTCTTGGAGCTGAATCCGGTGGTGCTAATGCTAAGCGACCTCCTCCAGTACCAAGAACTAGCAAGCCAGCATTGACGTTCAAGAAGGCACCTGTTATTAATACAGGTAACTACGATCTCAACTCGCCGAAGCAACCGGCAACTCCCTCAGCGAGCGGAAATACCGCTGCTTATTATACGACACCTGAAGCTAGTGGAGCTTTAAAGAGGAATGATTTGACGGTATACAACGATGACAAGGACCTAGACATAGATGACATTGATCTCGGCGAACTCGGTGGGGATGATTTCGACCCTGATATCTATTTCAAGAAACTGGCTAACGATTTGGTAAGTTTTTATTTGTTGAGTATTCTAATCGTTGTCTAAGACTCTATGTGCATATTACGTGATTATATTCGTACCTGATCGATGAAATCATTAGGGATTGAAAGAAATTGACTCCTCATACGAACGAGTTCGGATGAGCATTTTGGACTTCTCGAAAAAATCTGGTGGTGTAAGTATTTAATGAAGCAAGAGCACATTATGACAGTGTTTAATAGTGACGTATATTTGTAGGGTATTGGTATGGATCGCATGTCGATGTTGTTCGCCAATCCGCGCATGTCGGTCTTGGACTTTAAAGACAAAGATTTTGATAACTTGGAGCAGATGTTGCTCGAAGTTGCCGAGGATTTGAATGTAGATATAGACCTTTGAGTACGCAATCAAAAGGAAAGAAATTTTAACAAATGTACAGGAGCGATCTCGGGTGAGATTTGAAACGAAATATTGTAGAAGGATTTGTTGTTAGATAAATAAACGGTTTATTGTACTCCGTAACATAATTTTTGCTTACCAGACATTTGGCGACGGACACTTTTTTTTTAATGGGCCCAGCAATAAATTTTGCTAGGTTCATTTTTTTAATTAACCTTGAGGCGCCACGAGAACAACAACGCGATTGCTGGTTGATTTCTGCTTCGGAGTGTAATCTTATTTGCCCAACTTAAAAAGTCGTACAGTAAGTAAAAGAAGATTACATTTTTTGGTGGACGTACATAACACATGCCACAGCAATGAAATATTTCTACAAAAATATCTGCCGCAGTTATTTACCGTTTTCGACATTTTTTCTTATTTAAGTCTTTATTTTCTTTTCGTTATTTAATCTTAAAATCTGGAATATCTAAATGATTAATGCCGTTGTCCTTGATTTATTACCATATTAATGTTATTTTAGCGATACCAATTTCCACAATAATTATGTCAACATCCGAGACGCTTACCTCGCTGCAAGAGTTGCTAGATATGGGATTCATTCAACAAGAAGAATTTAATAAGCGACGAGCAGCACTGAGTTCATCAAGCCCAATTCCCGTTCAAGACTTCAAATCGATTAAAAAAGCAGCTGCTCCTACCTTGAGCAACTCAGGATCTACTATATATTTCAGTGATCCCACGGGCCCATATGCATGTTTCTCTAACCACTACATGACTGCGATTTATATTGATGGCAAACAATGGCCCTCAACGGAGCATTACTTCCAGGCTATGAAGTTCACTAGCCCTGCTTATCAAGATACTATTAGACAGGCACGCACGACAGATGACGCTAAGAAATTAGGTTACGTCAAGAGACCTGATTTTCGCCCAAATTGGGATGTAAGTTTGGTCTATCTGTTGCTACTATCAATTTAATAATGGTTTAATACTATTATTTCACTATATAGACTTCTAGGATTTCCTTTATGCGCAGTGCTCAAGAGGCTAAATTTGACGTGGACCACTGCAAAAACGTGTTAAAAAGCACTGGCAATTCACCCATCGTATATCGAAGTGATACAGGCAAGTTTTTTTAGGGGAATAGTTAATATGACATACATGTGCTAATATATATAAAATACAGATAACTATTGGGGTGACGGAAACGATAATCAAGGCGAAAATATGCTTGGCAAATTGTTAATGGAAATTCGCGAGAATTTGAGCGACTCGTATATTAACTAGGATAGTTGTACTACCACTACTCGTTCCAGCGCGAATAAGATTTGTTGCATCTCAGCGAGGCCAGTAATACTAGTTTAGTGTTGAACTTTGTGTTATTTTTACTAGCTTTGTTTTATTTGCTGAGAATTGTACAAAGTGCTGAGTAAAAAGCATTACCCAACGTGGTTTAATCAAGGGGAGTTGAGGTGCATGGTTTGAAGGTCGTACTAAACTCAGCTTAGGTCGAATTTTCATATCTTCGTGTATTTGAATCACCGGCAGGCTGAATTATTTTTTCTGTTGTTTTTGGTAACAGAACCAATGCAGCAACATTAATTTGATTGTAATGGAGGTATGTTAACGCTTTATATCCGTCATCAAACTTGATCTGCAATTATGAACAGAAGCTGATCGCGATAAAATAATTTTTAATTTGCATTTAAATTATTTGTATTATTATATAATAATGTGTCTGCGATGTAATCTCTGGCGTCGCACTAATTTTCTTACTATGTTAAAATTTGATAATTAAAATAATTTGAATAATTGGCGTTTCAGAAAATGTGCACGCGACATTTTAATTAGCACACCTAACATTAGATAAATTGTTAATTTATTTTCGAAAAATTGTCATTCGTACAAAGCTATTTTTAACATTGTACTCCCTCAAGAATATTCCATTCAACGTCAATAACTATCACACACGAACACCAGCAATTATGGATGTTGACATGGAACTAGACAGCAATACAGTGCCATCTTCAATTATAGGCACTAACACTTCATATTATCCACACATTTCTCTTGCCATGCCTGCTACTTTTGTAATTCCAGAAGCACCAGATACATACGATCCATCCCATGACTACTTTGACGTAAGATAAATAATATAGATTATGGAAATTTACTTGTAGTTGTTAGGAATATAAGTTGCAAGCTACAGCGGATGATTTTGATCCAAACCGAACGTACAAATTTGCCTTGGCAGCACCCTCAATGGATGCACATTCATTGTTCTCAATTGACGCTACAAAGTCATTCTATAAGTCATGGAAGTCATTTGTTTCTGGTACGTTGTTTGGTGGATCGTTAGAGAAGAAATGGCAAGGCAATTTCAGAATTGGAAACAATCAAGTCGATCAAATTGCTATCTATCATTTTTCAGAATCAATCGGAAACGAAATTCAAACAATATTGTAAGTATTGTTTAACTATAAAGCAATCAGTCGATTCCAATGTAAAATAATAGACTTATTTTGAAATGTATAGGAAAGGTGATTCAGTACTTATAGTGACTGGAACAGTGTCGCTGGAAAAATTGTCTTTTTTATTGCCGTCTGATTTCTGCGTTGTAATGTTGGCCATGGAACCCACAAATCAAAGGCGAATTTTTGACAATTTCCTCGCTTACCTTGCAAAAAACAATCAGGTAATTCACAATTCATGTATCATCTTTTTTTTAGACAAAAATGTTCACAAAAATTTTGTCAAAGGCTGGTGTCTCGTACTTACCAACAAACGACATTTTGTACATAATTCCACCAACGTCAGGCTTTATGAATAGAGTATTTGGTATTAAGACTGACAAGGTGTTCGCAATATTGCAATACGCGAGCTCGTAAAAGCAGATTAGTTCAGTAACGTATTTTTCTCCTTCACTGAACTTCTGTAAATAAACTGTACTTCTATACAAGCTAGTTTTATGTTATTATTTTACAAATAGGAACAATTATAAAGTTATTTGTCTTCGTTTTCGAGAGTAACTTGTTCCTCAATTTCCGCAGTAGACATCTCCTTTTCGATCTTATTTGTTGTTTCGGATCTATATTTATAAATTGTTCCTATTTGCAAAAATAACGCTCCGGCGCCCAAAAATGATAGAAAAAGGGCGGAGAACTAGTTAGAACGAATAAATATAAAATTCTTAAAATATTGCAGACAACTAAAATAACATTACAAATTATTAAGTAAGTATATTATTTAACTGGATAAATTTAAGAAAATTATTTTAAATATGCCGTCCGCTTACAAGTTTGGATCTTGGCCTGGGCGGCGGGCGAGTTTTAAACTTTGGTTGTTGTGAGTTCATATTGTTCATTTTTATCGCGTATTGTGTACAATTTATTGAAGGGGGGTATCAATTGTGGCTTGTGATGGAGGAATGTGTTTGGCTATAAAGAAAAAATTTTGGTTGTCAAATATTTTTTGATTTTCCCGCCTGTTTTTTTATTTATCCTTTGAACTCCCTTACAATTACAGAGCTTCATTTGAATTTTACTTATGGATAATACCCATTGAATTGACATTAGCCCCAAAATAATACAAAACGTATTCAACATCAAGGTACATCTCCTTGCAAAATTGCTTAGCTGTCGAGCAAATACAATCTGCATGCATTGTTATATTAATAATATAAATAATATTAATTTGTTAACGTTATTTCATTAAAGAGATAATGTCCGAATATTCAAAAGCAGAACTACCTTGGGCTTCAAATAAAGAGGACATTTATATGAAAAAACCAGAGCCTGTTGATCACATAATCGAAGAGTTTGAAAAGAGACGAAATTTAAAACGTAGACGAGAAGCTGAAGAGGAAGAAGAAACTCGTAAGTGCGCTTTAACACTAGTATACTGCACAATATAACTATGCTTTACGTTCTAAGAAATTAAATTTTAAAGAGATCTAACAAAACTATAGGACGAAAGCGAGCGCGAATTGAAGAGGAACGCAGCGCCTTTTTCTCCAAGAAAGGTAGTTTAGTGGTTAAAATATTTGCGTTGGGTAACTAACATTATTTCAGGCTACTCATTGAAACCTCCAACAAAATCGTGCTTACACGTAACGTCGAAAAATGGATCGCGCGTATACGTGGAAATTGCTGACGCTGATAAAGAAAATGAAGCTGAAAATAGTGGTAAATCAATTTGGACGACGTCAGGACAAGTTTTGGGTGTTTCAATGCAAGAACTAAGAAAGAGGATTGACGAAGAGGTAAGTGGTGGATACAACTAGGATCCAGCTTTTTTTTTTGTCGCAAGTAGCGGCCTGAACAACAAATTGAGTTTTATTTCGGGCACTATTTGAGTCACAAGTAGTGACCTGAATAACAAATTGAGTTTTATTTCGGGCACGACCACACTAACAAGAATACACCGCTTCCCGTCCGATCAGCGAAGTTAAGCTTGTTCAGGCCTTCTTAGTACTGGGGTAGGAGACTACCTGGGAATCGGAGGTGTTGTGCTCTTTTATCTTTTTTGCTTTTACGCTTGTCTGCTATTCTGAAAAAACATGATTGAACTTTTTTTTTGGCCGTTTAGGACAAATTCGAGTATTTCTCGTTGAAAGAGAAAGAAGAACAAAAATCGTTGAAAGAATCGCAACGCCAAGAACAAGCTGCTCCAGCTGCTGGTGCAAGAGAATCCGAGTTGTGGGTGGACAAATTCTCGCCAAAGCATTTCATGGAGCTCTTAAGCGACGAAGTACGCATGTGATCACACCGCATTCAATGACCACTCACTTACCTTTTGCATATGCAGAAAACAAATCGTTCAGTGCTTACTTGGCTGAAAGAGTGGGATCCGTACGTTTTCAACAAACCATTCGTCAAGCCCTCTACTGGCTCAAGATACATGGCTGGCTTAGGTAAGCTCCTTTCATTACTGTGTCGGCGAGCTTAACAAACTCCAGGAGAAGACGGCAGCGCTGTCGAGGCTGATAAGAAATCTCGTCCTATGAAAAAAGTTATTTTGATCTCAGGACCTCCTGGCATTGGCAAAACAACGCTAGCTCACGTCGTGGCACGTCACGCTGGCTACGAGCCGATAGAATTCAATGCCAGGTACTAAGTCTTTCAGTGTTGTTACCTTTCAGCTAATCGTTCCAAGTGATGACCGCACAGCTGCCTCTTTCATTCCTAAAGTCATGGATGTGATTGACACACAAACGAGCTTCTCAAAGACGAACAAGCCTCGTTGTTTGATTATCGATGAAATTGACGGAGTTGCTGGTGGTGAGAAAGGATCAATTGAAGCACTCGTCAAGATTATCGATGAAGCCATTGACCCTGCAAAAGCTTCTAAAAAGGTAATTTGAATCTACGAAGAGATGATTTTATTAATATTCGCCAATAGAACTACCGCGTGCCCAAGGTTCGCCGGCCAATTATTTGCATTTGCAATGATTTGTATGCACCAGCCCTGAAGCCCTTAGTAGAGCGTGCCCTCTTGTTCAGGTTAGAGCCTCCCTCTGTGCAATCACTCGTGACACGCCTTGCATTCATTTGCAAGAGAGAGAATGTGCACGTTGATTCGCGAACTTTGCACGCACTCTGCGAGTTAAGCAATAACGACATTAGAGCCTGTTTGAATACACTGCAGGTACGTGTAATGTTTTGACTATATAATTGAACTTTGTAAACTAAATCTTGTAGTTCTTGAGCAAAAAAAGAGAAAAGTCATTGACGGGCAGTGTGCTAGTATCATCTACATTTGGTCAAAAAGATATTTTGATGAACGTTTTCGATATTTGGCGTTCAATCTTTTTGAACCAAGAAAAGAGCTCAGCACTTAAATCTCTCTTGCAAGAAGAATTGAGAAATCAACGCAAGAATGAAAAAGGTATCTGATTGATGGACGGCTCAGTTTTATTCATACTTGTTTTAGAAATCATTGGTGCGCCAGTGACCAAGCCCAAGGTTCAAATGAGTAACTTTGAACGAATATACAATATGACTATCAGTAGCGGGGAGCCCGACATTATTATCGACGGCTGTTTCGAGAACTATTTAGACGTGCGGTACTCAGACCACGCGATGCAAAAGGTACACATCTAGAAACTCTTAACCGTCACGTGGTTGACATCCAATCACAGACCGTTCATACACTCGACACGATGGAGTTCTATTCCATCTTGCAAAAGTCAGCACGTGAAGAAATGTACTTTAATTTGGAACAGTATACACCAGCCGTGTCCGTCGCTACAAATATGAACTGCTCAGTAGCGCATTTGACGAGCAGAATCGCCTTCCCGAAGAGCAATCAGCAGGCTAAATACTCTCTACAAACAACCGAAAACATATTGAAATCGTTATTAGACGGGGCTAATATCTTGACGCGTCTGTATTTAACACGCGACAATTTGGCACGCGACTTTATTTCGGACTTTTTGCGCATTATATCTCCGCATAAGATCCGTCCTGTAAGTACAACTCGAGTTGAATCGTTGATCAAAAGCTAATACGTGCGTTAGGTCTCGGAACATTTGCTCGAGCCAGAAGAAAAAGAAGCTGTTCAAAAGTTAGTCAACGTTTACATGAACTACGGCTTGACGTTCAAAGAAGAAAAAATCAATTTGAGCCACGAAGAAATTGAAAAGAACTTTGTTGACGAGGTAACTGAGACCGACGGCGAGAACACCAGATCAGCTGTTGGTTCGCTGATGTCTACGTCGACTACACCATTTGTATTGACCCCGTAAGTGCTTTTTTTGTATAGTATAACCTATTAATTGAAACGTCCTAGACCGATTGACCGTCTCGCGCGCTACGAGTCACACGTTATCGAGTTTGATCGATCGAACAATATTCAGCGCGAAATCGTTGCTGGTCATGTACTTAAAGAACGCATGGGTAATGGCGAGAAACGACAGCAAAATCAAAGGTAATCCTTAATTTCGATGAAATTTCAGATACAGAACCGCAAATTAATGGTGACTTGTAGCATCAAACCTGTTCAGCACAAGATTGAACCGGTCGTCGAAAAGTCAGAGGTCAAGTTGGTCGACACGCAGTCGGCGATTGCGACAGCAGCCGCACCCAAGAATGAAGCGAAGAAAGATCGCATTAAAGATTTCTTCAGCAGATCTGGGCCTTCAAGTCAAGCTGCGAAAATGAAAGGCGGACAACCAGCGAAGACTGCACCACCCGTTACATTTAAGTTCCAGGAAGGGTTTACTAATGCAGTCCGACGCAATGTGTATGTCAAGGACTTTTTGAATTAACATTGTACCGAATACGATTATTATTTTATTTGTTTCAAGGCGACGAATAAACATTTCGACTTTAAGCTCAAAAAGTTAGTCGTTATCAATCCAAATCATTAATATTATTATTCAGTGGCAAAAAAGGGCTGGACTAACAGGGCCAAATGATTATTATCGGTTCTATTCACTTTGTATTCCGCAAAATTTTCTGACCCATTTTTTTTTAACTCTTAACCAAAGTTTATTCATAGAACACAGAAGTTGTGTACGTTCTACGATGGGCATCAAAAATTCCAAAACTTATTGGCCACCGAACTTTCCTCCCGAAGACAGTACGTAAAACTGTTTTCGTAAGCATTATACTACCATTTAAAATGATATCTTTAATAATTTCGCAATCTCTGTTGTTATCGTATTTATCTATGTTTTTTTTTTTTTACTTTCAAGAGTAAACCCCTCAAAATTAATTAAAAAACTGGATTAATAGATGTGCCGTCAGCGAATATGAATTCAATATTAGATCGAATGATATAATACCTTGCGAATTATAAATGCTAAGTTCGAGCAGTTAAAAGTGCGCGATCTTACCCTTCACTACAGAAACAACCGTTCTTGGCGGTGGCGCGACAGAAAAGTTCTCATTTGAGGGCCACAGATGGGTAAAATACAACGGCCGTACGATTGCTTTCATGCCTTCTCACGTTTCGGGCAAACCTGTTATTTCCGTTCATAACCGGATTGGTTACCCTGGAAAATCGTTTGCGCCAATAGAACTCAAGATTGGAGAATCATTCGTGTAAGTCTAAATTAATTATAAATTTATCTAACGAATATTTTGTTTTCTTGAACCGTTGGGGAAAATTAAGTAAAACTGTACTCTAATATTAAGTGTTACACAGACTATACGACGTCAAATTCCGTTTGATTAAATCTAGAACAGACGTTGGTTCCGATATTTCATTCGTCTATAGTGTGGCTAAAGCGATTAAATCCGCTCCTGTAGGAATGAAATTCAACGAGCCCATGCAATTTAATTTTGAAACAGTTGTATCATACAATCACAATGGTTCAGAATACTATCTTACCCTTGGGTCGATCGGGGAACAACGCGTGGATTTCTTTATTTGGAATAGTACTTTTGAGGTAGTTGAAACGGTTCATTTTCGCTGGAATAAGTGGTTCAAAGTGGGAGATTTCGTTTTTCAATTAAAATCCTCAACTGACAATACCGCCGAACTCATCGTTTCGAAACAAACTACGTAAGCCCACATAAGTCTAATTTAGGCTTAGTGTCTAACAGGGTAATTTAGACTCGATGTTTCACTGGGAGATATCACGATATCGTTCGACGAACTTGTTAGGATAAAAGATAATAGTAGGTTGGTGACGCTGCAAATCGTTAGGGTGGAACCGTTGTACACGACAATGTTTGACATCTGGTGCACGTTGGATGTTGAAGGCCAGCCTCAAGTCACTGACTATCTTTCGGGCATGCGTGAAAAGGAAAAAAACAATTTGCGATAGCTTATTCGATTCTTTGCAACTCGATCCAGGAGTTTGAAAATGGCCCCTGTCCAAAATTCAATTTGTCGATCGCACAAGTTGAATCTAAGACAGTCAAGTTCGGTGAAGAATTTACTTTGAAGATGGGAAAGTCGGTACATATCTCCGAGGCAGATTTAACCATCCGATTCGATGGTAGTTCTCATAAGCACCAATCGAACGGCAAGACTGTTGGATTTTTTCATTTGACAACTACTGTAGGAGGACAAGAGACGACATCAAGACACATGTTACAAGATAGTAGAGGGGCGCAGTGCTTTACTATTGATACGTTCAATTGCAAATTAATTAACACCGTATACGATTCGCACGTGACTTTGATTGTAATGAAACCTGTGAAAGAGAAGTACTAAATAAGACATTTTATGTTAAAGCTTCAGCAGAACAAAGTCTGCTCTACCAGTACCTGCTGGGAGTAATCTAACTCATATTAAAAAGTTTCGTAACCTTTCGTAATGTGTGTTGAGCTATCAAAAGATCCTATCGGACCGTAGGTAAAAAGTACGTCAATCTGAAATGTCCTTGCAACAAGCGTTGTGATATAAGTAAACTTGCGGCGTGGATAGTCAGCTTACGAAAAAGACTTAAATATTAATTTTTTTTGAATTTGTGACCCAAAGAAATAATCTGCAACTATTATTTAATCGTCTGTGTCGTGCATTACAAAGCCTATTAAACATTTTTCGAGCAATGCTTCACCGTTTACCCAAGGATGAAATTTGTCTACAGATCCAATAATAAATTAATGCGAAAAGCCTATATATCAATAAGAATGAAATATAATTTACCGTATAGTTTAGTACCATCCCTTCCTGCGCCTTTCATTAAATAATCGACACCTAATGAATCAAAAACTTAATTCGGTTTCAGTGCTGGCGATCTATGGCCTAAAACGTACCACCAGGATGAAAATTCATATAAGGAGTAATATTATACACTTTTCCGCGAAACACCATCCACGCATCGTCCTTTTTGTTGTGTTTTTTGACTTCGCTCATTGGTACGCGCCTGATCTGTCCTCCAGTGCCCGCTAAATCCTTGCCTTAGAATAATAATCATATAAGAATAATATATACTATTAACCACTGATTCGAAGAGTTATTGGAATCTCACTTTCGAGATCAACAAGGAGATCGTACCGGAATAGCTTAATCGGACCCAATCCATTTGAGAATAGCCAGGCTGCAACATAACTTTGAGATTTTT
>Ga0209960_1004063_pt1 | contig 11622 bp, 15 predicted proteins | sample ThiBiot_500_plan_2_FD_183947 | JGI IMG/M metagenome (GOLD analysis project Ga0209960, IMG submission 183947) | Wastewater bioreactor microbial communities from Cape Town, South Africa - Thiocy_expt_500_plan (SPAdes) | ecosystem: Engineered > Bioreactor > Thiocyanate-remediating >... | reverse complement strand
TGAAATCAAATCAAATCAAACAGCTTCAACAGTAGGTCTATTATATTTAGGTGGTCCATTTGATTCACTGATTTTGAAAAGATCATTTAAATATTTACAAAGGATATTAATATAAATTGTTCCACTTCTAAACTTTTGCCAAGAACTTTCATATTCAACCAAAATAGAATCCCGAGATAAAATATACTAGTAGATATTCAATCACAATTAGATTTAGATTTAGATTGAAAGGAAAACAAAAAGAAAGAAAAAAAATACCTCTCTTTTCGAGTTAACATATTCAGTAAAAAATTTCTCAAGGGCTTTATATAATCTCTCAGTGTAAGACTGAGGTTGAGCTGTACATAAATCATAAACATCTCTATTTGAATTTTTCAATATAATATAAAGTCAAATTTGAACCAACATTTTCAAAATAAATAAATAAACTTTCAATATGTTTTTTAAAAAAAAATAAAATAATACGAGAACAAATCCATTCCTTTAACTGAGAACTCCTTCAATTCAAGTAGGTTTGTCATTTTCTCTTTGAAATTCGTCCATATCTTTGTAAAGTTCACTTTCCGAAGCTTCAACATCCTTCAACTCCAACTTCTGACTTAAAACACACACAACTCTCTCTATAAATCTTTTAAATAAAGAACCTTTGAACCAAAAAAAATAAAAGAAATAAAATATAATAATATGTTAAATTAGAAGTGAATAACTTCAAAATTATTCAATATTCTGTTATGTCAAAAAAAAAAAAAAAAAAAAATTAATATCAATCAGAATCGAAAAAATTTTGATGGAATTTTTTTTTTGTTTTTCATTGTTGAATTTTCTTCTTTCTTTTTCTTTTTTGAAGGAAAATAGGAAAAACTTCCAAAGAGAAAGAATCTCTTCAACTTCTTCAATTTGTTAGTATTACTTTACTTCATTATTTTTCTTTAGTTCGTTTCTTAATTTACTTGATGTTTTTCCTTTTTTTTTTTTTTTTTTTTTTTTTTTTTTTTTTTTTTTTTTTTTTTTTTTTTTTTCTGTTTTGTTTTGTTTTTTTTTGTTTTGTTTGATTTTTGGGTTCAGTGCGTAATCAAAAATAAACTTTCTTTGACTGAATTAATTGCTTTCTAATTGGATCACTTGTTGGATTCAAAACCTTTTTATTTTTGTTTTTTGTTTTTTTTTACAATTGAGTTTATTAAAGGACAAAGTACACACAAGAAAATAAGAATTTGTTAAGCTCAATTTAAAAGAAAGCGTGAAGCTTCTAGGATATATTCCATGGGAAGTGGCTGAGTATAATTTCCAGAAACTTGAAGACATAAATCATTGCCATGAGAAACTTGGAAATCACAAATGGCTGGTTCAAGCCATAAGCTAACTAATCCAGCACATAAAATTCCTAAAGAATCCGCAATTCCTGTGACGGACATTGAAAATTCTCTGTATTCTGGAGCAATATGTATATTAATGTTATTATAAGCATTTGCATAAGTTGCTCCACCTACAAAAAAAATCAAAATTTTAAAAAAAAAATAATAAAAAGAAAGAAGAAGAAAAGAAGAAAGATAAAAAAAAAAATAATACCAAGTAATCCTTCCCAGAAAATGATCAAAAAGACAATAAAAGCATTTGGGATAAATGAATACAAAGCTTGCATAAGTAAAAATACTAAGGTGGCCACTTGCAAAATTGATGGAGCCCAAATTGTTTGAATTTGAATGATAGAAACAGATGTTCTTGAAATAAAAACTCCTCCTTGATATAAGAATTGATAATAAACATAATGCTAAGAATTTTTTTTTAAAATTATTGATAAAAAATTGGAGAAGAAATAAAGAAATAAAGAAAAAAGAACATCTCTCAATTCTGGTAATGGTTCCTCAAATAGCAAATTTGGAGAAATTCCTTGATTAATTGTGTATTCACTAATAATTAAAATGATTTTTTTTAAAAAAAAAATTAATAAAATAAAAAAAGAATTTAAAAATAATTACGCCCAATAAACAAAAAATAATGGCATCATGTACTTGAAAAATAAAGGTTTAATCAAATGAAGTCTCTCTACAAAGGTTAATTCCATTGGAACAACTTTGGGCTTCAGAAAAAAAAAGTTTTTTTTAAAACTTAATCTGGGAAAGAAAAAAAAAGAAAAAAAAAAAAAGAAAAAAAGAATACAGAACTTCTAGTTGATGATCTTTGACTTTGTCTTCTATCATATTCACGAACAATATCACTGTTAATATAATTGATGCTGTCATTATCAGAACTTTCACTATCATCTCCAATTAATTGACTTCTTTCAGGAGCAATTCTTGTTGAATGTTGATTCATTTTTTTAATTCCTCTTGAAGCTTCAACTTCTAAATGAGGTTTTGACATCAAGAAAAAGTAAGCAGCAATCTAAGATTGAAAATTATTAAGGAAAAAAAAATGTTGATGGAATATGAAATCAAAAAAAAGAGTTTTACCATTGCTAAAGGAAAAGGAGACATAATCAAAAAAGTTGTCTTGGCTTCTAGTCTAAACCATGTTGTTAAAGCTAAATATGTTAATGCACCAACAACTCCAGCACCTCCAGTTCCAGAACTCCATCTTTTTATTATTATTATTATTAACTTGTTCTTGGAAAAAAAAAAAAAAAAAAAAAAATACCCATATACCGCTGATTTTGGATAATAAGTACATAATGCAAGGAAATTTGTTTCTCCAAACCCTGAACTTAATGAAGCAAGAACGACACCTGATAATTGTACTGCAAGATTATCAACAAACCATGCATTCATCTACTTTTCAATACAATTATTATAATTCTTGATTAATTTCTAAAGAAAACAATAAATAATAAACCTGAAGAGAAATAACAGACAAACAAGCACAAAATATAATCCTCCATCTATTAATTTAATACATTATATTATGATTACTTTTTTTAATAATCCTGAAGGTATTTAAAATTGAATTAGAAAAAAAGAAAAGGATAATTACGCATAAGGGATATGATGCATAAAGTATGGAGCAATCAACTTTGCTAAAAGAGCAGGGATAATATCAGCAAGTAAAACAACAGCTTTTGAAATATCACTTTTATGAAGAATATCAACTGCAGCAGAAAGAAATACAACATATACAAAATTATTCATAAGTCCACATATCCAAAATCCAGCGATATCACGCCAATTTGGCCATTTTGCTATTTTTTTTTTTTTTTTTTGGAATAATAATAATAATAATTAAAATAAAATAAAATGCAAATTAAAAATGGAAAGAAGAAAGGAGAATCGAGTACCACCACAAGTACCACAAGACAATTTGCAAAAAATGAGACCACTACAAGTCGATTTCGCCATGATTTTTTTGTTTTTGGTTTGTTTTTTTTCGATTCGATTTAGTCGAATGCAACAAACTGATTTTGTCTTGTTAACTTGACTCACTTTAAACCTTTATGATGTTGAATCTCATGAAATAAATGAAATAAATGAAAAAAAATAAAAATAAAAATACTTTGAAAAAAATTTTTTTATTCTTAGTTAATTAATTACACAATGCAGCAATAACAATAATAACACTTTATGTTTATGTTTATGTATGTTCGACTCCGTGTTCTTCTTCTGGAACATATCCTTGAAATAATTTACGAGCATCTTCTTCTGATAGTTTCAAGACTGTAGAAAGTCTTTGAAGATCCTTTTCGTCAATACTTGGTTGAGGTACTCCTTCATTAATAGAGTTTGGATTTTGATTTAATCTTCCAAGGATATCATCTACAAATAATCCTTGTCCTTTTATCATTGAGGTGAAAGTTGGACCAAGAGAAAAGCCCATTAATTCTCCCATACCATCTTTTCTAAATTTTTGAAAAAAGAGGTGAATAAATATTGTTCAGAAAAAAAAAAAAAAATGAAAAAAAAAAAAAAAAACAAAAAAAAAAGAGAAGAAAAATTACGGTCCAATTGGAACAACCATGAGAGGACCATGTGGAGTATAAGGTTTCATATCTTTCTTTAAATTATGATTGATGATATTTTGAATGACATGGGAAGCTTGAAATTTTGCCATTGCTGACATCTTTTGTTCTTGGACATTACAACAATCTCCAATTGCAAAGATTTTTTCTTCTCCTTCAACTTGGAAAAATTGATTCACCTTTCAAAAAGAAAGAAAAAAATTAGATATAAATATTTATATCAAAAGAAGAAAAGAAAGGAAAAGAAGAAAAAAAAAAAAGAAAAAATACTTTGATTTCTCCTCTTTCAGTGATTCTATCAGAAAATGTATCTTTATATGAATTAGAATTAATTTTTGAGCCACCACAATAGAAAATTAAATCAGTTTGGATTTCTGTATCTTTATCTGTTTTGACTACTCGAGATCCAGAAAAGAATCTAAGATGGAGTTGAGCTTTCATTTCATCATCTTCAATAACTTTTTCTTCGAGGATTACTTTCACTTGAGGGCGTTCTTGAAGTTTTTTTAAGATCCCATCTTTCATTTTATCTGAAAGAGCTTCATGAAGTAATTTTTTGCCTGCATGAACCAAAGTGATTGACTTGGTTGGATATTTATAAGCAATTTCTCCTGTTAGTTCAACTCCAACTGGTCCTCCTCCAATAATTAAAATATTTTGAGCCTTAATATTAAAAGAAAATTGATTAAAAATGAAATGAAAGGGGAAGAAAAAGGAAAAGAAAAAAAAAAGAAAAAAAAAAAAACATTTTCGATTGCCTTTTGACTTTCTTGATATAAACCTTTTGAATCAATAGCTTTAGGTTGAGCTACTTTTGAAGGGAATGCATAACTTGTTCCAGTTGCAAGAAGTAAATAATCAAAAGGAATTGGTTCTTCTCTTCCTTGAACTTTAACACCAGTTGTTGTGACTTCAGTGACTTCAGCTTGAATTACTTGTCCAAATTTCAATAACTTTGTATAAGGAATAAGAATCTTTTCAACTGGGAAAGTAGGATCAACTGAACTTCTTAAAGCAGCAATATTATTGAAGAAATAATCCTTTCGATCAATCAATAAGACATTGAATTCTTTCTCAAGTCCTTTTGCTGCCTCAATCCCAGCAAAGCCCCCTCCAATAATCACTACAATAGGTTTATTAGCTAATTTCTCTTTGATTCTACTTTCTGATTGACCCATATTTTTAGTTTAATTTGTTGAATAAATAATGATTAAATGTTGTTTTCTTGTTGTTTCAAAAAGTTGTTTTAAAAAAAAAAATTGAAAAGTTAAAAGTTGACTTTTTTTTGGATAAAAAAAAAAAAAAAAAAAAAAAAAAAAAAATCAAAAGAGTTCGTACCTATTTATACAGAGGATCGGTTTGGAGGAAAAAAAAATGGAAAGGCTTTCCTCAAATTTCCTGATTGACAAGAGATTGTTAAGCATAGTCTCAATTTTCCGGTCAAGCATTTCTAAGTCTAATAGGAAAAATATTCCCCGCGTAGCTTGAAAGAGAGTTTAATTTTTTCCGGTAAACCTATAATGATGATTGAATAAACGATTGTTGAATAAGAAAAATCAAGAAGAAAAAAGAACAAAATGATGAATAGTACCGGAAAATTGAACTTCCCGCTTAGAAATCCTTTATCAATCAGGAAGACTTCAATTCTTTGATTCTCAAATCCCTGTCTGTCTAAGATACAAAATTTTTTCGAACAAAGATCAAATCATTTAATTGAAGAGGGAAACATTAACCTAATTAGAAGAATTGAAACTAATCTTTGCCCAAATCACTTATTGTTTTCTTGTTCGCAAAAAGTGAAGGATTGTTTTCCGCCATTTTCGTTTTTTTTTTTTTTTTTTGTGACCAATAAGAATTTAGAGAGAAAAAACATTATCCAATCAAAATTTCAAATATTTGAAAAGAAAACTTTATTTTTGAAATTTCTCAAAAGGCATAAATGCTATCGAATTTATGAAGACTTTGCAACCAGATAACCTTCACCTACGTTATTTCTATGAAAAAAAAAAAAACATTTTCAGAGCTAATATTTCCTGAACGAAACTATGAAGAATGGTGGCAAATAGATAGTTGGTTCTTCAACCTTCAGATTTCTCTTGGGTGGTAGAAAACTAAACTAAACTGACTCAAAATTTTGCTTCTGATCTTGGAGGTTTCAACATAATATTAAAAAATGTTCCAATATTTTATCAAAAACAAATCTCAATAATACAATGATTTGTTCCATTTTAACTGAAGGTTTGTCTTTGGATGCAGCTAGTGAATTGACAGGACAAAATATCAAAACGCTCTCCTGGGTAAGGCAAAAGATACGAAATGGTTCTTTTTCAGATAGCAAAGAAATTGGTCAACCACTAAACCAAGTTCCTCAAGAGAAAAAGAATGGTTTCAGAGCCGGATCTGGATCACTCAATGAAAGAAGAATCCCATTTTCAACATAGACCAATTTAGACAATTATTATTTACATATAACAACTAAAATGAATCTTGAACAAAGATCCATCACAACAATCAAAGAATGGTGTAAGGAACTAAATTTTAAAAAAAATCCAGATTTGACAGGTATAGATGCGCAAAAATGTTTCAATGGTCGAAACATTGAAATACTTGTTGAACAAGGACAAGCAATCAACGAGGATCAAATTAGGACCTATAATCAGTACAAGCTCCACCTTCAACTTGTTGCGAAAAATGTTTGACTGAAAGAACTAAGAAGCCCATCCATGGGCAAGTGAAATCGACAAATATTTCCGAAAGCAACCTTGAGGAACGAAATTAAACAGTTGCCGTTTTCGTGAACGATTGATGATACAAGCACATACTGAAACACTTTGTGGGGCTTTTAATATCATCGAAGAAAATGCAAGAAAAATTTACTTAAACTATCATCGAATTTTATCTATTCGTAAAATCCTATCCAAATTCTGGATTCCAAAAAGATGGTGATAAAAGATCAAACTACACAAGCATTCCGCAGACCTTCTCCTCATAACAATCTTCCAAGTTTGTTTCTCTGGTTTGAACTGGAAAAGGGGAACGGACCAGAAAAATTTTAGCTAACATTTTCAACTTCCTCTTACTTCGTTCAATTATTCGAGCAATTATTTCATCTTCTTCATCTTTTCTTTGAGTCTAAATCCATTTTGAAGAGCATATTCTGAGTTAGTTCTGAAATTTAAAAATTTCAAATGGGGATGAATTCTTGTCTTTTGGAAAAAAAAAAAAAAAAAAAAAAAAAAAAATAATAATAAAAAAAAAAAAAAAAAAAAAAAAAAAAAAAAAAAACGAATAATAAAGGTGAAAAAAAAATTGTTTATTAACTTCTCTTTGGTTTTGATGTTCCGAGAGCTTTCTTTCTTTGAGAAATCATATGGAAATATTGGAATGGGAAGACTAAATTGAGAAGGAAGAGAGAGAAAAAAAAACGGGTTTAGATTTGAAAATAATAAAATTACAACAGAAAAAAATAAAAAATCAAATAAAAATAATAAAAAATTACGTGGAAGGTAAAGTGCCATGACACAAATGAGAAGATAGTAATAAACTTCTGAAATTTGTTGGAAATATGGAAGAGCTTGGAAAGCAAGAATGAATTCGCTTCCAGCTCCAGTTGGGTACAAAATATAGAAAAGTGTATATCTGGTTTGAGAAATAGAATTAATTTAAGAAAAATAAAATAAATATAAAATATAAACCTAAGCCATAAAAGAAGGAAAGGTTTTAAGTTCATGATTCCTAAAGCATAGTTCAAGTATCTAATAACTTCAGTAATAGACCAAGAGATAACCATTGTGCTGAAAGACCAATGATCTCTAACCTAATTAAAGATCCAATATTTAAAACAAAAAAAAAATCTATATAATTGAAAGAAAAATCAAAAGAAAATAAAATCAAAAAATACCTCTGGAATGTAGTGAGCAACTCCCCAAAGAATAACGATTCTAGAAGCAACTTGAATGATAGTTGTGTTCAATGCTGATGGAACAAATCGAAGGATAACATGAAGAATCTAATTTTTTTTAAAAAAAGAATTAAAATAAAAATCAATCAAAAAGATTAATGAAATTATTGAAAAAAACCTCTAAAATAGCAGCAGTTTGCCAAATTTTAAGTTGGAACTCTACAACATCATAAGCACCTTCAAAAGAACCAGTTTTCATGAGATGATTGACAACAAGGAACAAGACATAGCCCCATCCTGCACAAAGAGCAAGATTGTATAAGATCAAATATCCTGAAACAACTGGGTTTTGTTTTCTTGGTGCTTTCTTTTCTCCTAAAAAAAAAATTGTATAGTAAGTAAGTATTCATGCTAAAGAATTTCTTCTAAATTATGGTCAATTTGAATATTGAATTATGATAAAATTTGGTGCATTAATTAATTCACAATGCATAATGAATTGATTGAAGACTAAAAGAACCAACAATATAAGAAAGTAAAATGTTATTTAGTGCATTAATTATTTCATTATGCATAATTCAATTAATTGTTCAACTGATTAAATGTCAAAATAACAATTACAAATAAAATAAAAATAAAGTAATGCAGTAAACAATGAATCAAGATCTTGAATTGAAACAACAAATAAAAGCAATAATAGCAATAAAATTATTTCAAAGCTAGGATCAGTTTATATTGCTTCTTCATCGTTGTGTTAAAGTTGAATTCAAAAAACAAAAACAAAAAAATAAATCAAAAAAAAAAAAATTATAACAAAATTCTAAAAATCAATTTGGTGCACAATTTGATCTGTAATTCATGTTATTGTTATTGTTATTTGTGCATTGTTGTATTGATTATTGTGATTGTAGAGAGATATAGAGATGTTAAAGAAGAGAAGAGGTTGGGTGCTTGCCTTTCTTATCCATGTTTGTTTGTTTCGTTTGTTTAGACAAAAAACCAAATCCCCAAACTGCCAACCTTCTCCTCTCTCCTCTCCTCACCATCCATACCTACTCATAACTCAAATTACTTTTTGGCTTTAAACTCTTTGAAATAACACACTCATAATTAGATTTTTGTGGATTCAAGACCTCTGGAACTCTTTTTGGTGATTTTCTGATCTCTGATTTTAATTGTGGGTGACGAAGAAGAGGAAACTTTTTTTTGATGGTCTCTTGAGATTCATCTTGATCAATTCCAACAATTGATGTTAGTGGCATTCGCTCTTTGAGAAATTGTATAGACTCCAGGATATTTTTAATATCTTTTAAATATCGTCTCATCATCAATATTTCTTGAGAAAGCTTTTCTTTCCATTCTTGCAAAGATTTCTCTTTAACAACTCCATATTTCCCAAATAATTTTCAAAACCCCTTCCAAACGTGAATTTGTCCCCATCACTCAATAACCCAGAAGAAACTAGGCTTTTCAAATTAATTCTATCATGAGGATGCCTCATTGATAGCTTAAGGCTTTGAAAGTTTTTGAGATCTTCAACAGAACTACTCACGTTTTTTTCTCTCTATTTTCTTCACCCAAGAAAGATTCCTCTTGAGTTTTCCTCTCGTCTTTGGCAATGTGGAGAGCAAGAGGAACATAGTAGCCGGAGTGCTCCATAAAATAAACTGAGCTTGAATTACTAGACTCAGTGAAATTGGAGTTGGTGTAGGGTTGGGTGATTATAACCCTCATTTCATCCTCCTCCTCTTCCACTCCTATATATTTTCCTATAGTAAGACCCGTTTTGGAGCCAAATTTAAAAATTGGTCGATCCTCTAAAAGTAGTTCAAGATCTTCCCATTCAAGATTCATAGGGTCTCTCGGATCGTATCACCTCGTAAATCACTCTCAGCAAATTGATGAAGCATTTTGCAAAGATTTGAACCGAGAACGATGTGCAAGTGGAAGGCGTAGAGAAAAACATAAACTTGTTGGATTGGATTTTTTTTTCCCAGGAATACTTGACCACAATAAACTAAGTTTCTGTTGTCGAGGTCTTCCCATTGAAGGTTTAATGGATCTCTTGGATCGTATCACCACCATCAGCATTTTTGGCCAAGAAAAATCAAAGTTGTTGTGCTTAGGACTCCCTCTTTCATGAGTTTCGGTGGTGGATCAGAAATTTCTTATTGTTTCTTTTGTGGATCATTGCAATAAATAAACTTTTTTTATATCAAGTTTCAAAGTTTATTTCCTATTTCAAATTTGAACAAAGTAACAAATGAAAAAAAAAAAGAAAAGAAAAGCAAAAAACATTAAAATCCTTCAAAAGTGAAGAGAAATGATAGCAAAATTCTTCTACGAATTCTTTTTATTCATTATTACAAGCATTTTTTGTTTTTTTGTTTTTTATTTTTTTGATTTTTTTTTCATTGATTTAATTTGAAGGTTAATCTCCTTTTTTTAAGTTTGAAAGGTGTTTATTTTGGGGTTTTGTAGGGACAGAGTGAGGGATTTTTGTAGGATCAGGAACTCCAACACCAATAGAACCAGAATTTTGAGCACCTTGAAGTTTCATATTATAATCTCCAGAATCAAAATATTTTACTCCTCCCTAAAGTATAGCATAATTGTTGTTTTTTTTTTTTGAATTATATTGAGTTTGGAAGAAACAAAGAGGCTTTTTTTTAAAAAAAAAGAACATGCAAAAAAACATGAAAAGAAAGAAGACAAAGCAAAGAATGAAAGTTGAAAAGAAATAACAAAAAATGAAATGAATTAGAACCTGAAGTTTTGGTTTGGTAGGAAGACGTCCATACTTAGCATAAGCTTTTTGATCCTCTTCAGAGTATTGCTATTATTTTATTAGGAAAAATATTAGAAAAATTATTAAGAATAAGGATTTTGTTTTTTTTAAAAAATAACAGAAAATGTTAAATTTTCTTCTTTTCTTTTGTTTTTATACCAAAAAGAAAAAGAAAATAATCATAAAAACGAAAAGAAATGATTAAATAAATCATAAACTCGACATTCGAATGTCTTCTTTTTTTCACAAAAACTAACAAATAAATCAAATAATAATAAAAAATCAGAATAAATCAAAAAATCGAAGTTTAAAATCAGAATTTTTTTTTTTTTTCCAATAAAAAATTGATTCAACCAAGAAAAATTGAAAAAATCAAAAAAGAAAAAAAAACACTTACACTAATATCAATTTCATTATCAGCCATTATTACAAATTCTGTTCTTTTTTGAGTTTTTATATATTTGAATAAGTGGATTCAACGAGTTTTATTTGAGTTTTTTTGAGGAGTGACGCGTTTGTAAAAAATTTTGGAAAGCTTGAATAGTTTGGATAACAGAAAAAAAAAAAAAAAAAAAACGATAATTCTAACCACACCCACTGGGTGATCATAATAAACCAAACTACCCAGTGGGTAATCATAATAAACAAAGCTCTAATTCACCCACCCTTATTTTTATTCGAATTCGATTTTTATTTTTTTATCTATCCTTACCATTTTGCTTTAAACACATCGTATTCACTTTGGTTGTTCATTTTTTGAATTTTGAAGGGTTTTTTTGACAAAAAGAAAATCAATTAGAAGAGTGGGTGGGAGTAAGGCTTTTGTTTGTTTTGATTACCCACTGGGTAGTCATAATAAACAAAATTACCCACCCCCGATTTTTCTTTTTTTCCACTTTTTTTTTTGGCGCCTTTTTTTTTTTTTCATTTCAAAAAAAATTTTTTTTGGCGCGCAGCTTTTGGAGGTGATTCTCTGCTTCAAAT
>Ga0209960_1004060_pt1 | contig 11628 bp, 16 predicted proteins | sample ThiBiot_500_plan_2_FD_183947 | JGI IMG/M metagenome (GOLD analysis project Ga0209960, IMG submission 183947) | Wastewater bioreactor microbial communities from Cape Town, South Africa - Thiocy_expt_500_plan (SPAdes) | ecosystem: Engineered > Bioreactor > Thiocyanate-remediating >... | reverse complement strand
CTCCTCCTCCTCAACAAAATGTCCAACCAGCACTTCAACGAAATGCTCCAGTAAAATTACGTTTATGAAACAATATTTAATTTTTATTTCATTGTTTCTATATAGTTATCACCATCATTACCACTACCGGATGTGCCAGTTAATTGCCAAGAAAAAACAAGTTCAACTTATGGTACTTATCCACCGGATTTAGAAGCTTCAACTATTCCGACAAAAGTAAATCTTTTTAGGATTTATTGATTTGGTCAAAAATATTTTCTTTGCTTTTCTAGCAACCAGTAAGCTTTTGTTTTTCTAGTTCATTTTCAATGATTTTTTCTTTGAAAAATCTGTTTTCCTAGTTATTGCCAACGACGGAACCGGTAAGAAATCAAAATTAGTTTCACGCTTGTATTTCTACTCTTTTTTTTGTTATGATCTTATAGTCAGCTGCATCGTATGAAAGTTTAAGTGTAGAAGTAAATATTTTCATGAACATTGTATTGTATGTAGTTCATTATTGAATATCTATCTATAGTCGATTCCTGATCATGCCTGTTTTGATCAAGTTACATTTGGTAGCAATCCTTTTATTTATGATGTTCTCGTCTCAACAACACAATATATCAATCCAGTGGATTGTCTCTCACCTTCGAGTGGTTGTGCAGTTAATTTTCTCAATGTAAAACAGCCAAAAATAACATTTTTATTTACTGCACCTGCTTGCATATCGTTTATACGTATACCATCGCCAAGCAATGTTCAACAATTTTCCTATTCAATGTATGATGAAAATGGTAGTCCAATACAATTACCAGAAGCAAATGATCAACAAGGCAAAATGCTATCTTCATTTGGTGATAATCCTCTCGTCGAATTAAAACAATATACTTGTGGTTATAGTATTATTATTCAATTGTTAGCAACGAATGATAATAAATCACCAGTGAGAGTAAATGTTGATATTGGCAGTTGTTTTCAAAGAATATCGGATGGCACAGGAGATGTATATTTAATTCTTCTGATGCTTAAAGTCTATTGAATTGTCTTTTGTTTCTAATAGACAACGCCCAATCCTGAACCTGTTCAATCTGCTTTAGTTAGTTTAATTTTCACTGGTTTGATAGATATATCTTATTTTTCTACTAAAATTTGTAGATCAATCAAGGTGATACGCCAGTACCACCATCAATGCAACAATTACCGTCAGTAGTTCAACCAGATCCTGCACAAGTAAATATAGATTCAACATTGGCATATTCTATCACTTTCATTCATAAATGATCTCTCAATGTCTTATAGTTCAAATATCTACTAAATATTGTATAATTATTTAATTGTAGTCTATATTATCACAAGAAACAGCTGCTCAACCTCCTTCACTGTTACCTTCAGAAGCAATACGATCATTTCCACAGCAACCGCCACTCGTTAGCATTCCTAAATATATTTTCATTAACAAACGAATCAATTTTCAATTTTGATTGCATGTTTCAGTTTTCAATATCATCACAAAATTTTGCTGTACCGCAATCACCATCAGTAATATTTCGTTATTTCACAAAAAAATTGTGTTGATCAAACATAGTAGTTTTCTATCTTTAGTTATCGCCACAGCAGCAACCGTTTATGCAACAACAACAGCCACCACACCAGCAACAACCATTTATGGAACAGCCACCACCGCAACAGCCATTACCACAACAACAACCATTTATGCAACAACAACAACAACAACAACAGCCACCACACCAGCAACAACCATTTATGGAACAGCCACCACCGCAACAGCCATTACCACAACAACAACCATTTATGCAACAACAACAACAACAACAGCCACCACACCAGCAACAACCATTTATGGAACAGCCTCCACCGCAACAGCAACCATTTATGGAACAACAACAACAGCCATTACCACAACAACAACCATTTATGCAACAACAACAACAGCCACAGCAACCGCAACAGCAAATACCACAGCAACGACAACCACCTTCTGTAAGCGTTTAGGAATGACAAATTATTGAAATTGACTATAGAGAAAGAATCTATTATATCTAGCAACCAGCATATCAAGCATCGATGTATTCTCCCGCAGTACCTCCAGCACCACAACTAATAACAGTGATTTATAATAGACTTATGAATCACAAAAATAAATATATTTTGTATATTAATTTTTAGCAACTTTTCCCGCTCATTGCATCACAATCATCACCCATATTAGGAAGTTCAGCACCAGTAAGTGAGTTTCCAATTCGAAAATTATTTTCTATAATTGACAATTAAAAATCTTTGTTTTGTTTCTTATTACACTCAAAAACTATCATTGTATTGTTTATTTTTCAATCATGATTTGTTATTAGTCTTCACAAAACAACGCACCTTCGTCATCAAATATATGTCCACAAGTGTCATTAGCAAGTCATCCAGGTGTTGAACTTATTGTTTTTAGTGATGGTACAAATGCGACTACAGATCTTGACCCAAATGGAAATGGATGTAATTTAACTTCCATGGAAACAATAATGACTGTTCTTCTACGTGATGATATGCCTGCAACGTTTTCATACATTGGAGTTTCTTCACCGAATGTTAATCAAATTGAAGTTGCACTTTTTGATCAAGAATCCAATCGTCCTCTTATACAATCAACTCAAGGAACATCTCGTTCACCATTAATTCTCAATCCTTATATTCAAGATCTACCTATGGATCCAGCAGCAACATTAGCTGTCACATTCTTGAGTACAAATGATGGACAACCACCACGCAATGTCAAATTAGTCGTCTATGCCTGTTTTCCTACTGTTACACAAATGATATCTCAACCTTCATCTGCCAATATACCATCGGTAAATCATCATCTTCAATGATTAATTAGAGAGTATTATGTTATTAATTAGAATCTATCGTTGTATTCAAATAGTCAACCTTCTCCTGCTCAAACATTTCCATACAATCAACAAGTTCGCAATTTCTAACTTCAACAATTATTTATACTCTTCATTCTATTGCTTTCTGTTCGTTTTGTCAGTATGCCTATCCTTCAAATGGACCCAGTAATATTTGCATTGATCCCAATCGTCCATCTCAAGTGACATCAATCGGCAATACAGTACTTGAACAAAAGCATCTTCAAATAATGTCCACTTGCATTTCGTTTTTTTTTCTTTTTCTTCTCTTTACTAGTCATTGCCAAGTGAATATTATTCTTCTACACAATGTGTTTGCACTTGTCAAGCCGGTATCGTCATACCGAATACAAATGGTGTTATTCAATATTATCGAACATTGAACAAACGAACAATATCAGAGAACTCTTCAAAATACAATCGTCGAAAAAGACATCATAACCTTGTATTAAATTCAAAAAATTAAGAATCATAAACAGATCTATATAAAATAAATGATCTTTCTTCTTTTTTTTTCTTAAGGCCCGAGAGAAGAGAGTTTTGAAATAAAAAAAATGCATAGATGTCGATAGAAAACAGTCGTCTTTTTTAATAAAAAAAAAACTTTGTTAATCCTGTTGTTGCCGAGACAATGAGCATCGTTCATGTCTGACTTGATATTTCACTGAATTGAATGGTAGCCGAGATGATTGTACTTTTTATATTGATTACTCATCGATGAAAATTAATTTTCAATGATTATTTATTTGTTATCTGTGTCAACAATTATTTAATATTTGAAGAAAACCTTTGATAATCATGTAAATAATTCGAAAAGAAATTGTTTTTGTCGATTCTTCTTCTTCTTCTTCTTTTTTTCTCTTTTGTGTCTCCATTCGTTTACTTTCATTTGTTTATTTTTCTATCAAAGATCGTACATTTAAGTATGTTCGTTCCATTAATACTCAAAGTATAGTTACTCAAAGAATAACATTAACGATTTAAAACTCGTGTTGATCGAAAAAAAGAACTAGATTAACGTTTTTTGCTCTCTTTCTCTTTCACATTCGATCTTGTTTCTTTTCTAAATAACAAAAGACATCTATTTTGTAGTAATTGAGATGATCAAGGCTATCTTTTTAATGAGAATAATACACGACGAAAGAAGAAAATAAAAGAAAATAAGAGATGAACAACCAGCTTCGCTTATATAAATAAAGTAGCAACAACTATATAGACATTCTCACACTTTCTTTATGTTTTCTTTTTATTCTTTTTGAATGATCACTTCTACAAATTCTTCTCACTCACACTTTTTTTTCTCTCTTTTGCTCTTCTTATGTATGTTGATATTACAACGATCGAGTTCTCGGTGTATATAAGTGCAACATCACTCGTATTCTTTTACACACACATATATATATAAATTCTTTGTCTTTGTGATCTTCGATTTATTTTTTTTCTGTTGTTCTGCATATTCCTTCGTTTGATTTTTTTTTTATAAATGAATGACAAGTGCTGTTCTGTATAAATTCAGTTTATTTTCACTGCCGTGTGCTGCTCATATATATGAATGCATAACGATATGTGTGTGTGTGAAGACAAAAATGTTTTATAAAAGTCAGAATGTTAAACCTTGCCAATAGAGTAGTACATTATTAAGTAAACAAAAAAGACGAATAGATACGTGTCATTTATTCGTACAATTTGAGCACATGAAAAACAAGATTACAATTGTAATCAACAATTATCATTATTGGCAATTAAATTTATTCTCGAAATGTATTCACGAACACGACGAAAAAAACGTACAGCAAGTATGGAAGCAACAGCAGGTGAACAAGATCCTGATGATGATGACGATGATCATCACAATCAATTATCTAAAACAAAACAACAAAGAGATTTATCAACGACAACCGCAACCAACAATCCCACAGCTTCACCTTCCTTAACCAATTTTGCCGGTAAAATTGAATTGATTGTCAATTTAAAATTTTCATTTTATGCCATTCGTACAGCTACTGATCGGCAGCATTCTCCTCATCGTTCATCCGCTACCTATGTTGCACATTTACTTCATGAAGCTGATCTGACCGATCTAATTCATATCGAATGGAGTGATCAAATTAAATATTTTCTTAATGAACGTGCACATCTTTACCATCAAGTAATTATCTTTCACGATTGTTCGTTGTTGTTTTTTTCTTGACTTTTGTGTTCTAGCTCGATTTTATTCAAACACAATTTGAAAAACAATATAGTTCCGCGAAACGTCGTCTCGACGAAACCGAAACCGAATGTGAACGTCTCACTATTCAACATCGTACCGAATCGAAACAATTACTTTTGTATAAAAATCTTGTCGAAGCACCTGCATCTTCAACGGATTCAACGGGCAAAACGAAAGACTATCAACAATTAAAATCATCGATCGATCATATTTTAAAAGAAAACGAACGTCTTCATGCTGAAATTCATGATTTTAAAACCAGTGATCCTGTCTACGAACAAGTTCAATTATTAGAGACGGCAAATAAACATTTAAAACATGAATTACAACAAATAACACAACAAAATCATCGATTAAAAAAGTTAATCGATGCAGACGAAATCAAACGGATAAAAGCTAAATTAATTAAATCTCAAGATGAATGTGAAAAATTAAAAGTTCTCAATAAAAATTTAGCAAATGAATTACAAAAACGTCAACACCAACATCAACAGTCATCTAATCAGGTTCATTTTCATTTTTTATTGACCTTGTTTAGGATAAAATTACTTTTAACCTTGATTCGATCAGGCTTCTTAAATAGAACGCGATTATATAGGCGTGTATCCTCCTCTTTCAATTTAATTGGCTAAAAGTAGAAGATTTCTCATTTGTTTCTACCGAAAAGAAGAAAAGATTTGTCGAATTGATTTCGTCTTGAACCGAAATTTATGCATCTGTATACATTAAATAAAAGTTGCGTGTACTTATTCAAGTGTTCAGGCGTTTTGCTTCTTATTGAAGAAATTCTTCTGTTTCTTTTTCTTTTCTTCTTTTAAACATCGTCAATAGTTAAAATAAGAAGAAGAAGAAGAAATGTAGGAGCATAGTTCCGAGAGTTTTTCTTTGATTCGGTTACCAATTATTCTTCTTTTCACTCTCTTTCTTTTTCTCTTTCAGTTCTGATTTGTCTCAAATATGTGAATCGAAGACGACGAGAATGAGAATCTACTTTGTTTGAAAAAAAAACCGAAAAAAAAGAAGAAAAGAGAAAAGAAACCAACGAGATCATTTTGTTTGTCTTTTTCTTTTCGATTGCACTGAAGTTATTTTTTATTTTGATTAGAAAAAAAAACGAAAATCGACATCAGTCAAACAAAAGAGAAAGAAAGAAGAAAAAAGAAAATAATCAAGTCAATGTCCTTTGATTTATTTTATTAGATACACCCTGCTCATCCAGCACCATCGCCTCAACGAACTCGACGAAATCCCGACGATAATCTTCCTCTACTAACCGTTCAAAATCTTCGACAATTCGATTTAACATCTCGTTATCCCATTCCACCAGTATCGATACCATCAGCTGACATCATCGAGCTAAAAGGACACGTACAATTATTAGAACAAAAACTTCAACAACGTGATTATGAATTACAAACATTACAGATTGAAATCGAAAAAGGTACAAGTTCAATAATGAGCTCCATCGAAGATCTTTATATTGCATCATCATCGGTTTCACCTTCTCAACGTTCTCCCATGCTACCAAAACGATCTCAACCAACTGTTGAAGAATTACAAAATGAATTAGATCAATTACATGACAAATTAGATGATCTTACACGAGAAAATCAAACGTTAAAAAATCGTACACAAGAATTCGATACGATCTATGAAGAAAATGAATATCTTTATGCCGAAAAAAGTCAATGGAATGAAGAATTAGAACGTGCACGTATTCGTGAATTAGTCCTTGAACAGGAAGTTCGAACATTAAAAGAACGTGAAAAAGAATTTCTTGTTGCAAACGATCAAAATTTAAATTCAAATTCGAATACAACACAATTAAAACTAAAAATCGATTGGCTACATAAAACAAATAATCAATTAGAATTAGAAATCGTCCGATTACGTGAACAAATCGATCAAGCAAATAAAAAAACTCAAGATTATAAGAAAGAATTAATCGCTAAAGATGAACATTACAAACAATTACTATTTGTTGCTGAAAATAAACAACAATTACCTCAAGTAGATTCACATTTTCAATGAGATCGAATATGAAAATCATCGAATTTTGTTTTTAGGAATTAGCACGTTTAGAAAAACTCAAAAGTCAATTAGAAACTCAATTAGAAAAACAACAAGAAGAACACGAACGAATAGTCGCAAATCTCGAAGAACAAAATGATAAAAGAGAACAAAAATACAGTGTATGATTCGTTAATTTGTTTCAGAAAAGAAATAACGTTTGTTTTTTAAGTCTCTTTATGAAACAATACTTAAACTACAGAATGATTATCGACAAAGAGAATTAGATTATATTCAACAAATGGATCAAGTAGTGAAACAACGCGATGATCTACAAAATCAATGGGCAATTCTTCGCGATGAATTCGAATCCATTCAACAGGAAGATAAAGCATTGAAAGACGAAGTAGCAGCTTTCGTTTGTTTGAATGTTTCGAATTATTTCGTTTTTTGTTTTGATAAGATGAAATCCAAAGATGAAATCAATCGAGATCTGAAATTAGCTTTGACAACATCGAATAACGATGCACAAGCTGTTTACAATCAATTACGTCAATTAAATGTCAATTTAACTGATCTACAAGAAAAATATGATCGAGATCTAGCTGAACGAGATCAACGAATTGAATTCTTACAGAATGAACAAAAGAAATTAAATGTAAATCTTTTCTCGAATACGGAAAAAGAAAACTGCATTGTATTTAAAATCTTGTTTTCAGGCGAAATATGACGGAGATGTAACGAGTGTTAATAAAACAATGGCTCATTTACAAGAAGAAAACGATCAATTTTTAAAACAAATCGAAATCTATCGATCGAATCTCGATAAAGTTCAAATTCAACTCGAAGAAAAACAAAATGTAAATCTGAAAATTCATCAACATAAGTTCGTTTTTTGTCTTCGTTTAGTTTATCGAGCAGGTTCAAAGCGATCTCTCCGAACGATCAGCTGTTCACTTAAATATTAATAATCAACTTTCACAAGAAAATAAAATCCGCATATCAAAAATAACCGAACTCGAACAGGCACTTGCACAAGAACAACAACGTGTAACGATTTTTATTTCTTCTCGATTTGATTTTATTTGTTTTTCTTCAGAAAAATGAATTACAACGAACAATTCAAGATTTGCAAGCTGAATTATTAAAAGCTCGTTTGACTGCGAAAGAATCCTCAGAAAAAAGTCAAGAACTCGAACGTCGTCTAGCCGAAACGGATAAACATTTCGAAGAAACCGTTCGAACTCATTTAAACGAAACAACAGAACCAACACGAAAAGAATTAAATTCTCTTCGAACTGAACTTGTTACTAAATCCGATCAAATTACTTTTCTACAAAATGCCATCGATGACGAAAAACTCAAACGGTAGAATCGAAAAATTCTCTTGTTTTGTCTTAATCTCATTGAGTTTTGTTCTTCTCTTTGAAGACAACGTCTTGAAATGAAAATAAAACGTTTGAAAGATGAATATATCAACGTTCGAAAAGAACTCTACGCTCGAATCGAAGAGAATAACACATTACAACATGAACTCGTTGAATGTCGATTTAAAAATGATTATAATTTGCATATTACAAATCAAACATTTAATACATTGAAATCAGTCTGTTGAAATAAACTGTTGTTTTTCAGTTTCTTGGAAAGTTTGCTTTTTTTTGTTGTTGTGTAGCCAAATGAAACTGAACCATCAACAGCTGTTCAACTTTATTTAAAAGAAAAAACCGAAAATCAACATTGGCAATTGAAATGTCGAACATATCAACAGAAACTCGAACAATTGCAGAAGACTTATGATTTATCTAAAGAAAAATATAAGCAACGTTTGCATGAAGAAAGGTTCGTTGTTTTTTTTGTTTCAACAATCAAATATCATTTGAATTCAATGATTTGTATTCTTAGAGAAATTTTCGAACGTACAAAAACGAAATATCTTGATCACATAAAAAATGTTCAAAACGATTTACAGGAAACACGACAATTATTAGAAAAAGATAGTGAACTAAAAGTCAATCAAGAATCTGCCTATCAACAATTAATCGATGAACGACGACAATTATTAACTAGGTACAAATCATTATCAGCAAATAGCGATATTTCTGCTCAGACTTCTTCTCCTACTTGCTCTACGTTTGAACAGCCACATCTCATTAGTAATATCACTTTCTATAGGCAAGTGTATTGAAAAGCACATTTTGTGTGTGTTCGTTTGTTCTAATTGCATGTGTTTGATTCATTTCTTCTAATACGTTCCATTTTTCAATGGAATTCAAACTAATCATTGACTATTTTTATTACTTTGTTTCGTTTTTGTTCTCAGTATGGTTGATAAGGATGCTAAAGTTCGTGAAATGCGACGAGAAAATCTTTTATTAACATCGAAAATACAATTATTAGAAGATCAAATGGAGAATTTAAACGATCGTGTTGATCGAACTTTACGAGAACGAAATCAACTTCGACGAGAAGTGAACAGCGTAAGACTTGATAGTAATATTTTCATAGAAGTAAACTAATCCATACACATATTCGAATTCATTTTGTTTTCTAATCTTTCTTTTTTCTCTCGTCAGACGAATGTCCGTTCTCCAACAAGTCCATCACCGCAACGTGCATCCAATCTACTCGAAGCAGCTGCATGGATTCAGCCTGTTCATCATAAAGAATCATTCGGTTTCGATAAAGCTCATCCGCATGACAATCCATCTGCTTCTTAAATATTGATTTTCTCGTGTTTTTTTTTATTCTTCTGTTGTTTCTCTCAGGCTCTATGAATTTTTTCTTTCTTTTCCATTTATGATTTTATTTTATTTTTGTCAGATATTTGCTGTGTGCTTTTGATTTAGATTTTTTCCTTTTTTTTTGTAGAATGTAATTCTGACATATATATTTAGCTCATTATTTTTCTACGAGGATTATTATTCGTGTGTTTCGATTTGAAAATTATGCCAGAAAAGAAAAATAAATATTCATTAGAGAAGATTTTGTTTTTAGATTCAGTATGAATTCGAATTTAGTTGCTCTTGCAAAAGAATTAAGTCGAACTAAACCGACTGATTTGCCCGAGAAATTTCTTCAACTTGATCGTACGTCTTCCCTCTTTCTCTCTGCTTCATCTATTGAAAATAAAATTCAAATCGCTTAGAATTGTTACATCGATCCACGTCGATCACCAGTCTCAAACATGATATCATCGCGTTAGATATCCTGTCCATTTTATTGTTAACACTTCGGCAAGATTTTACGACGATACCAAATGGTTGGCGTTTAGCATCGATGAATCTCAGCCAATTAGCCAGGTGAATTGGAGATGTTCTGTATTTCGAATGTTCTTTTTTTTTGTCTTTTGCGTTTAGTTCATGTGTTTCTGTCGAAATTGACAAGACAAATGCCAAGATAAAGACCTGGTCGAATAAATTTTTCGATCGTTATCTACCGCAAAGTATCGATAGTTTGATTGTTCTAACACGAAATTTACAAGATCGATATTCACAAGAGAAAAAAGTAGAATTAATTTAACTCGTCAAATATTGATTATGAATTCGAACATTTTAGTCGCATTTAAAACAAGATTATATCACGTATATGAATACAGTTATGAGTAATCTTATTGAAATATTAAATTTTCATTCGAATCAATATTCATTGATAAAACAAAGTAATTCGAGATCGTTTGATGAGAAGGTTTTTAATGGGATTTTCTAGTTTTAACTTCATCGAAATTTATGGAATTGTTTCTTACGGATGATGTTTACGTTTGTACATTGATGATTAATAGTTTGGAAAATATAGTTCGACGTAGTCGGTAGGAGAGAAAAATCTTGTTGAATTATTTTCGAAATGAAAAATTTGCATAATAAATAGACGTTTGACTGGTTCGAGCGTATTTAGCGAATTAACAAATAAACTAAAACAAGATTATGTCAATGAACTTGCTTATAAATTGACTGTGTTCGATAATAGTGATGTTGGAAGGTAGGTGAAACAACGAGCGATTGAATATTTTCATGCCAATTTTCAGAGCGGCTGTTCGAGCATTAATCGCAATTTGTGAAGCAGATCCAAATATTGTTACACTTTTAGTTGAAAAATTCAAGTAAATTCTTTGAAAATATTTATCTATTCATATATTCTCGTGTCTCAGAGGTCTACCGACTATCTTACAACGATGGCATGGTCGTGGCTTTGGTCTTGATCTTCAAGATTTATTAGCCATCATCAGACGAACATCACGCAATGGTCCTTATTCACGTGAATATAATGTATATCGACAGATTTTGTTTTTGTCTTTGATTTATTTTTAAAAGATTGAAATTTTTAGAGAGAAAATTATGCCGCAAGTCGAATTCAAGCATTGTGGCGAGGTCATGTGACACGAAAACGATTATTAAAAGCTAATCAAGCAATGAAAACATTTCAGACTAGTTTTCGGTTTGAAATTCAAAGAGAAAAAAAATATTTATTTATTTATTTTCTTTAGAAAACGTAAAATGAAAGAAGTAGAAA
>Ga0209960_1004057_pt1 | contig 11633 bp, 16 predicted proteins | sample ThiBiot_500_plan_2_FD_183947 | JGI IMG/M metagenome (GOLD analysis project Ga0209960, IMG submission 183947) | Wastewater bioreactor microbial communities from Cape Town, South Africa - Thiocy_expt_500_plan (SPAdes) | ecosystem: Engineered > Bioreactor > Thiocyanate-remediating >... | reverse complement strand
AAAAAAAAAAAAAAAAAAAAAAAAAAAAAAAAAATGAAACCTCTAATTCCATTTGAATATAACCTTTAAATAATTTATCTTTTGGACACATACCTATGAATAATTATTAATAAAAGAAAAATGAAATCAAAATGAAAGATAAACCAATTGCAGTTCCTAATGCTTTTCTTGCAGCAGAAAGATCGTGTTGACGAATTTCAAATTGTGCATACATCAACCAAACTTTTCCGAATGTAAATTGTTTGTGGGGAATAATTTTTAGAACAGCTTTGTAGACTTCTCTTGTTTTAGGAATATCCTTTAATTTTAATTTTAATTGAATTTTGAATTTTTCATTTTTTCAAAACAGAATAAAAAAGTATGTGTTTACTTCAGCATCTAATTCTTCAAAAAGTGCATAATTAATCCATAGATAAATGTATCTTTTCCAAAGCCTTTTTTCCTAAATTTCCAAAAATAAATAAACAAATAATAATAAAATTAATAAATGTAATAAAATGAAATTACATTTGCAGGAGGAACATTTGCAATTGCTCTTTCATAAACATCTCTGATTTGTTCGAGATTACCATTAGATTCTTCAAGTTTAATATAATCAAACCATGTATCATAATTTCTAGGGTCTTGTTTAATATCCTATTTCAAAATTTTATTGTTATTTTTTATTTTTTTTACTTTTATTTTATTTTATTTTTTTATTTTTTATTTATTACCTGTTCATATTGAAATCTTCTTTTATTAACTACAACATCCTCAATTTCTTGTTTACCTCCATATTGTTTTTCGAATTGAGTGTACATTTTGTATAATTCTTGAGCTTTATTTTTTTCCAAATGATCAATTGCATATTGAAATATAACTCTGGCTCTTTCAAGCTATACAGAAAGAAAAAAAGTTTTTTTTTTCCTCATTTTTGTAATTGAAAGGAAGAAAAAAGAAATAAAATGAATAAAAGAGCAAATTACCTCTCTACAACGAACTTCAAATTTTGCAAAGGCGATGTATAAAGTTTCATCAGCAAACTCATCACCTAAAACTTGTAATGCTTCTTCAAATACTCCTCTAGCTTTTGCTAGAATCATTTTAATTGAGAATCAATATAAAATCGTAATAATCAAAAAATAATAGAAACCTGGATCTCCATGTTCCTCTTCAAATTTAGCAAATTTTAACCAAGTCTTAATTTCAGGATGGACTCTTACATCTATTTTTATCATGAAAGAATGAGTATATTGAAATAATAATAATTTCAAAGTAAAATGAAATAACATTTTTGATAAATGAATCTAGCTTTGGCAACTTCATTATATCTCAATTCCATTTTAATATATGCATTATAAGCTTCTGGAGCAGGTTCCCATTCAAGCCAACTTTATTATTATTATTATTATTATTATTATTATTATTTCCTAAATTTAATTCAATAGCAAAATAAATAAATTGAAAAAACTACCGATCAAAAACATTTCTAGCATTATCAACTACACCTAATTTTTCTTCCATGTAAACATATTTGAACCTATCCAAAAAAAAAAAAAAATTGAATTTGGTTGTCCGTTTTTTTTTTTTTCTCTCCTGAAGTAAAACAATATAAATACCAAAGTTGATCAATTCTTGGAAGAAAAGTAACAGCTCTATCCCAAATATTTCGAGCAAAATTAATATTTCGTCTTTTCATTTCCATTTCTGCATATTTCAAATATAAGACAGATGATCTACTATCCATATCCAATGCTCTTTCAAAAATTGAACGAGCTCTATCAATTTCATTTTGAGAATCTTCCCATTGAGCATATTTAAGCCAAGATCCAACATGAAGACGATTTTTTCTAATTAAATCTTCAAATCCCTTTCTCTTTGTTCGCCTTTAAATTTTAATTTTGATTTTCAATTTTGAATCAATTTGTTCCATTTTTTGATTATTATCATCCATCCAAGTTATGTTATAATAAATTGATAATGAAAAAAAAAAAAGTGTTGGGAAAAAATTACCTATAATCATTAAGTTCTTCAACATCATGAATTTTTTGTTGAGGTTGTCTAAAATCAGCTTCTTGTCTTTCTTTTGCTTCTCTCAATAACTGTTCTGCAGTAATTTGAATTGCTGCTGGTAGCTTATTCTTGACCTATTTATCATATTTATTACTTTTTTCTATTCAAATTTCACTCGAATATCAAATAATAATTCTCAAAATTCAAACCTTTGTTGTCTTTGAGCTACGAGAAGTCCTCTTTGCAAGAGTTGAAGGATCAAACATTTTTTCTTTCTCCATGGTTCTATTATAAAGGTTTTATATGTGTTATATTAGTAAAAATCTGTTAAATGAACCTAATAGTATTCAAACGGCCAATATAAGAGTTCGTTGTTATTTAACAATGAATTCAAATTGTTTTTTTTTAAAAGTCAAAATGAATGAAAGTTAAAAAAGAAATTAGTATTAAAAAGTAAGATAGATGAAGAAATATTAAAGGTTTCAGTTATTCAGCAAAGTCGCTTCAGAATAATTATAATTATAACTATTATCAAAAAGAATTTTTTTTTTTTTTGAATAATAAAACAAGAATTTCTTTGAAGAATGATTTTTTTTTTCTTGAAAGTATAATATATATTTCAAGTTTGAAACAAGTTGAGATAATGAAAAGTGATTAAATGATGATAAAGGGTTGATATAATGGGATGATGAGCGATACAAGAGAGGGGAGAGGACTTCAAATTTTTTTTTTTTTTTTTTTTTTTTTTTTTTTTTTTTTTTTTTTTTTTTTTTTTTTTTTTAAAAAAAAAAAAAAAAAATTCAATTCAATGCATTCAAGAGAAAGATTCATCAAGACAATTTATATATATATTACACTCAATCTTATGTTTAGAGTTAATTTTATTCAACTGTGAACCATAATATCTCATAAAAAAAGAAGGAAGAATCACAATCATTCCTGAAGAATCAGCTACAGAATGGATGAAACTGTAAAGTTTATGAAAAGAGAGCAGTTTTTCTCTGCTTGTTGGAATGGAAACACTGAAGTCGTTCGAAACTTACTTGAAAATGACCCACATCTTGTTTTTGATAGTCCTCAAGATGTGGCACTGTTTAGAATTGCTTGTGAAAACGGACACACTGAAATCGTGAAGCTATTATTAAATGATGAAAGAATTGATGTTAATCATATTGATATTGATTGTTACTGGACAGTTTTTCATATTGTTTGTCATAAAGGGTACATTGAAATTGTCAAGTTATTATTAAATGATAAGAGAGTTGAGATCAATGAAGTAGAGGAATTTGGCCGAACACCTTTTTCTCTTGCTTGTGAAGGTCAAATAGAAGTCGTAGAATTATTATTAAGTGATATGAGAGAGTGGATATCAATAGACCAGATAACAGTGGTGCAACACCTCTTTTTATTGCTTGTCAAGATGGATCTACTCAAATTGTGAAACTATTATTAAATGATCAAAGGATTGATATAAATAAAGCGAAAGAAAATGAGGAAACACCATTTTATATTGCTTGCTCAAGAGGATATATTGAAATTGTGAAATTATTATTAAATAATGAAAAAGTTGACTTTAATAAAACAAGTAAGACTGATGGTGCAACACCTTTTTGGATTGCTTGTAAGAATGGACACACTGATGTTGTGAAATTATTATTCAATGATAATAGAATTGATACAAAGAAACCAAATTTTCATGGACGAACACCCTTTTGGATTGCTTGTCGATTCAAAAATATTGGAATTGTAAAATATTTGTTAGCCGTTGAAAAAGAAATTATTGTAAATGAAAAAGATAATAATGTGATTGAGATGACAAGAGCAAGAGAAATGGGAGAACAAGAAACTTGGGAAAGTGAAGAATATTTTCAACGAAGAAAAACCATTTATGGAATTATTGCTGAATTCTTGGAATTATATGAAAGAAATCCAACTGAAACAAGAATATGGTTGAGAATTGAACTTGGATTTGCTGGTAACCAACTTATTTTATTTTATTTTATTTTATTTTATTTTATTTTATTTTATTTTATTTTATTTTATTTTATTTCATATTTAATTTTTCTTGTTTCTTCCAATTTCAAGATAATGATGCTGCTTTTCTCTATGCTCTCGTTGTCCTCCTTTCAGATGGTTACCTTGCTTTTCAAAGAATTTAATTAATTGCTAGTTCAAAGAATTAATATCCTTTTTTCTGAAGATTCATTTATTGAACGTTTGAATATCCAATTTAATTTGATAACTCAAGTGAAATGGGAAATTAAAGGAAGATTACGTTCGGATTTGCGAAAACAAGAATAACAACAATAATAAGAATAAGAATAAGAATAATAAAGAAATTAAATTCTTTAAGTCAAGAAAAAGAATAAAAAGAATAAAAGGAAATTAAATTCTAGTCTTTATTTTGTTGAAAGTTTTACATGTTGGGTTGCTCATAGAAAGGATAATCAATATAGCCTTCAGGTCCATAAATATAAAATGTTTTTCTATTATATGGATTTAGAGGATAATTATGTTGAAGTCTAAATGGAAGATCAGGATTTGAAATAAAATGACGACCGAATGCAACAAGATCAGCATCTCCTTTTTCAACAATGTCAATTGCATTCTCTCTATTATATCCTCCTGCAGCCATTATAAGTCCTTTTATTTTTTCAAAAAAAAAAAATTAAAATGATACCACTATAATCTTTTCTAAAAGTTGTTGCAATTGATGTATTGAATTGATGACCCGTTACTTCTAATCCACCCCCTACTACTCTAGGTTCAATTAAATGTACATAAGCAAGATTCCAGGAATTTAATTTTTTGAAAATATATGAATAAATGGATTGTGCATCTGTTTCTTTTATATCCAAGAATCTATTCACAAAAAAGTTTTAAAATTAAATTTGTATAAAAAAAAAAAATAAATAAAGGAAAAAGTAAAAAAAAATACGATGTCCATGGTGAAAATCGAATTCCAATACAATTTGATGGGAAAACTTTTGTAACTTCTTCTAAAATCATAAATAAGAATCTGGATTTGTTTTCAATGGTTTGTCCATATTCATCAGTTCTTTGATTCATATCTGCTAAAAATTGATTGAGAAGGTAGCCATTGGCATTATGAATTTCAATCTATTTTATTTTGTTTATTGATTAATTGATTAAAAAAAAAAAAAAAAAAAAAAAAAAAAAAAAAAAAAAAAAAAATCAATTCTTACCCCATCAAATCCAGCTTGTTTTGCGAGTTCTGCTGAATTTTTATACATCTCAACAATTCTTGGGATTTCTTCAGTAAGAAGAGCTCTTGGAGTTTCAAAGGGAATTGTTTCATTTGTACTTGAGACACCATCTCCTTGAATAGCAATTGCAGAAGCAGAGACAGCTCTTCTTTCATTCTCTGGAAGATTGGGGAAATCAAAATCAGTTTGAAAACTTGAATGACTAACTCTTCCAACATGCCATAATTGAAGAAAGATGATTCCTCCTTTTTCATGAACAGCATCAACAATTTTTTTCCATCCTTTAGCTTGTTCAGTTGTCCAAATTCCTGGAGTATGAACAAAACCTCTTGCACCTGGACTAATTGGTGATGCCTCTGCAATAATGAGTCCTCCTTTACTTGCTCTTTGACTATAATATGTTGCATTCAAATCTGTTGGGACATCTCCTTCTCCAGCTCTCGTTCTAGTTAATGGTGCCATCACAACTCGATGATTAAGGGAATAAGGTCCAAGTTTTACTGGTGTGAATAACTTTGACATGATTGATTGCTTTTTTCTTAATTAATTTGATTGAATTGAATTGAATTGAGTTTCTTTTCTCTATTGTTTGGTTTGTTTGAAATAAAAATTCTGAAAATCTTTCAAAGACATCCCTCTATTTATATTGTTTAGGTTGATTGATTCTCGGAGAAAAGAAGAAGAAAAATTAAAGGAAAAGAATTCAAAAAATGAAGAAAAAGAATAAAAAAGAATAATGAAAAAGCTTACTAAGGTTGCTTACAAAACAATTAGATAATCAGGCCAGGTAATTCAAGAGCAATAGCTCGTCAGTTTATGCGCGAGTTCATCTTTTACCGAAAATAAAAAAGATTAGGGAATTTTTCAGGTCCGAAACTATTTTCCTATTGGGTGGAGAATTTTCTTTTTGAAAAAGTATAAATAGAGCTGAGTTTTTTTTTTTTTTCTATTGAAAAAAAAAGTCGTTTCTTTTCAATTCGAAACCTACTAGTATTTGAACTTGAACTCTACTCTATGCCTATTTGTCCTTATGTTCAAAGCTCGTCCAATCTTCAATAAAAGAGAAAAAGGGTTTATCCGCATTTTCAAAAAATAGAAAAATATCTTTTATAATAAACAAAAAAAAAAGGGTTTATGCATTTTTTTTGTTTTTTTGAAAAATTTTTATAATCTTTCATCTTCTTTTCTCTTTCAACTCCTAACTTTCCATCTTTTGAAAAATGAAAATTGAAAATGAAAAGAAGGATTAAAGATTGTGGTTTATTTCATCTTTTGTTTTGTTGTTCATTTGTTGGTTGGAAAAAAACTGTGACAATGGTTAATCAGATTTTTTTGAAGCATCAGATTCATCTCCAGATTCTTCTTCTTCTGATGATTCCTCTTCAGCAGATGATTCTTTTTCCTCTTCAGATTCCTCTTTTTCTGATTTTTCTTCTGATACTTCTTTTTCTGATTCTTCCTCTTCTGATGATTTCTCCTCTTCTGATTCTTCTTCTTCTTCTTCTTCTTCAGATTTCTCTTCTTCTTTTTCTGATTTTTCTTCTTCTGATTCTTCGGAAATTGATTCTTCTTCTTTTTTAGCTTCTTCTTCCTTTTCTTCTTCAGATTCCTTTTCTGATTTTTTCTCTTCCTCAGATTCTTCTTCAGATTCTTCTTCAGATTCTTCTTCTTCAGACTCTTCTTCTTCTGATTCCTCTTCTTTTTCTTCCTTTGCTCCTGCTTCTTCCTTCTTTGATTTCTCTTCCTCTTCCTCTGATTCTTCCTCTGACTCTTCTTCAGAACCTGATTCTTCTTCTTCTGATTCCTCTTCTTCTGATTCTTCTTCCTCAGACTCTTCCTCTTCAGATTCTTCTTCTTCAGATTCTTCGGAATCGGTTTCGGTTTCAGTTCCACTTTCACTTTCTGTTTCTGTTTCAGTTTCCTCTTCCTCAGATTCTGACTCAACTTTTGTGGCAATGGGTTCCTAACAAAAAAATAATTAATATTTTTTTATTCTTTATTTTATTTATTGAAAGAGAAATAATATTATACTTGTTTCTTTTCAATAACTGGGACAAATGCTGATTGGGGTTGAGTTTGAGGTTGAGGTCGACTCTTGGTCTCAACTTGAGAGGGTTTATTAGCATCAGAAGCGATCAATGGTGTTCTAGTTTGAGGTGTTGGTTCAGGTTGGGTGGCTTTTTGGCCAACTGGACGAGTTCTTTCAATTAATTCTCCTCCTTTCAATGCATCTTCATCACGATCTCTAACTAATCTCATCATGGTGGGTAAAAATCTATTGATGTCAAATGTCAAAAAATGCAAAAAAAAGAAAAAAAATTTAAAAAGTAAAGACCTTCCAGAAACTCTATTATCAGAAATTTTTGCTTTGGTATGAGGGGTTGGATATTCAGTTGCTGCTTCATTTTTTTTATAGACACCCTTTTCTTCACCTTTCCAGAAACTATATGAATATTGGTTAATAAACAAAAAGAAGAAAAAAAAAGAAAAAGAAAAAAAAACCAATTTTCACAGACATTGGTTTTTGATTGAACAAGCTTATAACGAATTCCTTTAATGGGATCAACCTTGCAAAGTGCACAACTCTTTCCTTTGTGAATTGCTTCAAGAAAGAAAGAAAGAAAGAACGTTAGAGAATAAGTATTTAAAAATTGAAAGAGCTTTACAATCTCTTGATTTTTGAATTTTTTCTAACATAGGAATTGTTCGAATAATAATGGCATCATTTAAAACAAATTTAATAAATTCTGAAAAAGTAATTGTTCCATCATTGGTTCTTCCTTTCTTAATTTTTACATTTTCCATACAAGCGCTCACATCTTGATCAAGGCGACTATTGGAAATGACAAGTTTATAACGATGTTCATGATTTTGGATCAACTTTTATTTTATTTTATTTAGTTTGATGGTTTTTTAGAAAGAGAAGAAGATAGGGAAAGAAAGAAAAGTACTTTTGTAATTATTTTAAATAGGTCATAAAGTGTTCTTTGGTCAAGTTTTCCTTTTCCGGTGGGATCCATTACATAAAATGCCACTATAAATGAGAAGAAGAAGAAAAAGTCATTTCCTAAACAAAACAACTAATAAAAATAAGAAAAAACTATTATTTACATTGAAATTTTTTATATGTAGCAAATTCAGAGAAAAAAATTAATGCGAGGAGCCCACTTCTAATCTCTATTTTACCTTCATATTTCCTAAAATTTATTATTATTATTTTAGTTAAGAAAAAAAAAGAGAAAGAAAAAATGAATGAAGAAAAAAAAAAATGAAGATTACACATCCAAAAGTGCAAAAACTATATCAGAAATTTGATTTACAACAGTACGTTTTGCATTTGGGTCTTCAGTTGCAACAGAATCACCAACAATTTCTTCGAGTTTACTCTTGTTCATAATATCATTTAATCTACCTTCCAAGGTTTTTAATTTTGCCATAAATTTCTTTTCATCAAGATGACCAACTATTTGTTTTTCATTTTTGATACTTGAAGAGAAAAAAAAAATAGAAAAATCTCTTACATCCAGCTTTTGATTGGATATTATAAAAAGCAAAACCGACTTTGACAACAGTTGGGGCTTTTCTTTCATCTTTTTTTTTTTTTTTTTTTTTTTTTTTTTTTTTTTTTTTTTAAAAAAAAAAAAAAAAATTCATGACTTTTTGAAAGAAAAAAAGAAGCAAAAAGAACCTTGTTTCTTTAACTCATTTTCATCAAGGCGTGGATCAAGCCATTGTGTCGTTTCTAATTCTTCACTATTTTCAATTTTTAAATTTTAATTTTTAATTTGTTTAAAAAAAAAGTTTTGATCTCAAATTACTTTTTAAAATAGATTCTCCCATGAGAGTCTTCATCTGCCTCCCAACCTGCTGGAAGTGCTATTTTTTATTTTATTTTATTTTTTTATTTTTTATTTATTTTTTTGCAAATAATAAAAGAAAAAAAAATACGTTTATAATGTCCCATTTAGCTCTTCAAAATTGAAATTATCTAGAATTTTTTTTTTAAAAAAAAAGAAAAAAAAAAGAAGAAGAGATCAATAAAAAACTGTCACTTTATCAAAAAAAAAAGAATTTTTTTTTTTTTGAGAATATTTTCAATTCACAATAAATAAATAAAAGGAAAAAAAAATAAGGAATGAATGAATTGAAGATTTCAAATATCAAAAAATAAGAATTTAGAAATGGAAAAAATGGAAAAATGAAATAAAGTTGTTGAAGATTTGCAAATGATTCAAAAAACCAAGAAGTAAAGAAATAAAATAAAATAGAATAGAATAATCAATAAAAATAAAAGAATAAAAGAAAGAATAAAATGAGGTAATAAAATAATGAAAATAAAATAAAATAATGACAGTTTCAAATAAAGATTTATAAAGATCTATAAAAGAAAGGTTGATAAAGAAAAATTAAAATAAACTGTTTAAGAGATCTTTCAACAAGCGTGCAAAAAAAAAAAAAACAAAAATAAAACAAAAAAAAAAAAAAAAAAAAAAAGAAATAAAAAAAAAAAAAAAATAAAAATAAAAAAAAAAAAAACCAAACTAAAACGAAAAATAAAAAAAGAAAATAAAGAAATGAAAACAAAAATAAAATAAAAATAAAGAAATAAAGGATTGAACAAGAATCAAAAAGCTTAAGAATTGGAGAATGAAAGAAGAACAAACAGTTGAGATTTTTAGACAAAAATGAATTTTTTTTTTACTTTAGAAAAAAAGGAAAAAAAAAGAGAAAGTAAACCACAAAAGGTTGCTGCCAAAGTTGACATCTCCTTTTCCCTAATCAAGCTATTGAACTTCTGATTCGTCGACTTTCTCATTTTAAACATTTTTATTGGGTGAAAAAATGTTTTAAAAAAAAATCATCTCTTTCATTCTTCTTATTATTCCTCTGATTCATCTTTGTATCTCACTTCATGAGAAGCAAGTAAAATCATAAACATTTTGAATTCGTTTCATTAAAAGGGTTGTTGAATCTTCTTCCTGACTCATCCGTATTATCCTTGTGATTCCTTTTCATTTCATTTATTTCATTTCTTCCTTTTCTTCTTTTTCTTCTTTTCCATGCTTTGATTTTGTTGTTGATGACTTGATTTTTGATGTTGAAGTATTGATTATACTTTTGAGCCTTTAGAGTGATCTTTATTTGGTGAGATTGTTTTTGAAAAAAAAAAAAAAAAAGTGGAAAAAAGGTTTGAAATTATTTGATTGTAGAAGGAAGAGAACTTGAAAAATTCTTCATTCTTTGACTTCAAAATCAAAAGCCATTAGTAGATCAAAAAAAAAGAAGAAAGAGAAAGAAAAAAGAGAAAGAAAGAAAAGAACCAAAATTTTTTTTTCCATTTTAAAATCTATTTGACATTTCTATAAACTAATTCATCTATTTCTATTTTTCTAAACTATTTTCTCTTTCTTTTTGTTTCTCTTTTTGAATTTGTTCAAGGGTTTTCTTTGGTGGATCATGAGCTTTCCCAAACTTTGCAAACCATAATCTCTCGAATAACTCTTTATCATAATTGTAAACTTTCCAAGATCCATATCCCATTCCAGATAACAAAGCCATAAATATAAAGAGAGCAAAAAATGGAGATACCTTTGTGTTTGTAATTTTGTTTTCAAAAAAAAAAAAATGTTTGGTAAAAAGAAGAGGAAATACTAACCAGATAATAAAAAATAATTTCAAGAATTACAAATAAAGCAATTGATCCCCAAACTATTGGCACTAACATATCTTTATGAGTCCACCAAGGACGATTGACTAAATCATATCGGCTCTCTTTTATCCTATAATTTTGAAATTTATTAAAAAGAAAAAAGAAAAAAGAAAAAAGAAAAAAGAAAAAAGAAAAAAGAAAAAAGAAAAAAGAAGAAGAAAAAGAAGAAGAAAAACCGAAAAGCAGATTTGCTTCCTCTTTCTTTTTTGTACATTCTAATTGCTAAATGAGCAGAAGGGGTTTGTCTTAGCTCTTGAACTTTTTGAAAGACCCATGCAGGTGCCTCTTTCATTGATGGAATGTACATTGCTAAATGAGAGCCAATATCTTCCTATTTTTTTGATATTAAAAAAAAAAAAAGGAAGAAAATCAATTTTGTTTTTGTTCAGAAAAAGAAAATATAAGAAATTAACTTGAGAAGCAAGCAATATTGGAGCAGAATGACAAGCAAAAGTTAAATCAGCAGCAGTGAATTGCTCGGAATGAATAAATTGTTTCTTTGATTTTTCTAATAATCGATCAACCTTTTCATAAACTTTTGAAACTTTATCATAAGCTTCTCTTGCTCCCTTTTCATTTGCGTTGTATTTGAATCGAAGATGTAATTTCATAAATGGCCAAATGAGTTTATATAACTATTTATTTTATTTTATTTTATTTTATTATTTAAAAAAAAAAAAAAAACTAAATTAAATAAAAAATTA
>Ga0209960_1004055_pt1 | contig 11636 bp, 10 predicted proteins | sample ThiBiot_500_plan_2_FD_183947 | JGI IMG/M metagenome (GOLD analysis project Ga0209960, IMG submission 183947) | Wastewater bioreactor microbial communities from Cape Town, South Africa - Thiocy_expt_500_plan (SPAdes) | ecosystem: Engineered > Bioreactor > Thiocyanate-remediating >... | reverse complement strand
AATTTAAAAGGTTTAAAAAAAAAAAAAAAAAAAAAGAAAGAAAGAAAAAAGCGAAAGAGAAAGGGACCTTGACAACCAGATTCATCAGGATATTTTCCTTCTCCACAAGTGCTCGCACAAGATGATCCTTGAAGCAAAAAAGATCCATGACAACTTGAACAATAATTCGCATTTCCTGAACATGTTTTACAAGATGTACCACAAGCTATTTTTTTTTTTTAAAAAAAAGAAAGAAAGAAAGTAAATCAAATCATGAATTTTTTGAAAAGGAGAGAAAAAGAAAAAGAAAGATGATAATAAAAAAAGTAGGAATGTTACGAGAGCAACCACCAGAACCATTATCATAAAACCCAATATCACAAGATGAACATTTTGATGTTCCATTTGTAATCCAACCAACATCACATGAACAATCTCCATTTGAATACAATCCGTCTAGACAATTCCCATGTCCACAATCTTGACAAATTCCTTCAATTTTATTATTTTCCTTCAATAAAAAAAAAAGAAAAAGAAAAAGAAGTAAATACCAATACACTCAGGACCATATCTCAAAGATGAACATTTATCACATTTTTTGCCAGTAAGTGTCACATCCCAACCATTATCACAAATACAGTCTCCTGTTCCGGAAATCCCATCATTACAAGTACCATGTTCACAATTTTGACATTCTTTTGGTTATTATTCTTTTTATTGAAAATAAAACCAATGAAAAAAAAAAAAAACGGTACGAAGACAATTTGGACCATATCTTCCAGGAAGACATTGTGAACAATCTCGACCAGAAAATCCGGGTTTGCAATTACACTGTCCTGTACTTTGTTCACAAACTGATGAGAAACTTCCTGGAGTATAGCAATTACACGCTTTATTGTTTTTTTATTTTATTTTTATATTCTCCATTTATTATTTTTTTTTTGAAAGAAAAGCAACCTAAGCAATTTGTATGGCTTCCGTAATAATTAGGAGCACATTTATCGCATGAATCACCGATAGTATTTCCTCCACAATTATAGCAAATAGTTTTTTCTACGTTTGGTCCAACATCATAACAAGAATTTGAGTGCCAATTACAAAAAACATCACAATCTATTGATTGATTCCCATGAACGATTTTTGAAATCAATAAAAAGAAAAAGAAGAAATCATACTCGTCACTCTATAAACTGAAATTCTCCAATCACTTCCACCATATTCAATTGAATCTATTGTTCGATAATCACATTCTTTTTCCGCTACCTTTCCTAAGCTATAGATAATAATTACTATTATTCTTCAAAAATTTTAAATTTACATTTGATAGTTCCCATTTCCACACCAGCACTCATAGGCAACTTCTAGTCCAAAAAACCTATATCCTGTACATGCAGTTCGACACGAAGAGCTTGTTATTTGGGAACCAGAAGCAGAGTCTTTCTTATCAGGAAGTACCCTTGTGGCTGAATCAACAAAGCAGCCAATGTATCCTGGACCATCAGCTATTGTTCAAAAAAGTTTATTATTCATTTATTTCAAGATATTAGAGAGATGGAAAAAATATTACTTGCGACATGATAAACCGAAATTCGATTTATTGCACCCGCCCATTCAAGAGAAGGTGTAGCATAACCAATGCATTCAGAATCGTCAACAAGTCCACCATACTTATTTAATTCAGCACCTGTGTCTCCACAATAACAGTTGGTGCCTTGTAATGCATAATAAAGATATCCTTTACAATTTCGTGAACATGTATATGTAGTTTGGCTGGGATCTGACCCTTTATCAACTAAAAATGCATGAGGTATTGAATCTTTATAACATCCCATATATCCAACTGCATTTTCTATTTGAAAAATCAGTGCGTTAAAAAAAAAAAGAAAAAAAGAAAAAAAGAAGAAAGTAATACTTTGAACATAATAAACAGAATTTTTCCATTCATCACCACAAGCTGAACCATCACGACATTTCATTGTGCATTTGGAATCATCAACTTTTCCATACCTAAGAATTTGAGGTCAACAATTTATTTGGTTGTTTTGATGTTTGAAGAAAAAGTAACAAGGATTCAAAAAGAGTGAATAAATTGTACATTGCATATCCAGGATACTTTGCTCCAGAAACAGTGGTTTGAAATTCATAATTCCCACACCAACATTCTTTGCTATATTGGAGCCCGAAGTATTTGTAGCCTCCCTGTGAAGTTCTACAAAGTTCGTTACATGCATATCTTGAGCCCATGTCTGAAGAAGGTTCAAATGGGAGAGCACGAGAGTTGTCATCTTTGTAACAGCCGATGTAACCAGGACCAATAGCTTTTGATTCAATTAAAATTTCATTGGAAAAAAAAAAGAAAATTCAAACTTCCAAGTGATTTTGCTAAAGCCAAGAATATGACAAGGAAACACAAAAGCTTTAACATCCCTAATAATATTATTTTGAAAAAGTTTGTTTGCTAAACATGAGATTAAAAGAAAAAAGAAAACATTCAAAAAGGAGCAAAGGTACAATCAGCCAAACTTTTGATTCAGAACCGTTTGATTTGATTTCTCACTTCCTTGTTTGATTTGATCGATACATCCCTCAAATCCAAATTATGAAGTAATATTATATCCATTGGAAAGGAGAGCTTTGGATTCAAATCTATCATTTTTTTTTTTTACAGAACTTTTGAATCTCTAAAGGTTTCAAGTTGCATAACAGAGTAGAATTGTTTGCTTTCTGTGCTTGTTTTATGATTCAATCAAACAACAGAAAAAAAAAAAAAAAAAAAGACGAAAATTTGGGAGAAAAAATCAAAAAAATTTTGAACTCCTTCATCAACTTCTTCAACAATTATTCTTAATATTGCAACAATACAAATAAAATTTAATTAAAACTATGATATGATATAACCTAACACTGCATCATTTTGCAAAGCATTTTTTTTTTGTCATTAATAAATAAATAGAACTTTCTTTTGGATTTTTTTTGGTTTTTTTTTCTTTTTCCGCCATTTTTTTGTTATTTTTCAAACCAATCAGAATTCGTTTGAAAGATGTCGAACCTCGTTACAGGGCCATGGGTAAAGACTCTCCCCTCTTATTCAACCTCAATACTCCAAAGACAAACCTAACACATATCCACAACACAAAACTATATTTCAATCATTTATCAACAAAATAATGATATTTTGATATTTATAATTTTGTTGTTGTAAAAATTTTTTGAGAAATATCAATTGGAAAAATACTATTTTTTTTTTTTTGAAAAAGATTAATTGTGAGAAAGAAATAGAAGTAGTAGTGTTTTATGATTTTTCTTTTTTATTTTAGTAGAATTGTTGAAGTTGAAATTTAGTTTCATTGAGTTTAATTTTTATTTCTTATGTTTTATTTATTTTGTTTTTTAATTTTAATCTTCAAAGATCTTTTAAACTTAAGAAAAAACTGTTTTTGATAATTTCTCTTTCTTCAATTTCTTTTTTTATTTTACTTTTGTAAGCTTTTTAACTATGAAATTATACTCGTAAATAGAATTTAAAGTAATTTGCAAAAAAAAGATATGAAATTTGTTAAAAATAATTTTAAATTTAAATTTTAATTAAATTTGTGTTGTTGTTTTTTTTTCAAGAAAATTTGAAAATTTGGAAAAAATTCAAAGATACCAATTTCTTTTTTTCTTTTTAATTTCTTTTACCTTTTCGACTAATTATATTATATTTTTGTTCAAATAGAAATCTGAAAACTCTTCAACTCCAAATTCAACATCAACTTCAGCTCAAGATACCTCAGAATGGACATCTGAGACCGCTCGTGCTGCTTTTATTAGTTTTTTCGAAAGTAAGAAACACAAATTTGTCCCATCATCAAGTACAATTCCATATGAAGATCCCACATTACTTTTTGCCAATGCTGGAATGAATCAAGTTTATTTTCTTTTCTTCATTTTAGAAAAAAAAAAAAAATCTTATTGATTTTAAAATTTTCAAATCACCAGTTTAAACCAATTTTATTGGGAACAGTTGATCCAAACAGTGATCTTGCCAAATTAAAAGCTGCTGTTAATAGTCAAAAATGGTGAAATTTCTTTTATTCCATTTCTTCATTGAAAAAATCAATAATTCATTTATAATTTAAACTTCAACAGTATTCGTGCAGGAGGAAAACATAATGATTTAGATGATGTTGGAAAAGATACTTACCATCACACATTTTTTGAAATGTTAGGAAATTGGTCTTTTGGAGATTATTTCAAAGTTTTTATTTTATTTTTGATATCTTTCATTTTTTTCATATCTTGTAATTTTTTTTTAAAAAAAATGATAGGAAGGAGCTATCGAAATGGCTTGGGAATTATTAACAAAAGTTTATAAACTCCCAGTTGATCAACTTTATGTTACATATTTTGGAGGTGATGAAAAACTTGGACTTGAAGCAGATATTGAAGCAAAAAATTATTGGATCAAAATTGGTTTACCAGAAGAACGTGTTCTTCCTTTTGGAATGAAAGAAAATTTTTGGGAAATGGGAGATACTGGTATTTCTTTTTCTCATTACATTGACATTTTATTATTTAACATTTATTTACTTTATTTTTATGTCTTTTTTTTTTTTTTTAAGGTCCATGTGGTCCATGTTCAGAAATTCATTTTGATAGAATTGGTGGAAGAAATGTTGCTCATTTAGTTAATAGAGATGATCCTACTGTTATTGAAATTTGGAATTTAGTTTTTATGCAATTTAATAGAGAACCTGATAGATCTCTTCGTGTTCGATTTCATTTTATAATCAAATTCATCATTTTATTTTTTATTGGAAAAATAATTTTTTTTTTTTCCAAAAAAAAAAAAAGCTTCTTCCAAGCAAATGTGTTGATACAGGAGCTGGTCTTGAAAGAATTCTTTCAATTCTTCAAAAGAAAATGTCAAATTATGATACTGATTTATTCCAATGTATTTTTGAGGTATTCTTCATTTCATTTCATTCTTTTTTCTTAAAAGTTTTATTTGAATATATTTTTTTTCAACTAATTTTTTTTTTGAAACAAATAGGAAATTTCTCGACTTGCTAAAGTTAGACCATATACTGGTAAATTAGGAGATGATGATGTTGATGATATTGATATGGCCTATCGTGTTGTTGCTGATCATATTCGTACACTTACTTTCGCTCTTTCTGATGGAGGTGTTCCAGATAAAGATGCTAGAGGTTATGTTCTTAGAAGAATTCTTAGAAGGTAAAATTTTTTTATATTTGACTTATTCTTTTTTTTTCTTTTTATTCTAATTTTTTCTTTCCCTTTCTATCTAAAGAGCTATTCGATATGCTCATGAAAAACTCAAAGCTCCAAGAGGTTTCTTCCCCTCACTTGTTCACGTTGTTGTAAAGAAAATGGTGATTATTATTATTTGTTTCATTTAATTCAAAATATAAATAATTATTTTATTTTATTTTTCTTTTTAAAAATAGGGTGATGCATTCCCAGAAATTCGTCGTGATCCTAAAAGTGTTATTGAACTTATTCAAGAAGAAGAAGATCAATTTTTAAGAACTTTAGATCGTGGACTTAGATTATTTTCTAAAATTGTTGAAAAAACTAAAAGTTTTTATTTTTTTTCAATTTCTTTCTTAGAAGAATTATAATTGAATAAATAATAACAATTAGCAAGAGGAGATACTGTTATCTCTGGTAAAGATGCTTTCTTTTTGTATGATACTTATGGTTTTCCAAAAGATTTAACTTTGTTAATGGCTGAAGAAAAGTTTGTTTTTTTTCTTTTTCTTTTTCTTTTTCTTTTTCTTTTTCCTTTTCCTTTTCCTTTTCCTTTTCTTCAATATCTTCTTTTCTTTACATTTTTTTTTTCTCCTTTTCAATAGTGGAATGACTCTTAATCTTGAAGAATATGATCAACTTTCTCAACCTAAAGAAGTCAAAAAATCAAAAGATGATCCATTATCAGTTGCTTTGGATATTCATACAATTACTGAATTAAAAGATAAGAATACTCCAGTTACTGATGATTCTGCAAAATATGGTTTGAAATTTCTTTTTTTTTTTTTTTTTTTTTTTTGGAGAAAACAAAGAAAATAAAATAAATTAAAAAAAATCAAAATCAAATAAAAATAAAATAAAAAAAGGAAGAGAACCCATTACAGGAAAAATTATTGCACTTTTCTCAGATAAAAAGTTTATTGATCAAGTTTCTTCATCAGAAGAACAAACTTTATTTGGAGTTATTCTTGATAAAACCAATTTCTATGCAGAACAAGGAGGACAATCTTATGATACCGGAGAATTAACAATTGAAGAAAAAGCTGAGTTTGTTGTTCAAAATGTTCAAGTTTTTGGAGGTTATGTTCTTCATGTTGGATATTTGAAATTTGGATCTCTTTCACTTGGAGAAGAAGTTATGGCTAGTTATGATGAGGTTTCTTTTCTTTTTTCCCTTAATTTAAATTTAAAATGTTTTTATAATTATTAACTTTTTAACTCAATTAAATTTTTAGATTCGTCGTGGACCAATTCGTAGAAATCACACTGCAACCCATTTACTTAATTTGGCATTAAGAGATATCGTCTCAAAAGATGTTGATCAAAAAGGTTAGGTTTTTTCAAAAAAAAATTTTTTTTTTGTTACTTTTTATTGAAACATTTTGTGTCCTGTTTAGGTTCTCTTGTTGTCCCTGAGAAATTTAGATTCGATTTTAGTTGCAAGGTTTTTATTTATTATTATTATTTTTCAAAAGAAAAAAACTTCAATCATTATAATTTCAAATCTTCTTCATATTTAGAAACCAGTTTCTTCTGAACAAATTGGAGAAGTTGAAAAAGTTGTTGATGGTCTTATTCGTCAAGATTTAGAAGTTTTTGCAAAAAATACTACTTTAACAGAAGCAAAACAAATTCATGGTTTAAGAGCTGTTTTCGGAGAGGTTTACCCAGATCCAGTTCGTGTTGTTTCAGTTGGTGCTTCAATTGATGATTTATTAAACGATCCATCAAACTCTAAATGGTATTCACACTCAATCGAATTTTGTGGTGGAACGTATAATTTATTTAATTTTAAATTTAAATTTCTTTTGTTTGTTTCGATCCTTTTTTTTTTTTTCAAAAAAAATAACTGTACCATTTTTTTTCTAGACACGTCTCTCGTACTTCTGATATCAATACTTTTTATGTTGTTTCTGAAGAAGCAGTTGCAAAAGGAATTAGAAGAATTGTTGCAGTAACCGGAAATGAAGCAAAGAAAGTAACAATAAAAGAATTTTTTAATCATGAAATCAAAATTAATTAATTCTGAAAAAAATTTAAATTCAAAATAGGCTGTTTTAGAATCAGAAAGTTTTGCCAAAAAAATTGATGAAATTAAAAATTATGAAGGAAAGAGTCTTAATTCTTCTGTCATTGCTCTCACAAAGGTTTGAATTTTCTTTTTTTTCTTTTCTTTTCTTTTCTTTTCTTTTCTTTTCTTTATTTTTCAACTTAAAATTCTTAGGAACTTGAGCTTTTGACTCTTCCATTTTTAAGTAAAGAAGCATATAGAAAAAGATTAGCCGAACTCAAAAAGAAATTTGATGATGGTGATAAAGCTAATAAAGCTGCAAGATTAGAAGAGGTTTTTTTTTTTTTTAAAAAAAAGTATAGAAGAAATTAATTTGAATTTAAAAAATTTTTTTTGAATTAGGCTCTCAAAAAATTCCAAGAAATTGGAACTAAAGATCCAGTACCTCAAATTGTTGTTGAAATTTTAGATATTAATGGAAATGGAAAAGCTGCTGCTAATGCTGCAAAATCTTTACCAAAATCAGCTGTTATGATTCTTTCAGTAGATGAGGAATCTAACAAAGTTTTATATTATTGTGCAGTTCCCAAGGTTTTTTTCTTTCTTTTTTTTTTTTTAAAAAAAAAAGAAATACTTGAAAAATATTAAAAATATTGTCCTATTTTTGACTTTAAAAACAACAAAAAAAAGGAACTTTCAAAACTTTCTGCTAAAGATTGGAGCAGTCAATTAAATGATATCTTGGGAGGAAAGAGTGGAGGAAGTGATCAATCTGCTCAAGGAGCTGGAACAAATAGTTCTCAAGAAGTTTTACAAAAAGCCAAAGAAGTTGCTTTAGAATTTGCCACTTCAAAATTAAAATAAATGGGGAATTTGTTGAAAAAAATGAAAAAAGAAAATTTTAATTCTTATTATTTCTACAAACTATCAAGATAACCACTTGTCATTGCAGTTACTCTTTTTTGAATAACTAATGCAATTAAAGTGGGTATCATAAATCCAACAAATAACATGAAATGATTAAACCAAAGTTGAATCGCACTATCAAATAAACTTAATTGTTTCAATATTGGCATCACAATTCTTGAATCTTCATCAATGAATAACTCTACAAAATTTTCCCCAAGAAATACTTGATGATGATAATATGAATAATTTTGAACTGTATTTGTTGTAAGGTAAACCCAAGATAATGTGAAAAGTGTTAACTTGATACTATGAATGACAGCAGAACCTTTAGTGATTCCAGAAGTTGTAATTTGAGAAAGACAAGGAAGTGAATGATTTCTACAAAGTGAAGTATTTAAAAAAATATGAGCATCTCCAGCAATAATTTGAATTTTTTTCTGATAAGGAAGTAAAATATCGAGAGCTCTTTTAGTATCATTTGAAAGTTTTGGATGTGAAGTTAATTTTTCTTGTTCTATAAAATCTACAAGTTTTGCTGAGCTTTCTGGATTGATGAAAAATGGGATTGCAACACCAACAATAATATGTTTGATTGAATCATCTTCTCCCCAATTTGAAATTGTATTCTTTATTATTTTTGAAAAATTATTAAAGATTTTTAAATAATTTTTTGTCAAAAAAAAAAGAAAAAGAAAAAAGTTCAAAAAAAAAAAAATCAACCTCAAAGTCTTCAAGTTGTTTTCTTCCAAACAATGGATATTTTTGTTCAAAATAAAATGTTCTATGAACTCGAACATCCAAAAAATAAATTCCTGTATTCCCAATTCTCTTTGAATAAAAAAAATCTTGCGTGTTTTCATTTACATCCATCATAAGTTGAAATTGATACTCTTCAAAAGCTTTTTGTGCTGCAAGTAAAAGAATTCTATACTTTCCAGCCATCTTTTCATCATCAGCATTATTTGCAAAATCATGATCATCTCCAATCATCCAATTACCTCCATTCCTAAGGATTTGTTGAATAGAAGGATTTGACCAAGTTTTTATATATACATGACGGTATTGATCAACAAGTTCATCAAAAGTATGTTTTCCTTCAACAAATTGATCTTTTAAAATATCTGCATAAATTTGATCTAAAAAAATTGAGAGAGAGAGAAAAAAAAAAAGAAATTAATCTTCTTTTCAAGATAATCATTCAATCAATCAATTGATTAATAAGTTCTTAAGAAATAAAGTTAGATTTCGAGTTAAAGTAATAAAACAAAGAAATTAATACCTCCAAGGTGAACAGTACCATCTCTTTCAAGAGCTTCCTCAGCGAGTTGTTTTAAAAATGATTCATCCTCATCTTCGAAATATCGATTACAAGATACATAAGCAAGTCTCAACTTTGTTTGCCATGTAGCAAATGTTCTAAATGATACCACATCGTTATTCTTCTCATCTCCAAATCTTACATTATATTTTGTTGCAGGTTGAAGAGTATCCAATATTAATATCTGAGGATGAGTATGAAACGAATTAATTGTCAATTCCTGAACTTGAATAGCATTTGAAGAAGTGGAGTTCACATTGAAGACCTGAACTAAAAGTGTTTGATTTTGTTGATTTAAGCTTTGATGAAGGATTCTAACTGTTTCAAAGTTGATATCACCCACAATTAAGAGAAGTGTTGAAGAAGTTGGAGTTACGGTTGTTGTTGCTACAATCAATTGGAGGAAGAAGACAAAGACAATCAACAATTCAAACTTTTGATTCATGATTGAAATTTTTAAAGAATTCTAAAAATTTTCTAAATAAACGAGATATTGATTGAAATGTTAAAAACCAATATTTCACAATCATTTAGATGATGGAATCATCATAGGATTCAAGCAATCATTGTTTGGATTGTCAAGCTCAAATCTTTTTATTTTACTGATTCAAATTTCAATTTATCTTGAGAAATTTATTTCTTTGAAAAGTTTATTTGTTGAGTATATTTACAAAAAGTTTAATGTGAAGTAAATTTTTGATTAAATTTCAAAATTAAAGTTATAATCCATTCTACAATCTAATGTCAATGATTCTAATCTAATTTAATGTAATAGAAAGTGGTTGTTCATGCCCAAATTCCAATAATAGAGATTCCTGTCATTCCTGTTATAAAACCAGTATAAACAAATGTTAAAGCTCGTTTGTTTTGTTCAAGACTAAGTTTTGAGATCTCTTCTTTCATCATATGAACTAAGGATACATAAATTAAGATTCCTGAAGAAAGTCCTTGAAAAACTCCATTTACCATTGCATAAGAAAAGATACTTTCCTCAAATGAACTTTTAATCCCAAGTCCTATCATTATTCCAAATGGAGTTGAAAGAGCAAAAACTAAATCTAAAATCCAAACTTGTAATGTTTTTACTTTGGCTCGAGCAACATGAGCACCAAAAGCCAAGCCTTCAAAAAATATATGAGCAACAATTGCAATAAATAATCCAATATCATTCTCTGCGACTCCTAGAGCCAAACCAACAAAAATAGAATGAAAAGATAATCCAAAAAGTAAGACATACATTTCAGTAACATAGTTCTTTTGTTTATGTTCTTGATTATGATTATGATGGTTATTAGTTAAAAAATGGAGAGATTGTCCATCAATTTGATCTGATTCCTCTCTTTGAGAATTATTCTCCTCTTCAAGTAAACTCATTTCAAAAGGTTCTTCATCTTGATGAGAATGAGAATGGATCTCTCCAACAAGAAATTGTTCAACAACAAAAGTTAGAAAAGCTCCAATCATTGCAATTAAACTTGCCCAAGGATATGAATATGCTTGACTTTCAAATCCATTCTCAATTTGATAAGCAAATCCTTCTTGAAAACTAATAAATGAATCAGAATAAGAATGAACAAATCCAACACCTAACACAATCCCAGCAGCTAAACCATGAAAGAATCTAAAATAATTCTTACTCTCAAGATCATAAGATGGGAAGAACTTAACAGAAAGAGGTGGAATAATAGATCCTAATAATCCTAAACCAAAATTGATAAAGATTGCTAATACTGCAATTGTAGGGAATGGATTCTTTTCAGAATCAGATTCAGAGTCCATTCAATGTGAATAATTTTCTAAATAATAAATGATTCAGTTTTTTGATTCTTGGTTCAATTGATTATTGATTATTGATTTTGACTTGAGTTTTTTCTTCAATTCCTGATCAACCTTTCTATTTATTTTTGTGAAAAGAGAAATTAGGAAATGATGTTAAATTATCTAATTGTTTTATTTTAAATAATTTTATTCTATTGAAAAATAAAATAAAAAAAACCTATTTGAATCAGTATTGAATGAAGGAGAGGAGAGGGAAGAACAATTAATTTGATGACAAAAAACTTTGAATTTTTTTTTTCATTTTCAATTTTCCACCTTTTCAATAATTACAATTTAGAATAAGGTGGAAAAGTGATCCATCTTTTTTTTTTTTTTTTTTTTTTT
>Ga0209960_1004054_pt1 | contig 11636 bp, 11 predicted proteins | sample ThiBiot_500_plan_2_FD_183947 | JGI IMG/M metagenome (GOLD analysis project Ga0209960, IMG submission 183947) | Wastewater bioreactor microbial communities from Cape Town, South Africa - Thiocy_expt_500_plan (SPAdes) | ecosystem: Engineered > Bioreactor > Thiocyanate-remediating >... | reverse complement strand
AAAGAATTTAAACCCATTTTCTTTTTTCAGGTGCTGATTCAGTACTTAACATTAACTTCATTCCAGTTTGACGATTGATTACATAAAATATATTTCTTTGAACTTGAAAAGAAAAAAAAAAAGTTAGAAAGAAATGAACAAAAGAAAGAAAAAAAAAAATTAAGAAATGAAAGAAACCATTAGCTGCAGGTTTTTCTCCTTTCATATTTGTTGTAATATTAACTTGATCAACCATTGTTTTAAGTCCAAGAAATTGTAAATTAATTGGCTATTTGAATTAATATTAAAATCTTTTTCTTGGTTCTTTTTTTTGTTCATTTCATTTTTTGAATCTGAAAAATGAAATATACATCACAATATAAAGATAATTTATCTCCAATAACTGTAATTACCAGACAGTTATCAATAAGATATCCATAAAGTCTTCTTCCTCTTCGAGTTTTAATGGCCCCTTCATACATAATCTTTCTCTCAGGGGAAATGAGATCAAATTCCTAAAATTATTGTAATTGCAATTGGTTGAAGAAGTTGAATTAAATAAAAATGGAAACAGTAAAAAAAAAAAAAAAATTAAACCTCAGCTTTAGGTTTTGATAAACTTGAATGTAAATCTTCAAGAATTCTTGTAAATTCAATTTTTTGAGTATAATTATTTACTATTCCAATGATTGTATTTAATCTTGCAATGACTTGAGTTAAATTTGCTTGATCTTCATGATCTTCTGGTGTTCTCTTGAGAATATTTTGAAATAATAATGGATAATGCATTAATCTTTGCCAAGGCTGAGAAAGGAATGTATCTAATTCAAGTTTTCGACATTCTGGTTCAAGTTCGGCTTGCTGAAAAAGAAAGAAAAATAAGATATACTAGAAAATGATTTTTGAAGAAAAAAAATCATTAAAAAGTTACTCGAATAAATTTATGAATTTTAATTGAATCCTTTCTTTTTTGATTCAAATAGTCCCTAGATTTTGCTCGATTTGAACAATAAACAGAATATGACATTTCTAAATCTTCAATCTTACATTTATTTTTTTATATTTTTGTTTTTAGAATTTTTTTTTTTTTTGAAAAGAGGAAGAGAAAAAGCAAAAAGAAAAAAACCTCTTCAAGCATTGTTGCACCAATTGCATTAACTTGACCTGTAACAGTTCTTAACTTTCTCATTTTTGATCCTAGACTTGCATGAAAAGCAATAACTTCACTAAAATTACAAAATATTTCATTATACTCATCAAAAGTTAAAATGCTTTGTAATGGGATCATAAATTTCTATTAAATATTAGAAGGAAAGAATTAATAATGAGAATGGAATAATTAAAAAAGAAATGAAAGAAATGAGGGGAAAAAAACCCGATAAGTAATTGATAAATCTCTTAAATAAAACGATTCTGATTCAATAACTTCATGAATAGTTTCTTGACGTTTAATTTCTTTTGGATCCATTGCATTTAATACTTCTGGACGAATTTTTTTTTGCCATAATCCCTAAATAATTTTTAATTTTAATTTTCAATGGGAATGAATAAAGAATTTAAAAGAAATTACAGCAACACTTTTTTTTGTTGGTACTTGAACAAAATCGCTCAATGCTTCTTCAACAAAATTCCTCTCATCTTCAAAAAGTACAGCAGGATCCTTTCATAATAAAAAATAAATATTAACATCAATCCACAATATCTTGAATGTTAACAAAAAAAAAAATTACTCCTCTATACTTCAACTTTTGAGATTTCTTTTTATCTGAATCTTTTCTGTTTCTTGAAATACTTGACTCAGTCATAATTCAAGAATCACAGAACTTCACCTATTACTATTTAACAATCAATACTATAATATAATATAAACAAACAAACAAACAAAAAACAAAATAGCAATAACTGTAAAAAAGAAATTACAGAACTTATACAGTCAATTTTGTTTTGTTTCCGGATATCTGTTTTATAATAATACAAGAGAGAGAGAGAGAGAGAGAGAGAGAGAGAGAGTCTAACACCTCAAAGTCCTTCAATTCAAGAGTTCTCTATTATAACAGATTATTATTATTATTCCATTAGTTAGTCTTTCAACCAAAAAAACAACAAACAAACAATAAAATTCAAAATGCAAACAAAAAATCACCTAAACTCAAAATCAATCACTTTTTTTGATCCCTATAGATATGATCTCCACTATTAAAGTGATCCAACAGTTACAAGTGAAGTGATATAATGAGAAATTAACCTTTATGCAAGGGATGATATAACAGAGGTTGAAGTTTTTCAAGAAGGCAAGCTCCGGACAAAGAAAAGTGGGAAAAAATAAAAAACCAACTGTCCGGAGATCAAAAACTAGATAAATTTATATGAGTTTATTATAAAATTGTCTTGTTTTTGAATTGTTTCAAAAAAAAAAACGATTTTTTTTTTCCTGATTTCAAAAGGAAATAAACAAGATCTTTCTCTGATTGCAATCTCCTAACTCCTATTCAATTATTGATTGATTGACTTTACAACAGCTTTACTTTACCTCAAAGATGTATCACATTAAGGCTGTACTTTATGTATTTTGGATATTGGATTCTCTTTTAAAAATCTTATGAGGGAAAAAAGTAGTATTTCAATCACAGTCAATGGAAATGTGATGGTTGACTTCAAAATAAAATGCAAAATACAAATAAAACAAGACAATTTTATAAGAAACTCTTAAACTTTAGTTTGAAACGTTTTAATTAAGAATCTTCATAGATGCTTAATTAATTCTTAATCTTGTTTGCTTTTGGTTGATTATTATACTTTGTTTTTTGTTATTTTATTTTTATTTCGTGAGCGGTTGACTTGATGGGCAGTGGAAAGTAGAATGCAACTTGAACATTTCTGCTCTTCTGTTCTTTTATTTATTTATCTTTTCTTTTCTTTTTTTTTCTTTTATTCTAATTCATTCGCATTAGAGTCGATCTCAATGAAGAGAAACAGTCCAGAGGAAGGGAAAGAAAAAGAAAAAGAAGTATTTTTTATTTAATTGTTTATTTTTGAAGATAATAATAATTAATTGATATTCTTTCTCTTAAGAACCAGGAGGAATCTTTGGTTGAAACTCCTATCAACAAGAAGTCCAAGTGTATTATTTAAAGCATTTTTAATTTTTAAATTTTAAATTCAAAAAAATAAAAACAAAAACAAAAACAAAAACAAAAGTTTATCTCATCACTCCCCCACTATCAGACGAGAAGAGTCCCAAAAACACTTTGGTTCTTGAAACACCCACAAAAGAGGCTCAGTGTATACTTTTGAACTTCTTTTTGAAACTTTTTCAAAATAAATAAATTAAATAAATAATAAATAAAGCTTCTAATTCCACCTCCTTATCAAACAAGAATGAAGACAATGTTGATGATTTAATGAACATGTCTTTAAAAAAAATACTCGAAGAAGTAGGCAATGGAAAACAAACTCCAGGAGCTGGAACTGTTTCTGGAATTGCTGCAGCTCTTTCAATTGCACTTGAGGCCACTTTAATAATAATTATGAAAAATCGAAGACAGGAATCAATTTGTTCAGTTTGCATTGAAGACATGAAGTGTTGCTTGGATATTATTAGAGCAAAGGTTAATTCCTTTATTACAGAAGATTCTCAAAACTTTCAAAGGTTTTGGGATCTTAAAAAAAAGCATTGCGAACGTGATGAGGACCTGATTCCTTGTATAACAGAACCAATTAAAATATCTTTTTTACTCATCGAGATTGTTCGCTATGGTATATTCTTTATTGAATATGGTTCAGAACAGACAAGAGGGGATGCAAATACTGCTTACTATCTGGCTGTTGCTTCAGTAAAATCTCTAGAAAAAATTTGTCTGGAAAACATGAATACTTTTGCAAAGGATCAGCAAAGAATGAAAGATTATCGAACAAAATTACTAGAGATCAAGAGCCTCTTGGATAATTTAAACATTGATAATTTGCAGGGAAATGAAACAATAACGGATTTATTAAAGAAGGATATGGATAATGATCAATCAGAGTGTTGTACTTTTAAGAAACTAGAAATCTGAACACTTGAAAAATTTTTTTACTTTTCAATTTTAATCATTTACAATAATATACAAAGGAAGTGTTTGACTTTTTTCAAAGACAACAATTTCATCATAAAAATTATCAAGATCTATTTCACTTGGAAATGGATAATGATATTGTTTGTCCACTATTTGTTTCATTTATTTTCATGAAAATCAGAAGAGAAAAGAAAAGAAAAAGAAAAGAAAAAAAGTTACCTAAAGCAAAATGAGATTGGTATCCGTGTTTGCATTGTCGTCCATATAATGTACTTTCCTTTTTGTTAGAAACAGTGGAGCTCATACCGTCCGCAAATTTGGGAGATTCAATTGCTGGATAACTATTTCCTACGATTGTCACTGCAATTACAAAAATTTTTCCATCAGCTTTTTTTGAAAATTTGGCATATTTTGAAGCATACTCATATGACGTTGTAAAATAAAATCCTGGATATTTATTTTGTTTTATTTTATTTATTATTTTTTTCAAAATTTTGAGAAATAAAATTAAATAAAAATAAAGATGAACCTTTTCCAAAGAATCCTTGATCTGTTTTCCCTTTTTCTCCAAATCCACCAGAACAAATTCTCCAAGCTGATTTATTCTTAGTTCCATGAATAACTGGAAGAACAAGTGCCTTGAAATGTTAATATTAGTTAGCTCACTCCAAAAAAAAAGAAAAAAAAATAAAATAAAAAAAAAAAATAAAAATAAAAATAAAATAAAAGTTACTTGTCCCCAATCATATAAACCATCGAGTTTGAATGATGAAATTTTGTGGTACAATTGTTGAAGTACAAATTCTCTTTTCCCTTTTCTTTCAAGTTCTTTCCAATCAGATTTTTTAAACTGATTATTTTGATGAAGAAAATCTATTCTTTTCCTTTCAGCTTCAAAATAGTTTGATAAATTTGGATTGTGAATTGCATGAACTGTTTTGATTGATGTAATATCTCCTCCAAAAAATTCCAAAAATTTGTGAAATTGTTCAAATTCTTCTGGATGCTTGATAATTCTGTCTTGAATTAATGTCAACTTTGAGAATGAATCAGGATAAGGTGCAAAACCTGGAACTAATTCCCATCGATCATCCATTGTTGAATTGTGCCAATTTTGTGCTATGAGGAAGAAAAAGAAATAAATAAAAAAGAGGTCAGGAGAGAGAAAAAGAAAGAATAGTGATATCAATCAAAATAAAAGAGGAAAAAACCAGTAATTATTCGACTTCTAACTCTTAACCCAGCTCGAGTTAATAAAGATTCAGGATTTAAAGGAAGTTTAGTTACTGGACAAACCAAGTTTCTTTTTGTTTCATTCTTTCCCATTTCTTGTTGACATCTCTCAATTGAAATAAATCCATTTTCATCATGATTAGATCTAACCATTTGTTTCCAAACCATATTTTGATAATTTTCAGCAACAATTTCAATGTTCTCAATTAAAATATCCATTAATTCATGACAAGATGTGAATTTCCCTCCTCTAATTGTGATTGATAATAGATTAGTAACTAAATTGACTTTAATTAATCCTAATACATCTTTTTTAATAATTAATAGTCCAGTCCTCCAAACAATTCCTTGATAAATAAATAAATGAAGTCTAGTAATTAATCTTCCTATCATTTCTTTAAGGATTAGATTATAAGAAATAACTCTTTCAATTTCAATAGTATTTCCATATAAATCATTTTTCCAATATTTCAATAATGAAGTTGGCTCATTTTCTGGTAATAATGATGGAATAATACACCTTCTTTTCCAAAAGTCAAGCTCATCTTCATTGTCTTCCTCTTCAACATCATTTTCAAGACTGGTTTCGTTAGGAATCATTGTCTGAACAATAATGTTTTTACTTAAAACAAAACAAACTTCAAATTTCTCCATCAATTGAATTAAAATTGGTGAGATATCAATAAAATCCTTCCAAATCAATTTCAAATCTTGAAATCGTAAAATTCCATCTTTACAAAATAAATTAACTAATTTTGGATTAAATAATTGAGCAAGAACATCTTTTGTTAAAAATCTTGGTTCCAAAATAATTTTAGTTGATAATTCTTGAGGTTTTTGAAAATAAACACAACTACCCCAATTATGAAGAAGGCAAAGTGCTCTTTGTGCAAATTCAAAATTAATTTCTGCATTGAATTGAGTTCTACAATAATTCAAAAGATTCTGAATATCTATTAATGGAAGTCTTAAATGTTTTTCTCTCAATTCAATGATTGCTGATTCAATAATTAAATGATCTCTTGTTACTTTTTCACCCATATAAGAATGTTGAAGAGCTGTTTCAATAATAATATCGTTCAAAGTACTCACATTCTCCAATGTCTCACAACTCACTTCAACATATCCAATATTATATTCCAATTGATATTTTCCAACAATTTCCATAACTTTACTATGTCTTAACATGGCTTCATCTTTCTTAACATTTGAATGATCCAAAAAGGTTCCAACTACAATTGTAGAAAAATAAGTTTGACCAGACACATTGTTAGACTTTGGTAAATGAGTTGATAAAGATTTTAACCAAAAATTCAATCCTTCAAGTCCAATATCACCTTGATCCATTCTCCAAAGAACTAAAAAGATTGATCTTGTTGATAAAAAATATTGATGATTATAATAATAATCATGTTGTCCTGCAAAATCCCAAACTGTAAGTGCCAATTTTGAATCTTCCTTTTCATTTAATAAACTTGGATGATCTAATAAATGAGTTTTAATATCAATTCCATGAGTTGCTGAATTAACAATTGTTCGTTTGATTCTTTCTAACCACATTTGTTTGGTTTTTTCATCTTCACAATAAAGTTTAATATCTTTAAGTTTGGGATCTGTTGATTTTAAAATAATTCCCAATGGTTCTTGATCATCAATTTTCCAATTTTTATCCAAAATATGTTCTCTATGAATTTCAGTTGTTTGTTCATCTTTATATTTCCTAAGTCTTTTCCCTTGAAGTCTAAAATAATAATTTGTTTTCTTTACATCCCCTTTTGTTTTCATCCATCCAGTTAAGGGAAATAAACAATCAATTAATGATGTTTTCCCAATATTTTCATATCCAACAACCATCAATTTTGTTCGATAAAGTGATCTTGATTCTGGTGATTTAAGTAAATCCAAAATATATTGAACAATTGCTTTTGATCCTTGATTTTGAATTTCAATTGGAATTGCTTGGATTTTATCGTTTGGTTTGAACTTTATATCATCAATTCTACACAATTTTTTTTTTTTTTTTTTTTTTTTTTTTTTTTTTTTTTTTTTGTTATTGAAAGGTTGGTTTTAGAAAGAAAAGATAATTTAGAAATGAAGGAAAGAAGAAGAAAAAAAAAAGAAAAAGAAAAAATTACTCAACAAATTCTATATTATCTTTGGAGTGTTCAAGATTCCATAATAATGCTTGAATGATAGCTAAAGCACCCGTTTTAGTTAAACCAGTATTTTGTAAACTAGAATTGAGAAAAGAAATAATAATATTAACAATAATAATAATAATAATAATAATAATAATAATAATAATAATAATAATTAATAATGGTAATTAAACAGACATTATGGTTCTCAGATTCTTTTCATTTTTGATTGCATTTGCAAGACGATTAATATGTTCTTCTGAAATTAATTCATCTTTGATCCAGACAAATGAAAATCTGAAACAACTTTCAATATATTTCCATCGATTCTCCTCTTTTTTTTTTTTTTTTTTTTTCTGGAATGAATCAAAGTAAAAGAAAAATAAAAATAAGAAAAAGAAAAAAAATTAAATTAAAAAATAAAGTAAAGTAAAATTGATAAAATAAAATACCTGTATCATAGATTTTCAATAAAGAAAGAACTTCTTTGTTCTTTGTATCATAAATTGTTTTTCCTTGAAATTTTGCACGAATATTAACTGTTCCATTTTGAAATAAAAGTTTAAGAACTTCAGGACTTGATTGTGCAATAAAAAGAAAACATTTGTTTTCTTTGTTAACTAAATTCACATTTACTTCAGAACATTTCAATAATTCTTTTGTGACTTCCAATCTTCTTTTTTCCCAACTAATTATCAATGGTGTATCTCCATTTTTATTTGTTTTATTGACATCTATTCTTTTATCCTTTAATAAACGCTGAACAATTTCAAGACGACCTTCTCTACACGAAATAAAAAGTGCTGTTTCATCAAAACCATTTTGTTTTCGAACGTCAATTTTATCATCATTGAGAAGTTCAATAACAACTTTCAAGTGATTGTACTTGCATGCAATAAAGAATGGACTTTCCTCAAATAAATTGGTTTGATTTTTTTGAATTCTTGAATGTTTTAATAATTTCACAACAACTTCAATATTTCCCCTTGAACATGCTATAAAAAATGGTGTTATTCCTTCTTCTCTTTGATAGTTAACATCTATTTCTTTGTCTTTGAGATATTCATTAACAAGATCAATTCGATTGGCAACACATGCTGCAAAAAATAGTCCATTCTTTTTCTCGATTTTAGAAAGTTGGAGTCTTGGATTTGAGAATAATTTTTCAAGTTTTTTAATTGCTCCTAAAAATATTGCTTCTTTATATAAAATCATCATCTCGTCTGCATTAAAATTTTCTAAATTTATTTGATTGTTGATTAATTGAGTTGATTGATTGTTTTTAATTTAGTAAATTGAGTTAATTCAATTTTTTTGACTGTGATTCTTTTTGATTTTTTATTATATTGCTTTTTTAAATAAAAAAAAAAACTCTAACCTGACAAACCAAGTTCATTTCTTAATGATATGAGAGATTTTTCAGGATCATTTTTGAATGTTTGAAGAAAATCAAAAATTTCTTGATTTTCCTTTTTGATTACTTCAGAGATATTTTGAAAATCCAAGCCAATTTCTCTTCCACTTGCAATGATTCGCTTCAATATTTTTAAATAGGATGTCTCCAACAAATCAAAAACCAGAGTTTTTTTTGTTTCTCGACTTTTAACCGTCAAATACATAACATCATTTAATAACATTGATGAGATAATTTCTTCATCCTTATTCCTCATCGCTTCCTTGAAAATTAATGTTTTTTCCTTTATTGTAAAATATTCTATTTATTTTTTATTTATTTATTTTTTATTATTATTATTCAAGAATAAATAAATAATTCAAAATAAAAAAAATCGACCAGGTAAACCAAGTTCTTTTCTAACTTCTTTTCTAGTTTGAATTGGATCTAATAAAAATTTCCCAAGTACTTGAATAAATTTGAGGACTTTTTCATTTTTATCTTTGAGTTTTTCAAGTGAACTTTTTGCTGATTCAATTATTTCTTTTGGAATTTTTCTTCCACTTGCTAAAATCCATTTCCCAACATCAATTTGTTTGAGAACACAAGCATCAACAAAAGGATTATTTTTTGATTTTGTAAAATCAGTTATGATCCTTTCATTTATCAACATATATTTTACAATTTCTAAATGCCCTAATGCACAAGCTGTGTAAAAAGGGAAGATTCCAGCCAAATTTGTAGAATTCACTAAAACTCTTGGATCTCTCATCAATACCTCAACGATTTCTAAATACCCATTTCGACAAGCAACTTCCAATGGTGCAAGAATCAATCTTATGTCAAGTCCTACTTCTCCTTTATTTAAACCATCTCCAGTGCTTTCTCTTTTCAATAATGATTTAACTTTTTCAGCATCAGGTTTTCCTTCAAGTCCACAAGCATCCAATAGTTCTTTTCTTCCCATGAGATTTATTACAAAAATCAAAATGAAAAGAATATCCTCTTTAAAGTGATTTCAATAAAAATCTGTAGATGAGAAAAAAAAAAAAGAAGGGTTAATGATTCATTGATAGACCATAAATAAATACATTCACAAATAAATAAAGAAATAAATAAATAAATAAAGGAGTTCAATCAACCTCCTGCTTTGTCTTTTGATTAATTCGAGTTGTTGTAAGACTTTTTGCAGGGATCAGTCGAACGATCTCATCGAACTCCGAGCCAATCTAATCTTCCATTATGCTCCTCATTCGACTTGAATTCTTCATAAAGAAAATAAAATAAATTAAAATCAAAATAAAATAAAATAAAATAAAATAAATTATTTGAAGATAAAAAAAAACATTACTTTCAAATACATTCCCTCGTTCGAAACAACTATTCATGATGAGTTAAACTATGATGGAGATCTTAGCTTTGCCTTTTGATTGAATAATCAAATATAACAACTCCAATAATTATTCTACTAGATTCTATCACGTTCCCTTGTTCGAAGCAACTAATAACTAATAGCGAACACTCCAATTCAATTCTATTTTATTATAATCAATTTGAATTCTTCGAACAATTCAATAACTATTTATAAAGAACTTTAAAAATCAAAAAAGAACCTCAAATTTATCAAGTCAGCAATTCACTTCAACCCAAATCTTAATTGGACCAATTACTTACTTAATTACCTGCTTAATTAACATTTTTGCTTCAACTTGCTTCAAATGTCAGAGTTAGTTATTTGTATAGCAGATCTTCATGGTCACCTTGATAAATTAATCAACCTTTGGAATAATATTGAAACAAAGTTCTCTTCGAACCCTCATTTTCAAAGCTGTGAAGTTATCTTCTTAGGAGACTATGTTGACCGTGGATTCGACTCCAAAGGAGTATTATCATTCTTAGTTCAACTCAAGCATCACTTCCCTCAACAAAGACATACATTTCTAGCTGGGAATCATGATCTCTCAATGGCCTTCTTTCTTGGATTACACCCAAAGACAAAGGAAAATGAAACTGTTAATTGGAAAGCAACTTGGGAGAATGATACTTGGTATACTCAAAGAGGTGAGAGAGAGACTTGGTGGAAAGATAATAAGTCAATGAATGGAATCAAAATTGAAGACCAAATGCACCTTCAAGGAAGGAGATGGGGAGCAACGTTGATGAGAGGAGATTCTGTCTATAATTCAAAATCAACTTTTGAATCATATGGAGTTGAGCATGGAGATAGAGAAGGATTATTAAATGCTTTACCAGAAGAGCATAAGGAATTTCTATTAAATATGGAATGGATTTATGAAACAAAGTTACAAGATGGAACTAGAATTATTGCTGTTCATGCTGGATTGGAGTATGATAGAGGCGTTGAATCACAGATTGAGTTATTAAAAAAAAAAAGATGTGATTGTTCTTATATTGAATGTTTATCTGGGAGAGAGAATGTATTACATATACCAAAGGAGATGGAGAAGATGGAGAAAGTTTTGTTAGTGAGTGGACATCATGGATTTAAATATATGAAAGGGAAAAGAGTTGTGATTGATGAAGGTGGTGGTTCTCCTATGAAATCTTTAACTGCTATTGCTTTTCCTTCCTTTGAAATCATTCATTCTTGAATTATTTTCTGTCCTCCAAGAAAGAAACCATCAAGTTAATTCAAGAAATGAATGATTTGTATATTTTTTTGTAAAAAAAACTTTTTGATGAAATAAAACAAAAACAAAACTTTTTGTAAATTACAAAACTTCATAATTCCACAATAAGGAAAGTATTTTCTTTTATTTTAGGTGTTTTTTTTTTTCGTGAAGGACATTCAATGGTTCAAAAGTCTCAAAAATCAAC
>Ga0209960_1004053_pt1 | contig 11638 bp, 10 predicted proteins | sample ThiBiot_500_plan_2_FD_183947 | JGI IMG/M metagenome (GOLD analysis project Ga0209960, IMG submission 183947) | Wastewater bioreactor microbial communities from Cape Town, South Africa - Thiocy_expt_500_plan (SPAdes) | ecosystem: Engineered > Bioreactor > Thiocyanate-remediating >... | reverse complement strand
TAGCAATTAGACGCAAGAAAAGAGTGGCAGTAATTATGCAGAATAGAAACGAACTTCGCTCGTCTCAAGTTTATTATTGTTTATATACGACAAAAAAAGAATGAAGGTAGATAATTTTCCTTGCGCATGTTTTGGAATCATGTCATTAGAAATTCAAAAGTTCAATTCCATTTTTGTATTTATCTAGGCAAAACATCTGTGATTGGATAACTAAATCAAAAAAAAAAGAACAAGAATATGTCTGCTCGACTGTGTGTTAAAGTGTTTGTTTAAATCTCCGTACATGTAAACATAATCCATGACCTTACAGCATTAACAGTTCAGTGAATACTGATTTTCCTTGTCGGATTTTTATTTTGATGCGTAGAAACGCTTATCAGTTCATATGAAAATAATTTCATTCGCGCTTTTTAGGGTTTCATGGTTGCACTGAAAAGCCTTGAGGGTCATCATAAATATTCAACTTGTATTTGTGAACGAAATATTTCTTCTATACTCAATAATACTAACCTCAAAGTACGTAAACCGAACATTGACGTCAAGTTTTAAATGAAATATTATTTATGAAAAAAAGATAGACCTATTTACTTGCTTTTTGCTAATACTTTATTGATGTTTACGCATGTTATCATAAATTATGCCTATTTACGGACAAGTCAAAGTTATAATATACTATTGACATTTCTGTGTAGATTATTGTATTTGTATTTATGAAATATACGTACTAACAGAAATTGTCGTGTCTATCAAGGGCATTTAACTAAGTCGAAAATTTTGCTGATAATGCCAAATGTAAAAGATAAAATTAATGGAATCCAGTATACATTATTTATTAAATATAATATAAATAATCCATCAGAACGGCAGTGCATTATACTAGTCAATCGATATACTAGATTGCAAACATATTCATTTCTATTAGGATCAAATTTCCTCCTTCTCTCTCTCTTTCTCGAACTATCGACAAATCTAAAGTCTATGAATACTTGAGATTGACAACGAGATCAAGTACTAATCTATATTTATATATCTATTTTGAAAATTTTTATCATCAGTTCGTTTTTGATGAGAGAGATGAGTGTCTAATGTTTAATCTTTTTTTAGAATAAGTACGTGAGTACGTACACTTCTACCAAACTCAATAAACGAAAATCAAATCTAATTTGATCGCATTTGCATATATTGTTGATACTCTTGAGTAACTCATGTCTTTATAATAATGATCTTAGAAAATAACATAAGAAAAAAAATTCCTTTTTCGTTCGATTCTCAACTCGATAAAGTTCAGATGCCAATGAGTAGAATCTCGTCCGTACATGTTCGAATTACGAAACAACAAAATCAAATCTCGACTATTTGAAATATTTATTTTTTGTCTTATCATTTCATAAATTCGATCTATCGTATATATTTCTTTGTTATTCTCAAATAAAATTCTTTCGTCTGCCATAGAAAATGTATGTAAAACTATACTTTATTCGACTATAAATTACTAAATAGATAATAAATGTCTGCTGCATGATCGTGTTTGTATCTGCAAGGTAAAGAGAAAATATTGTTTTGTATTACAGTAAAACATGAAGCATTGATAGGAAAGTAAAGATTTCTCTAAAGTTCTATACAGGACATCTTTTTTAGAGTAATATAGAAGCAATATCTTCTTAAGATAATTAATCATTCTATTTCTAACATTTAACTGAAGTCATTATATATTATTTAATCTGAATATATTTATTCTCAATTATAACAAACGAGATAACTCAAGCAAATATCAGACAAATAGATAATGATAAAAATATTAATTATCACTTAAACGTATTATTTTCACCGAAGAAAAGAAATGTTTACTTTCTTTCTCTGAAAAAGGTCATCCGAACGGGAATAGTGGATTAACTAAACTATGTGTGTGGATTTCACTAAATTGTGAATTATTTTTGTATGTGAGAAAAAAAAATATTATGTAAAAACATGACTTCAGGAGAGCAGAGAAAAAGAAATAATAATATTTGCCATTAATTTATTCGGATAGGTGTCTAGAGCCGATGGTAATTGTGTCTAAAACTACTAAAAACAGATTTCATCAAGATAAAAGTACACAATTTAATTATTTGCCGTTAGAATTTACGATAAACACGTACTTAAACTGGATTTTGTTAAATACTAAATCAATGCTCGTATAACTCAATGAAAAACCAAACAATTGTTTACTTAGATGCAGAACAAATCTTCGATCATCAATTGATTGACATTTTTCTGGTATCTTTTAACGATGAATTCAGATGAAACCAATTGATAGTAAATGCTCTTATTTAGAAAGTAAATAGTTTTTACTAGTAAAGAAGAAACAGAGAAATACTGGCAATTATAGTAATTTTTAAAGAAGAAATGATTTTCTTTAATAGTAAGTCTTAAGTGATTCATGCGAATTAAATCCAGTATTTATAGTTGATTTACGCACATCCTCTAATTTTGAACAGTCAAGTAGAAATAAAGATTTAATTAGCATTTAGAAGATGCAAAGCAAAGATGATACGAGACTGTTAATTTCTATCTGAGTAAGTTTCTTTTATCGAGAAAATAATTTTGATATTAACGGAAAAAAAAATATTAATGATAAGATCTAGTTTTTTTCCTTTTGTCTGCACGCAAATAAGTCTTTGTATTAGAGATTAAAGAAGATTTTTTTTCTTCAAGATTAATACGAACGAAAATTTTAGTCACGTAGGAAAAATTCTAATATGTATGACGTAAGAAATGTTAAAATGAAAAGCTTTCCTCCTCGTTGTTTTTAAATTAAAGAGCTAAATTCGATACTACTTCTTTTTTTTAATCCTTAGATAAAATCGTTTACTTAAGCAAGTACGACCAATTCTTAATCAAACACAATCTTTTCAACTCGCTGTACATAAATTCATTCCTTACATTTCTCAATAAGCACGATTGTACTTTTCTTTTTCTCTCTCTTTCGACATTTTTTCGTCTCTGTTTGCTACATATTTGTACAGTGTTCATTTACTTAGCTTGACTCTTCGATGAGATGAACTATTTTATTGAATTCTAGATGTATAAGAAAGTAGTCAACGCTAAATATACAATTGCTTATTTCAGATAAAAATAGATTTAACTCTTTCGCACCCATTGACTTTTGTCTATTATTCGAAAAAGAAAGGAAATATGAACTATTGTTCGAAAACAATCTCTGTGCTTATTATACTTTTCACATTGGTCAATTGTGTTGCAGCAGAATTTGCCTATATTGGACATACAATTGGAGGCATTCTTGGTTTGGTAAGAGAAATTGTTTGATTATATATATCGAATGAATTCATTGTTTGTAATTAGATCATTCTTATTTTGGATGTCATTGCTGCAATTGAAATTCTTCGTTCAGGAAAGCCAATTGTTGAAAAACTTCTTTGGATCTTATTTATTCTTCTATTTCCGATTATTGGTAAGAGGAAGTTGAGTCTTTTACGATTTTTATATATTTGACTTATTTATAGGTTTGGTTGTTTACTTACTTTGTGGTCGAACAAGAACAACTGGTATCTAAATGAAACAACTGAATTACTACTCGTCGGATAAACATTCTATCTATCTCTTTTCTTTCGTTTAATCAAGCATTGGATGTTTTTTTCTTTGTTCTTATGTGAGAAAACTGAGACATTTTGAATTATATATAATATAGTGCATTAGCGCAGAAAATTAATTACATATGAGACTGAAAAAACACCTGAAAAACAAGATTTTCTCGTGTATTGAACTGAATATTTGGAATTTGTCGTATGTCAATTAGTGCACTAAGCCTTAGTCTTTTAACAACAAGGCTCGTCTATAATTAACTTCTGTTCTATACTTACATATTTTCCTGTCTCAGTGCGTTCAATTCTATTGTTATTCTTAGAAACATGTAATTAGAGAGACCTATCTTTGTACGTTCATAAAAGTAACTCCAGTGACTTTTTTTTATTGTACGCAAACACCTCTTTAACTATTTGTTGTTGATTTATATCCACGAGTATTAGCTCTTCATTGATCACTTGATAATATTAACAAAATAACAAAAGAAAATAGAACTTTTTTCTTCTTGTATACGAAGAAAAAGTCAATGAACTAATTAGATCATGTACGAATGAATATCATATTAAATAGAATTAAAAATTAATACAATGAACTTGGCCATCTATAATCGATTTTGAAAATACGATGCTATTCCTCATGTATCAGACAGACGCAAATAGTTTTTAAAACAAGTTTATTTATTTTTAGTTAAAAACAAGTTCTAGTTCAGAAATTCGATATTGTCGATCCAATTCCATGGCTCACCCTGCTTTATGTAGGTTATTAATAAGTTACTTCAAAATGTAAAATCAGATGAGATTTAACATCGAATGATTCAATCTTAGCAACAGTGTATATATTTACGATTGTTGATGAAAAAGACGGAGGTTTTTTTTTATTGTGCATCTGTATGTGTTTTTCTCTTTTGAGTATGCGAAGAAGAAAAAAAAGTGTTTGTGAGCGTAGAGACGGTAACGCAAGAAATAGAACGAGCAAAAAAAAACTAATAATGACATAAAATTTTTTTACACGCTTAAGTTTTACCATCTATTCCGTAGAATAGTAAAAAAATGATTGATTCTGAACAACCACTCCTGACATCGTCATCATCAATAGCACCGGTTGAAACTCGGTATTAAAAAACAACAACAACAACTTGTTATTATAGTAATAAACGATTGGAATGTACGTTTTCTTTTTGTAGAGAAAAGCATTGCGTGATTGTGATTGGTGCTGGTTGGTCGGGACTTTATGCTTTGAAATACCTATTAAGTGAAGGACTCGATGCTCATTTGTATGAAAGTCGTTCGAATATCGGAGGTATTTGGTTCTATAGTGATGATGAAAATATAGGCGGTGCTTATAAATCAACTCATGTCACATCATCGAAGACATTTTTACATGCATCAGATTTTCCTATGCCCAAATCCATCGGTGAATTTCCGTCACATGAAGAAGTTCTTGCATATTTACATTCGTATGCCGATCATTTTCAACTTTGGCCAAATATTCATTTCAATTCAAAAATTACACGAGTTGAACCACAATGGACAGTGACGATCGATAACGGTTCGAAAGTAATTGATTGTGATTATCTTGTCGTTTGTTCTGGACAACATCAGACAGCTAATGATCTGCGTCATACACATCCATTTAATCGATTTACCGGAACCATTTCACATAGTATTACATATAAAACGCCTTTTCATGAACAGTTTCGTGATAAACGAATTCTAGTTGTTGGTGGTGGAGAAACAGGTAGTGATTTAGCGGTTGAATTAAGTGCAACTGTAGCGAAACGAGTCTATATGAGTATACGTGAAGGCCAATGGTTTCAAGCACGTGTACTTGGCCAACAACCAGCAGATATTATGTATACAATGTTAATGAGATTATTTGGTTATTATGATAATATATTAGTCAAATGTTGGAAACGAGTTTTTTTCGTACCTATGTGGGGTTTTGGTGGAACAGGTGTACCTGAATGGGCACCGAAAGTACCATTTCTACATGGATTTATTAATAAAAGTCGAGAAGTTGTTGATTTCATTGCATTAAATCGTGTTATACCTAAACGTGGCATACGATCGATCGATAAACAGATGATTACATTCGAAGGAGACGAAGAACAAACTCCTGTCGAAATCGATCATATTCTCCAATCAACTGGCTATAAATGGGTACATCCATTTTTTTCTCATACAAATATTCACGATTTGTATAAACTCGTTTTTGCATCGAATACAAATGGTACTCTAGCATTCGTCGGTACAGCACGACCAGTATTTGGCTCGATCCCAGCTCTAGCTGAGCTACAAGCACGTTGGGTTGCAGCTGTTTTTTCTGGTCGTTGTCGTCTACCAACAGAAACAGTTATGAATCAACGTCGACAAGCATACTGGCAACGACATGCTCAACTCTATCCACATGATGATAAACGTTTAAAACAATTAGTCAATCTTTTTGAATATACCGATGTTATTGGCGATGAATTAGGTGTACGAATAAATTTATTTTATTTATTTTTTCGTCATCCAAAAGCTTGGTTTCATGTCTATTGTGCATCACCATGGTCACCGTTCCTTTTTCGAATCGGTCGTTTATCGAGTAAAGAAGAAAAACTCGCCTATGAACGACATTTGCAATGTGTACCTGAACGAGACCAAACCTTCCATCGTTATAATGATGTCATGCTCGGTGCATGGGTGTCTGTTTTAGTTTGTTTATTTGCTTGTTTGTTTTCCATTTGTTTACTTATATTTTTTTATATTTTTTAAGAAAATAGAAGACTCTGTTCGTTGCATTTAATCAAAACAATCGAAACTTTCTAGATGCATTTTTTTTTCGTCATGAGCATTGATTTGAAGGCGATATGAATAATCAGATACGATCTGTTTGACGTCAATGACAAGCGCAAATTTCGTTCTTTTTTTTATTTATATTTCGCATCTATCGAGAAAATTTTTTTTTTAAACGCATAGCCTTGTCATCGAGCAAAAAGAAAGAGAAAACTTCAATGATCGACTTCTCTACTCATACATTTTAATTGATTATTCGATAAAAAAAAAAGAAATAAGGTGTGCTGATATTTTTTTTCATTTCTGCATTTGTCATTACGTCACAGAAATTTAAAACAAGGTGTTCTATCATATAGCGCGTGCAAATTTATTTCTGTTCATGAATCATCAACCTTCGGTCATAAACACGATCGAAGAAGAACAAGAAGAAGAAGAAAGTCTACATTTTTTTTTCTTTTTTCTTTTGATTCTACACTTAAAAAAATTTGTCGGTTGCCATCGTCATCGGTTAACACTGAGTAATAGTTTTACTATTCTGTCAGATATCCTTGAAGAGAAAAAGAAAAAAAAAAGAGAGAAAGAGAGAAGAAAAAAGGATCAATGAGAAAAAAAATGAGTGAATTCTAGAATTATTTGATCCTACTGATATATGAAAATAAAAAAAAAACAAAATATTTATTTTGTCATTCAGTTTTTTTTTCTGTTGTCCTGCATATTTTAGATGGATAATTCAACGACTGATACCTATTTTGAATATCAAACTTACGAAGAATATCGCAAAGAACGCTTGCAATTAAATTATGATAGTACATTAAAATTGTGGTACTCGTTACCAACGGGCCTGCCAACAGTAGATAATAAATTAGTTCGAAGACAGACAATCAAACAGCAACGATCACGCTTGAGAAAGTTGAAATTCTTTGCTTTTTATTGTGCATTATTAAAAAAAACATTTCTTCGCAAAAAAATTCAAGCAAAAGGTAATCAAAATAGAAAATCCAATCTTTTTTCAGCTCTTTATGTATATTTTTTTGTTGAACTCGTTAGGTTTTCGTTTATGGAATGAAACATTAAATGTTCCAGCATTACGTGACGAATCACTCTATGGTATTTATCAATCCATGGGCCGAATAACTTCAGAATTCATGAGTAAAGGCGAACGATATGATTTAAAAATAAGTTTCGAAGAATTGTTCAAAGCCGGTCGAACAGTTTGGTTTATGATTGCTTTTCAAATGCAATTAAATATACCTTTAGCTCTAACCGATTCGATATTCGGCTACAATATGCTTTATCCATATACAGATGATCTAGTCGATTCTAATGACATATCTAAAGAAGCAAAGAAAGATTTCGCAAAAGTTTTCCATGAACGTTTACTTATTGGTGAATCAACGTATGATCCCAATGGACATTTCGATGGTAATCAATCGAATCCCGAAGAATTGAATCTACCTTCATCATTACAACCGCATGCTGAACGTGTTGTGAAAATATTTGATATGGTGAAATTTATTGAAAATGATTGGCGACGTGGAAATGAATACAATGGAGTTTACATGAGTTTAGCAACAATTCATGAATCACAAATGAAATCAACACTTCAACACGCTAAACCCGAAGAAAATTATGAGCCAACAATGGGACAAATCGAACAAGTTAGTGCAGAAAAAGGTGGAGCATCGTTAATTGCAGCTGGATTTCTAATCGAAGGACGATTAACACGTGCTAAAATGGCTTATTTGGAATATCTCGGATTTGGTTTACAGTTACTCGACGATTTGCAAGTAAAATATTTCGTTGATCTATTTATTTTTGTTATTAATAAAAAAATAAATCTGTTTTTTTTACAATTAGGATGTTAAAGAAGATATGAAAAATAATCATCGAACAATATTCACACAAAGTATAGCTGAAGGACAAACATTAGACGCTCCGACGGCGAGATTAATTCAATATTGTTATTGTGCGCCAGCATACGAAAAATTCAGTGACGATCAACGAACAGTCTCCGATCGGACAAGTGGCGTTACATTGGCACATTATGTTCGAGTATCGATGATGATGTTTTCTGTTGTCTTAGTTCTTGAAGCTGCATCGCGTTTACCTGAATATTATTCGAAAGAATTCTATCAAGAATTATCATCGTTAAGTCCGATAACGTTTCGTGCTTTGAAAAAAGTTCGAGTTGAAGATACAATTTGGTCAATCGTACGAAATCAATGGTTTTAAAAAACCGAAACGATTGACATTTATATGAAATCCAATTTTTTTTGTCTAATAAGCTGTGATACTTTGACTAACAAGGAAATATTTATTTTAAAAAAAATATTTCGATAATTTCATTGAGAAAAACTTCGTATTATTACTATTATTATAATTATAATAGATCCTTCAACTCTCATGTTGGTTTTATTTTGGATCGATTTGAATCAAACTTGCTTACTAACGTAATAGGATAAGAAAACGATGTCTAAATGGTGCAATAAATATGGCATCATAATAATTAACTATGATTGATAAAATACGATGACGGAAAGTGTTAAAAGACTAAATTTAGACATGAATTATGTTGATTAAGTAATATACAAAATAAATTCTCAATAGATAATTTATTATTTACAATTTTTAGTATTTAATGATTGTATTTGTAAATTTGTAATTCGTTCAATAAAATTCTTCTCATCGCCAATGAAATCTAATTCATCATCTTGTTCATCATCGTGTATTTCATAACGTCGTTTTATTTGTTGTTGTTGAATGTCATTCGATGGAAACGATCTATAAGTTGATGTTGTCTGATCGATTCCTAATTGTTTGATAAGTTCATTAAAACGTTCAGATGTAATTTGATTAGGTAATGCAATTGGATAAATACGATGCGGAGAGATCTGTTTGACAAAGGTACATATTTCATTGTATGATGAATGCAAAGAATAACAAAGACGATAGTAGTCCTTGGATATTTGAATCAACGGTGATTTAAATTGCTGATTTTGTTGCATAGTAAACCAGAGAACAGATAAAACAACCTTAACAAAGTTTGTAATTATTATTCAAATAACAAAACAAAAATAAATACTTTGATTGAAAAACGAGTTTCAGAACATCTTGGCCAACATGCGTGTATTCTCGTTGCATTCGAATTCGTAGTTAGTACTTGTTGAACTTTAGGTAGACAATTATATAATTGATATTGTTCGGGATTGACATGAATAAATGAACGGAAATGTTCATGTAATTTCATATAAATATATTCATAACCAACACGTGCTGATGTTTTCAAATAAAATGAATGATATGGATTCGACGAGATGAACTCGATTAATTTTTCGCATGCATAATGTCGTTCAGGTAGTTGTCGAATAGTTGGCTCGAAAAATGTCATATCGATATAGAGAGTATCGATGGATTTCTTCGAAAGAATTGAATGATGACGAATCGATTGATGAGAATAGAATCGAAAATCACCGGTATACAAAACAGTTCCATTCGAACCTTCGAAAAGTAACATTAGTGAACCAGGACAATGTCCCGAACCGAAACATGTAACGGTTATTGACAGATTCGAATCGAGAGGATTTTCTAGAGCAATTGCTTGATCAACATTGAGAACACGATAGAATTTCGATAGATGTTTATATGCTGAGAGATTCGAAAGGAAATATCGTGTTGCTTCAGAACAATAAATACGTATCGATGGATGATCAGTTAGATATTGAGAAAATAAGGATTGATCTAAACCACGTAGATGATCCGTATGTCTAAACAGAATTAGGTTTTAGTAGATTACAACGATTGAACTTGAAACTAGTTTACATGTGAGAAATGAAAAATACTTGAGATGATTGACAATTATGTTGATGAAACGAATCGATTGATATCCATGGATATTCTCTCAAAAGTCCATCGAACGAACACATGGTTTTTTGCTTTCTGATTCAATCATTTGTATTGTCATTACACCATCATGAAGCAATGACAACATTTTTGAGTATACTGGCTTGCTTCGACATCCACTGGCAACATAGTCTGATAGAGAACGCTTTAACCAAAGACAAGATTTGATAGTTCGTAATAAGTTTGTTTTTTTTTCTTTCAAAGCAAAATATTTTTAAAAAAAGACTTCAAAACATCAATGAGACGCAAAAACAAATCAAGAAAAACCTAGACTAGATTAACACACTGTGAAAATTACAATGATATTTTCATTTTTTTTCAAAAGAAAAATCTTGAGATGTAAACCATTCGGGTAAAAATTGATAAAGAGAATCTGTACTTGTACGCCATTTGATTTTCTTTTCTTTTGGTGAAAAATAAAATAGATAAACCGTTCTATACAAATAATTATTTATTGATGTTTTTTTTCTTCTGATTCTTACTTATTATCTTCGAAATAATCTTTTGTTACAGTTTTTCGAACAAATGCACAGAAATCATTTAAAAATGCTAAATATGAACTTGAACTCCATGTACGCTACGAAAATAGAAATCATATGATTTTAAAAAGAAAGATCCGTTTTATTATCAATCTTTTACAGCTCGTGTTTCGATATCTTTGATTAACAAAGGTTGCATCTGACGAACAATACCATAATCATCTCGAAAACCCAATAGAATCTGTTCGATGCCAGTTAAATAACATTGTGACCACCATTTCGCATATTTTCTTGCACTAAAATCAACACAAAAGACAAATTCTTCTATCTCAAACGATCAAATTTTTTTGTTATTCGTTACGTTGTCGTATGTAATTCTAACATATTCTGTGCATAGACAACTTTAATTTCTACAAATGTTCGTTTTTTCTTTTGTTTTCGTTGGGTATCATCGTCATTAAGTATTGAATCTTTCGTACACGCATCAATTTCACTGCCATACAAAAGTGTATGAACACCAAGATTTGCTAAATTAACAAGAGAAAAAAGTTTCTTCGGCGATGGATAGAATGGCGGATTTTCTAGACAAAAAAAAAACAAAGAAAATGTCGTAGATTAATTTCTATTTATGACTCAACCATGACAAAGATAATCTTCAAATTTATGTCCCCAATAGCACATTCGTTTTTCGACTGGTGTTTGACCGAATTCAATGCTTAATTCTGTTTCCGTATGAAAAACATGAAGAAAATAAGCACCACGATATCGAATAACGCCAATTCGCCAGTCGACTTCTTCATTAAACAAACATGACATGATTTTTCTTATCGTTCCACGCCAAGCGACGAAATCGAATGTAAAACTATTTGTTGTTTTAAAAATATTTTTTAAAAAAACAAA
>Ga0209960_1004051_pt1 | contig 11642 bp, 13 predicted proteins | sample ThiBiot_500_plan_2_FD_183947 | JGI IMG/M metagenome (GOLD analysis project Ga0209960, IMG submission 183947) | Wastewater bioreactor microbial communities from Cape Town, South Africa - Thiocy_expt_500_plan (SPAdes) | ecosystem: Engineered > Bioreactor > Thiocyanate-remediating >... | reverse complement strand
TTTTTTTTTAAAAAAAAAAAAAAAAAAAAAAAAAAAAAAAAAAAAAAACAAAGTGCACATACATTGTCTTTGTCTGAATTTATAATTTGAGATAATGGTATCAATTCTGGATAATAAAATGAAATTAAGTAGCAAAAAATTCTTCCATCAGTAAATGATTGAGAAAATTGTTCTTGATTAATGCCAATCTCTGACTCTGATTGAAGAAAAGTACAAACTAATCTACACCATTCAATTAAATATAATGATTGTTCAGATGATTGAACACTTTCTTGGATCTATTTTATTTTTTTCAAAATTAATTAAAATTTAAATTGAAATATTGTAATGAATAAGTCTTACTTCAGTGATAGTTTTTTCATAAATTTGAAATAGTTTTTTTCTCTCCAATTCTTTTTTTAGAGTGACAATTTCATCAACCAAAAGATCACGTTGAATTGGTAATGGTGTATCTAAATAAGAAACAATCTTCCATAGGAAAGTAAGACTTTTTTCTCTATGTCCATCAACAATATCTTCTGCTACAATTTTCTTCCCATTTTTATAAGCGAAATCAATCCCTTTTTCCTCGAGAACTTTATTTTTGAATTTTTTTAGAAATGAAAAGAAAAAAATAAAGAAGAAAAAAAGAAAATAAACATTTAAAAACAAGTTCAATGTTATGATGTTTCTCAATATGATCACTTGAAGGTAATTTTAAATCCTGTTATATTTTTTTTAGAAATCATTAAAATCAAAAAATAAAAAAGAGAGAAGGTTTTGAAAAAATTTACCCTAAATGGTGTGATATCATTAGTGTGGAAAAATAACAGTCCAGGAAGTGAAATTCCATCTCGAAGTAGTGTTAAAGTTGATAAAGAGTTATCAAATTTAGATGCAGAGTATTGATGAGATAGAATTTGTTGAATGATCTCTGATTCTTTGGAATCTTCTTTAAATGATATTCCAATTGATGCTAATTGACGAATAACATCTTCTGTTCCTCCACAGAGTCGCAATACTGTTACCATTGCATGTTTTAAACTTAAAATTGGAGAATTTGGGCAAAGTAGTCCTGGTTCTCTTCCTTTTTGAATAATATTTTCCATAATCCCAGCTTCTTTCATTTGATTCATAGTTAATAATATCAATAAAAATTTTTCCAAAACAAATTTATCATCAGCTTTGCCATTATTAAAAAATAACTAGATTCAAAATAAATAAAAGAAAATTAGATATCAAAGAATTTGAAAAAAAATCAAATATCAAATCTACCTCTAATGCAGATGGTATAAGTGTTTTGAAATGAATGGGTTCATTCACAGAGAATATAACTTCTAATCCAAGTTTCAACCAAATTGGTTTGAAACAAACTAAAACTTCTTTAAATTTCTCTTTCAAAGCAAGATCCAATCTTAATTTTGATTTTTCTGATCCAATAAATTGAATTTTTTTCAGGTACTATTGAAATTGAAGAAATGTTGAGAAAAAGAAAGATGAAATAAACTGATTAATAATTTCTTACAATTTCTAATTTTGTGGCAATTGATTTGAATTGTTCGGATTCAATTAAAGCTTTTCCTTGATATTTAAGTTTTTCAAAATCTTCTGAGTTTAAACTAAAATTGGAATTTGTTTGGGACTTTTCAATCTAAAATTATACAGAAAGAAAATTATTTGTTTGATTTTGGATTATTGAAAAAAAAAAAAAAAAAAAATTAAACCTGAGCTTTAAACCAAACTGAAAGAGATTCTTCTTGAGAATTGATCCATTTCTCATAAACTAAATCAGGTTTAGATTCTTTTACAATTGAAGTTGTTGGTGCTGGTTGAGGCCTAATTAATCTTAATTTACCTATTAATTGATTTTATTTATTTAATTTAATATTATAAAATGAAATTAAATATAAAATGAGAAGTAATACCAAGAGATTGACTTGGAATTGCTTGATTCAATTTTGTCTCTCTCTTTGCAGAATTATCCTATTATTTGAAATAAGTTTATAAGAATTGGTAACAATAAATAAATAAATAAATAAATAAATAAAATTACAGTAACAGGTTTAAGTGAAGAATTACGTGTTGGAAGTTGGGAATTTTGCTATTTTATAATGAAACAAAGATTACAACTTAATAATAAAAAATAAAAAATAAACAAAAAAAAATCCAAACCTTAACTCCCCAACCACGAATCTTAACAGTAAAAGTCAATGTTGAGTCATTCTTCACAGAGAATGATAATGAACTAACAATAGAACCTTCAACAATTGGACTCCAAGTAATCCTCATCCCTTTACTCTCCCCACTATTAACGTTCTCCTTCTCTTCCTTCTCTTCTTTCAAACCTTTCAAGAACTCCACATTCAAGTTGAATTTCTTCATAATAACAGCATTCTGAGGATGTGGGACAAAATCAAAACATAAAGGTTGGTTCTGTGAGTTCTTTATATTCTTCTTCTCAGAGGAGTATATAATTGAAACAGTTCGAGATTCCTTCATTCCAAGCTTAATGAAGCCAAAGTCAACCTCTGTTGGAGTCTCAAATAAACCAACAGTTGCTACTGCAGTAGGTCGTGACATTATAAAAAAATTAACTTATTTGAAGTACAAGTACAAGTATAATTTTAAGTTTGTTTGTTACAATACAATTAATTGTTGAACGTTACAAAATTTAAAAAAAAAAAAAAAAAAAAAAAAAAAAAAAAAATTTAAAAATTTAAAAAATTTGAATTTGTAACGGTTTTTTGCCCAAATATAGGAAAAATGATTTTCAAAAACTCAAAGTTCCGATGGATTGATCTTTTTCAATAAAAACTCTTTCAACAATTGTTTCAATTCATATTGTATTATATTGAAATTTTTTTCTGTTTTATTGATTAGAAAGAAAGAGAAAAAGATCTCTTTAATTTTGTTGGTTTTCTGTTGTCTTTTTTTTTTTTTTTCTTTGCAAACAATTGAACCAAACAATGAAGTTATTGAAACAAGAAATTGAAAAAAAAAATTAAAGTATTATTTCAAAGTATTTTATTAATTTTTGTTTTCTTGAAGTTTTTCCTTTTTTTTTTTTTTAGGAATATAACTTCATGAAATTATTTCATACAAAAAGAGAATTTGATTCTAAAGGACAAGAAAAAAAAATCACAAAGGGCTGGTTTGTTTTTAAATTATTTCTTTCCTTTAGCTGGTTGTTTTGCAGGGGCAGTAGCAGCAGCTTCTTTCTTACGGCTGGCAATAATAGCATCTGTGTAATCTTTAATTAAATGTGCAATTTGAGAAGCTTCACTGGTGTTGAAGACGTATTTGGTTCCTCTTGTCAAACTTTCAGTCATGATCATGATGTTCTTGTGTGATGGACTGTAATTAACAATGCTCTTATATGGATATGATAAAAGTGGGGTCTATATTTTGAAAAAGGAGAAAATAAATAATAGTTAGTTTGATTGTTCTTTAAAAGTACAATAGTAAAGAATAATTAAAAAAAAAAGAAAAGAAAAAAAAAATCGAACCTTAGAACGACGATTTAAAATATGAACACCAGAGTGATTTACAGCTAACCAAAGGTTGTTGGGCATAGCAGAAGTATAAGATTGCTATTTGTTTTATTTAATATTAAACATTTAAAATTAATAAAAAATGTAAAATAATAATAATAATAATAATAAATTACCAAAACATTGAAAATTGTTGAACCATATAATTCCCATGAAACAATGTGATCCATATAAAGTTTTTTGCAATCATCCTTTGATTTTCCTTTGAGTTTAGCATGAGCAGCTGAAACAAGTCCAGGAGCTGGGGCTTTAACAAAGTGTTTAGGCATATATTTCTTAACAATATCATTATAAACTGGTTCTTCAGGTTTGTAAGTTCCTGTATCTCCTAATTCAATTTGAGCTCTGAGACCAGCAAGATAAGCTGCTTCTTCTTCAGTAACTGGATAACGATCATTAGCAACATCATAAATAGCTTGATGCATAACCAAATCTCTTTCAGTATCATTTGAAAATTGATCCAAAGGTGGCATAAAGATTCTTCTCTTAAAGATAAGTTTAAGAGTTTTATCTGAATTAGTTTGTTTAGCAAATTTATCCCATTTGTAAATAGTATCTGCAATTTTTTCTTTTCCAGTCATTGAACGTTCAAGGGAACCAAAGCTTTCAAAAAGTGCAAATCCAGTACAATTTTTAATACCAATCTTTTCCTTAACCAATTCTGAAAAAGAAAAAAAGAAAAGAAAAAGTTAGTTTTTTGAAAAATGACCAATCAATAATGAAAGGAAGAAAGAAAAAAAAAATTACCAAGAATTTCAGTAGTTGTAGTTGCGGGATCAAAAGTAAGAGCACGAGATTGACCATCCATGAAATGGAATCTTGCAAACATGGGTTTCATCATTGTAACAGCGATAATTTCTTCAACTGATGGAGGTTGTTTTCTTCCACCATTTGTTTGATTTCTTTGAAGAGCTTTTAAGGCATAACGAGCAAATTCACGTTCACGTTTTCTTCTTGCTAAAGCAGGGGAGTTTCCATAAGCACAACTTCTAAGATGAGCTCTCAAGTATTCTAATACAGGTTGAGTTGGAAGGAAAATCCAACAAACAATAGAAAGAAGTTTCCACATTTTCAAAACAGGGTTTGAATCTGGTTCTGGATGAGAGGTTGTTGATTTAATTAATTGAAGATATAATTCATCACGAGCTCTTGGGACTTCAAGACAACCACGAATAACGTCTTGAATCATAAATGACATTGGAGCTTTTGGATTTTCATCATCTGGGAAAGGTGGAGCTTGACCAAGACCAGCATAAGCAAGAATACAAGTGTTCATTCTAAGAGCATTTTCATGTAAATCAGCATCAACTGTCATATCAATATCAAGGAGAGAGAATGATAATCTAGTCTTAGAGAAGGACCAATCTGCAAGAGTGTATTCACCTTTATCAGCGGGGGCAACATCTTGAGATTGTCTCTTCTTATCTTTATCTCTTGTGAGAGTACCCATCTTTAAAGTATTTTTCATTAAAGTCATAGTCTTAAATTTAGTTGTTCCAGCTGATGTTGAAGAAGGTCCAGGAAGACGAAGTAATCTACTTTCTAAAAGTTTATTTCTTGCTTTATCAATATCTCCAGCAAGTCCACTAACTTCTTCAGCAGAAATTTCAAATGCCTTTTCTTGTTTAGTCTTTCCAACACGATGAGCAGGTGAATAATCTTTAATTAAATTAATAAGTTCTTCATTTTGTTTGGTTTCGAATTCAAGACGAGAGATTTCTCCATCTGGTTCATTTTGATCTGGTTTAAAGTTGAAGATAACAGTTCCTACATCAATTTCCCAAGATTCAAGTTGTTCATATTTATAGCTCTTCATGATAGCTTTTGTCTTTGGATGAACCCAAGCAATACCATCAACATGAACAGCAATTAATAAATGATTTGAATGAGCCCAGAAACCTTTGTACTATTATAATTTTTTATAATTTGTTCAGAGATTTTTTGGGAAAGAAAAAAAAAAAGAAAGAAAGAAAAAAAAAAGAAAGAAAGAAAAGAAAAAGAAATCTTTACAGTAGCAGCGTATAAAGAAGCACCATACATAGGGAATTGTTTAACAGCCTCGAGGTACAAGACTTTAGCTTGAAGAACAGATTTACCAACAAGTTTAGAATGAATGTTACTAATTTCAACTTGTAATTCATGTTTATCTTTTGAAGCAAGGAATCTTTGTGGTAAAAAGAGTCCAAGGTCATCACTAATTTTTTTTTAAAAAAGTGTTTGATTAGAAAAAATGGACATTGAAAAAAGAAATCAAAGAAATTGATTGAAAAAATGAAAATAAAAATAAAAATAAAAATAAAAATAATTAATTAAATAAAGGGAATATACAGTCTTCCTTTTTGTTCTGGATCATAATCACCCCAATCAACTTGAGCTTTTAATGCAGCTAAACGAAGAGCGGCTTGTTCAGTTAATGGGAAGTCTCCTCTTAAAACACAAGCAACAGATTGAGCATAAATTAAATGGTATTCAACTGGATCAGTGGGAATCTTTTGAGGAGTTCTAAATAATCTTTTCTTAAGATAAAATTTGGCTTCTCCTCCTCCAACAGCTTGAACTGATGGAGCTCCTTTCTTCATTGTTTGATATTTAGTTTCAGATACAGAGTTTCGTTTATCAATTTCCCATCTTGCAAGAATATCAGCAATAACATCACTACCCTTGATAACATTTTCAGATTCAGCAAAGATTTCATAAATTGACCAACCAGAAGTATCAGGAAGGTCAATTCTCTTTGAAATTTCTTTAATAGCTTGGGCAGCAGTTGTTGATGAGGTGATTCCAATAGCTTTGACATTTCCGTCTAAGAAATAGAAACGACAAATGATTGGGCGAAGAGTTTTAATAGCTTCAATTTCAATGGCAGAAGGAGGGAGTTTACGGGCTCCATTAAGAATAATTTGTTGGAAAGCTTCTTCGCTGAGTTTGGCATATTTAACAATATCTGTTCTGAGTTGAACTCTCTTCTTTTGTTTATCTTGTTGACTTTCTTCTTCGGCAGCACCATCTTCTTCGTCTCTCTCTTTTTCTTGTTCTTGTTCTTGAGCATTTGGATCCAAAGATGCCATTCTCTTAAGATATCCTCTAAGGTATTTGGACAAATTCTTACTTGGGGGGAAAGAGCTGAGACAAACCAAGAGCATTTGCCAATTCTTAATACAAATAATTTCCCAATTTTTAACATATTTGGAACCTTCACTTGTTTGACGAATAAGTTGAACTAAAATTTCATCACGAAGTTCTGGAACTCCAATACCAAGTTTAACAACGTTTTGAATCATGGGAACAATGTTTTCTTCTTTCTTTGGAGAAGCATCTGTGATTTTCAATAATTCTCTAAAGATTTCAACTGCAACAGTAATCATTTTTTCTCTTCTTGGGTCATCAGTAAGAGCAAATTTCAACATAGAAGTTGGAATTGGGTTTTTGGTATAAGATAACATCTCTTTGATGGTGTACTTCTTCTTCTTTCTTAATGTTCCAATAGTACCAGAAGATTTCTCATGTTCTTCAAAGTGTTTTGCAGCAAAAGTTTCTAAAGAGTCATCTAAATCTTCTTTTGTTTGTTCAGCTGGTTTCTCAGCCTCTTGTTCTAATTTCTTTTGAAGAGGATTTGATTTCATGGCATGAGGAGCACCACGCTTCTTAACATTGCTGTAAATTGAATCTTGAGCTGGGAGAGGAGGAGCATCAGGGATTTTAATTGCTTCATCACCAGTTTCACCTTCTTTTTGAGCTTTCTTTTTCTTGTTAATAGTTTTCTTGTAATCATCAGCTTCAACATTGTACATTTCATCAAGTTGAGAGGTTAAATCTGAGACCATATTACTAAGGGCATTTTGATCAGCTTGTCCAACAAGTTCATTATCAACAACATCCAAGAAGGAGAACATATCACCAAGATCATCAACTGCGATTTTTGTTTGTTCTGATTTTGCCATCTTAACTTTAACTTTTTGAGCTTCTCTAGTTAAAGCCAAAATTTCTTGTTCTTCTTGAATTTTCTTTTGTTTTTCGAGTTCTTCTTGTTGTTTTCTCTTTCTTTCTTCAGCAGCGGCAGCTTCAGCAGCTTCTTTTGATTTCTTTGCAGCTTCTTCTTGTCTTCTTCTTTCCTCAGCTTCTTCAGCTTCTCTTCTGGCTTTTTCTTCAGCCTCTTTCTTTTGTTGTCTTAACATACGAGCAAAATCACGAGCAAACCAACCACGAATTCCAGATTGAATAGCAATTGCAGCTTTTCTCTTCTTGCAATAAACATTTCTTGCAAGGAACATTCTAACATCTTTTTTTGAAAAAAAAAGAAAAGATTTTATTTTTTTTAATAAATAAATAAAATAAGAAGAGTAGAAAAGGGAAAAGAAAAAAAGAATACTTCTTTGAATCATAGTCATGGCTTTACGTTTTCTCATGAACATTTGTTTGTAATAGTTTCCAATAACATATTTTGCAACAATAACAGCTTTTTCATTCAAGAATTTCTCTTTAGCATCTTGAAGGGGAACAAACTATTTGAAGAAGGAAAAAAAGAAGAAGAAAAAAAAAATGAGAATCGAAAGATTTTTTTTTGAAAGTAAATGATAAAAAATGTATACCACAGTGTTTCTCATGAAAACTTTAGTTGTACCAAGTTGCCAATGATGTGAATCAATCTTCAATTTAGTTAATAAAAATTGGGTCTTTTCTTTTGGTGAACCTCCTACAATATTCAGAAAGAAAAAAAAAATTGAGATAAAAGGAAAGAAATAAAATAAAAAAATAAATAAATAAAAATTTTACCTTCAAGATTTGGAAGAAGCATTTTGAATTTTTCAAGGAATTGTTCATAAGGAACACGAACTGAGTAACCAGCTTTACGAATTCTAATTGTTTCTAACATACCAGAATATCTTAATTGAGCTAAAACAAGTTCTTCTTCAAAAAGGAAAGCTGATTTCTCTGAATTTGGTTTAATACAACGAACATATTGAGGGCTTGTGTCTCCAAGAGTTGCAACTAAGCTCATAAGTTGTTGCTAATTAATTTTTTTAAAAATAATTAAATAATTAATTGTTGTTTTAAAAAAAGAAACGAAAAAAAAGAAAAAAAGAAAGAAACTTTAAAGTTTCCTGCAACTGTTGCTTTCTTTGTCATAGTTTTTGAACCTTTATCATCACCTTCTGGTTTCTTATCAGTGAGAGTCTTGACTAAGGGGAGCTATAACAAAAAAATAAATAATTAAATTTTAAAATGAAATGATTTTTGATTAAAAATTTGGGGGAAAAAAATTACTTGACTTGTTGCGAGAGCGGCAAACATTAATTCAGAAGCTTCATCTTTATTTTTTTCTAAGAAACCTTTAATTTCATAAGAAACTTCTCCAGCGTAATGTTTAATTCCAAAGAAGTCAGCAGCTTTTCTTGGTTTAATGAAATATGCATGTTTTTCATGTTTTTCATTAATTTTAGACAAGAAAGTTTCATCAGTTCCTTTAGGGAAACGAGTTTCTTCGTCAAGAAGAGCGAGTAACCCAAGTTTATTCTAGAAATTTAATTTTAAATTAATATAGGGAGAAGAAGAAAAGAAAAAATAAAAAAGAGAGAAGAAGAAAATACCTCAAAAAGATCAATACATTCTGCATTATCAACGAAATCAACTTTATCCCAAGAAATTCCTTCCTTTTCATATTCAGATTGCTCCAATTTGAAAATATAATTAGTGAAGAATTGTTGAAGTTTTTCATTAGCAAAATTGATACAAAGTTGTTCAAAACTGTTGACCTATTTTTAATTTAATTATTGTATCCATTTTTTGGGGGGAAAATAAAAAATTCTCAAAATTAATGATAATAAGAATAAGAATAATAGGAAAGAAAAAAGAAAAAGAAAGTACTTTGAATAACTCAAAACCAAAAATATCTAAGACACCAATAAAATTGTGTGATTTTTCAGTTGGTTTGATGGAATCGTTGATGTATCCAACAATCCAATCAAACAAACGAGAGTAAACTCCTTTAGCAATTGAATCTCTGTTATCTTTAGCCTATTTTAAAAAATAGCTAAGTTAAAGGAAAGGGGAGGAGAGAAGTAAAATAAATAAAAAAATAATTTACAGCAGCGGCAGTTAATGGAATCTTTGACATTTCACCACGAACAATAATAGAACGATGAACGAAAGCCTCATCAAGTTTAGCATTATCACATTCTAATAACTCGCTAATGATTTTAACGGTATCCTTTTGTTTTGAAAGGAAAAAAAGAAAAAGAAAAAAAACATTAATAACAAGAATAATTTTGACCAATAAAAATGAAGAGAAAAAGTAAGGCATACAGGGTTTGAGACTTTGCAAGATTCACCATTTTCTGAAGCAGTGAAAGTGACATTTCCGATATGAAGGAGGGAAGATAAGAGACGCATAAGACGATCAGTATCTTCGGGTGAAAAATTGAGGACGGTAAGAGCGAGTTTTAAAGCTTCAAAATCTTTTTTATCATCAATAGAAGGAATAGAAATGCATCCAGATTGGCTTAAATAATGATATTTTTCTGGGGCGAGAATTTTAAATCTATTTTGAATTGATTTGATTGATTGATTGAATTAATTAATTAATTAAATATTTCAAAAAATTTGGAATCAGAAGCAAAGAAAATAGAAAATCAAAAAAAGTTCAAAATGAAAAAATGAAAAAATTACCTAGCTTTATCTTCATCAGTAGTTCCAAGACAAAGTTGATAAAAGCAATGATAATTTCTTTCTTCAAGAGCTTGAGCTGCAACTCTACTTTTCTCAAGTAAGTAATTGACAATTGAGGCTCCACAGATATGTTTTTTCTCATTGAAGTGGATTTGCATAAATTTACCGAAACGAGATGAGTTGTTATTTCTAACAGTTTTAGCATTTCCTGTTTTTTTTTTTTTTTTTCAAAAAAATTAGTTTCAACAAGAAATTGAAGAAGGGAAAAATAAATAAAGTATACCAAAACTTTCAAGAATAGTATTAGCTTCCATAATTTGTTGTTCAATCCACATTTGATTAGTTGTAACGGCAGTTAAATATTGTAAAATAAGTTTAGTTGATTCAGTTTTTCCTGCTCCTGATTCTCCGCTAATAATAACAGATTGATTATCATGGTTTTCTTTCATGCTTGAATAGGCAGCTTGAGCAATAGCAAAAATATGTGGAGAAAGTTCTCCAAAACGTGCATTACTATATTTCTTTACAAATTCCTATTTTTTTAAAAATTTTAAATTTGAGACATTTTCATTTTTCACCAAAGGAAAAAGAATAGAAAAATAATAAGAAGGGGAAAAAAGAAAATTTTGTTACATCTTCATAAATGCTAATCCATTTGTAAGGGTTACAAGCAACAAGAATAGTTCCAGTATAAGTATAAATAATCTCGGATTTGTATCTTTCACCCAAGTTTTTAAGAATTGAATTCTCTGATAACTCTGGCAAGTTGGTCATGTCATCGATATGACCACTCGCTTTATTATTATTATTTGTTTATTATTTGTTTATTATTTTTTTATTATTATGCATTTAATATTTTTAAAAAAAAAGTTCAGGAAAAAAAAAAATCAAAATTTTCAAAATTCAATTTTTTTTACACAAAAGAAAAATTAATAAATAATGAATTGAAATAATAAATTGGTTAATTTGATATTGATTAAACTAAGGATTTTAAATAATTTTAAATAATGAAATAATGTTTGGTGTTCTTATTGAATCATTATTTGTTGATTTTTTTTTCCTTCTAACGGACAAAAAAAAGTCCACAAAACAAAAATCAAAAAAAAAATCAACGATCAAAAAAATCCAAATAAAAACTTAATAAATCATGTTAATTTCTTTAACACTTCATACAAAAAACATTACGTTATAATACACAAAATTACAAAGATTTCTTTCAAAAATCAAAAATCAACAAGATCCACAAAAGAAAAAAAAAAAAAAAAAAAAAAAAAAAAAAAAAAAAAAAAAAAGGAAAAGCTGAAACTTGAAAAAATTTTTTTTTCCCGCCTCCAATTCAAAAACAAAACAAAAATCTTATTTTTCCTTATTTTATTTATTCCCTTTTGATCTCGTCATGAAAATTCTTTTTGGCCATTTTTATTTTTTTATTTTTTTTTTGTTTTT
>Ga0209960_1004050_pt1 | contig 11649 bp, 11 predicted proteins | sample ThiBiot_500_plan_2_FD_183947 | JGI IMG/M metagenome (GOLD analysis project Ga0209960, IMG submission 183947) | Wastewater bioreactor microbial communities from Cape Town, South Africa - Thiocy_expt_500_plan (SPAdes) | ecosystem: Engineered > Bioreactor > Thiocyanate-remediating >... | reverse complement strand
GGACGGACGCACGGTATTGCAGGCAGACACACGCTCTTGTGGCTCGTAGGACAAGCGACGACGTTTTTGAGGACGAACAAACTCTTCTTCGTCACCGCCGCAAGCCGTGTCAGAGGCACCTTCTTCACCTGACGAATGGCTAACCGTGTCGTCGAAGGGTGAGTCATTGTGCGAGTGCGCCATCGAGTTGAGCCAATTCAAAAGCTTTTGTTCGACTGCTTTCCAACCATTGCTTCTTTCAGCGCCGTTCAAAAACTGACTCAAGCGAGTTTGACTGCCAAATGAGTTAGTTAAGATACGCGTGCAATTTCTTTTAAATTAGACAAAGAAACGCGAAAAAAAGAAAAATAACGAAGTGTGATTTCTTATTTTTATCGTTATTATTTCCTTTTCGGTAAAAAATCACGTTGCATTCAAAGAAAAAAAAATCACGTGCTAATTCACAACGATTAAAGCACACTCGATTGCAAACTGGCTACGTACCTAATCTCAACTTGACCGGCAATATCCTTCTGAGACAAAGAATACTTGCGGATTGTTTTTTTGATGCTATGAATGATGGAGGGTTCGGGGGTCGAGCGGAGTACAGGAAGAGCTCGCGCAACGGCAGCGCGGTCATCCGCAGCACCGTGCACGTTATCGTCATCGCTGACCCCGTGGTCTTTGCAGGACTTGCACAACAACCAAGTGTAGCTAGAGCACTTGTAGCCGTATGCACTGAGCGGATTGTGCTTCAAGATTGTACTGCCTTCGGGGACGTGGTGTCTAACGATGAATATGGTATTAATACGCAGGTGTAAACTGTTGTGCTAAAGTTTGTGGACGGGGTTGAGAAATAATTATTAACCTCGTATCTGGCTATTATTACGACGCAATGGTTGTGGCATAGGAGTAATAACTATATTAAATGAATATAACTCACTTGCAATAGCCAGTGGGGCAGCTCTTGCAACGGAACAAGCGGCCTCTGCTGCTAGATGTAGTGGCATTACAAGTAGCACATTTGTGGGCAGGGCATCCCCTAAGATATTAAAGGATTAATATTGAGTGTCCTCAAGAATTCAAGGAGATCAAAAAAAATAAAACTTTATTCAATTTTCTGCGGGGTGCATCCGTCGGCTTGGCAAACTCGGAGTCTATTATGAAAAAATTAACATACCATCTAGGGCTCGTGATGAGGGTTCCTTGAGGAAGACAGCCCTCGTGGTAAGACTTGGGGCAGAAGCTACAGAATACTAGAGGCATTTGGTTTCCACCGCAGACAAAGCAAATGTCCTCGTGCTATAATCAATATCAATATCAATATTAGTAGTGTTCGTTTTTCGTTATTCTAGCATTCTAATAATTTGAAGCCAAAGGAGAAACATAAACTTGCTGAATCGGCCACACTAATAGTTAACGATTTGCTGATTCAGTGCAAGCGCTAATCATTGGGTTTATTTATTACTTACAATCATAGCAACACCCTTGCGGTCATCAGAGAGCGAAGCACAATCGTCACCGTCCTAAAGTTAGCGAAAAAATTAAATTAATTCTGTATTTGTTGAATAACGACATTTGTCGTGTAATGCTTCGAAATTGTTATCCAAATACTCCATAATATGCAATGTGATTATCAGAATTAAATTTTAAATGGTATTAGTATACCGCGATCCTTTACCTGCATCATTATTGAAGGAAGACAAGAGAAAAAGTAAAAGATATAACGAAAAAGGATTAAAGCGAGAATTTTGGGCAAGTTCAACACGATTACTCTTGCTGCTTATTCTACTTTAAAAAAGAAGTGAATGAGGTGAATCCAAAATCACAGTTTTATCCTCGGAGTGGGACACACGCGGGAGAATTTCCAATTTTGTACCTCCGTTAAATTACTACTTGAAATTTGATTCCGATTCGTATGTTCAGCCTTAACTTGACTTACTTAGCAAAGCAAGCCGGTCTTTCGGATCTTATTACCCGACAAACCGATTTCGGAACTACAGGGGGGTCGCGTCGCACCCAAATTCATGAAGTTTGATCTTATGAGTGATAGGAGTAATATGGATAGTAAATTAATTGCGAGAGATAAAGAACAAGTACCCGATCAATTCAAACTCGAAATTGAAAAACATACAAACTGCTAATATTGGATTAAGGGTATTAGTTGCATAAATCTCAACAAGTGATGTTATTCACGTTACTCAGTTCAATTTCGTTGCTTTTTATGGAGCCCGACGAATTAACGGAGGGGTAATTAATTTAATTGTGCCCCACAGTTTTGCCAAGCCGTTGACATTTAAGATTTTCACTACAGTCTTGTTATTAATGTACCCAACATGTTGAGTGAAGCGCGTCTCGTCCAATGTGAACATGGCACCATTTGCCGTAGATGTTCTCGTCTTGTATGCAGCGCTCAATCAACTCCTCACACAAAGTCTCTTCGCAAAAATACCATTGAGTGGTTGTTTATTCGTCAGGTGTCTTGAACTGCAGACAAAGGGACTGCGTTGTAATTCATCTGCGAGCCATTCTACACTTGAGTGAATAGTGGAGGCCACTCATCAATTGAAGTTTTCACGCGGATACTCCCAAAAATTAGTTTGTAACCGAACTTTTGAGTGGAGTGATGTAACTATAATTCCATACGAATGAATCAGTCACACCATTATATTTAAAATGTGACAAAAAACAAAGGCGGAAAACGATACACCTTTGAGTTGAAAGTTTTGACGTAATTTGGCATCAAAAATCGACTCGGATCTCTTTGATAGAAAATTGGTGAGCATCCGCCTATTGAAGTAAAAAAATATCTACTTCGAATACATATCAACCATATTAATTGACGTTGTCAAATGTAAACATCGTCGTTGTGGCTGTAACGGTTTGGTGATCTGTTGGTTGAATCGTAAAAATAATTTTTTGTTGGTACTTTCATTTAATTCCGTTAGCAAATGTCACGGAAAGCAAGTCCTAAGCAAACAGGTGACAGGCCCGAAAAGGTGCTTGAACAGCTGTTTATTTGGGCCAAATCCGCGGTTGCTGGTTACCCCGGAGTAAATCTAACTAACTGGGAAAAAAGCTGGCAAAATGGGTATGTTTAATATCGACCAATTTAATCCTGATTATTGGTTCCGATCGTCGATTTAGTTCTATCATCAGCACAAATAAAATTAAAAATAATATTTTAAATGTAGTGTAATAACTTGCATTCATTAACCACTATTATTTTACAGATTAGCTTTTTGCGCAATAGTGCACAATTACTTTCCCGACTTAATCGATTTTGACTCGTTAGATCCAAAAGATTGCATTAAAAATTGCGATATCGCATTTGATGCAGCAGAAATAGCTGGTGTTCCTAAATTATTGAGTGGTGATGATATAGGTGTCTATCCTGAAAAGCGCAGCATTCAAACTTATGTTTCGTTGTGAGTAAAAATCAGATGCAATTTCCGATCGGAATAGACGTTCAATAGGATCGTTTAATAATTAATGCTAAATGTATTAATTATATTTATTTAGTTTACGCAATGTTTTCCAAGGCAAACCATTGCGCGGAAGAGGCAAATCTGGTTTAACTACTGAAAAAGCTTTAGGAGGTGAGATTGCATCACTCTTGGCAGGGAAGAACATATTCGTTACACCAACAGCATCTCCAAGCACATCTCACCAAAATATTAAAGTACCGGAGGAAAGTTTGACCAGATCCGATAGTCAACAGAGCCTCAGTGGCAGCGAAACACCGAAATCAGCCGATGATTCGAAGAGCGATTCACTGACTTCGAGTACTAATAATGTGCCTTCTGCTGATAATCAAGAAGGTATTATAATATTTTTGGTTGTGATTTATGCACTCTCAATACAAGCTAAATTACTACCATCTCTTATTAGAATCATCCCTGGATGTTATCTCACCCCGTACCGAGAAACTTGTTCACGTAAGAAAATTGGTTTCTATCTATAAATATTCGCAATTAATTAGCTATAATGTTAGCCCACCGCTTCGCGTCCCAAACCAGCACGCACTGCGAGCAAACGAGTACGATCTGATAAACCGCATTGGAATGTGTTCTAATGTCAATATTTTAGCCTCGCGGGGAAGAACAGGCATCGTTGGACACTTCAGATGTAAGTCCTTAAAAACATTATTGACAATCCCAGCAGTACAACACGAACTGATGATTGCAATGTCATAGTCACAGTCAAGTACTGAAGAGAAAACGACAGCTGATGAGCCAGTCGAGGACGAGCAAGAGCCAAAGAGAAAACCCCCTGTCGGAGGTGTTTCCTTATTTGGAAATTTCGATCCAAGAACTGTCAAATTACGATCATCGCAACAAGGTGCAGATTCTAAGCGAGACAGCGGCAAAGTGTCATTCAGCCTGTCAGACGAAGAAAGTGTCAAAGTCAAACAGTTGCTCTCACAGCTCAATGCTGTCAAAAATGCGCTGTCAGACCGCGACACGCAAAATCACGTGGATCAGATACGCAGACAGCTGTCGACTGACTTTAACCTTGACTTGCCGAATAATAACAGTGACGTTGAACCGTTCAATGAAAAACCGTCACTTGAAAAAGAACGCATTGAAATTTCCCGATTGAGAGCAGAACTCGAGGAGGTACGTACAAATTGATGCTATTTAAATATTCCTAAATGCGAACTATTTTTAGGAGCGTCGTCAGTTAGCCGAAGATCGCAAACAAGGCGAAATTGAACGAAAGCGCGCGACTGAAGAGCTGAACAATGAGCTGCAAAAATTGCGCGAAGAAAATGAAAAGTTGAAAAAACAAGAAGAGATTCGCGCGGCTAATGTAGAGCATCAAGCACGCGAGGAGGTAAATTGTATTATTTTTTGGGCTTACTACTAACAATGCTGTAATTCATCAGGCTGAGCGACTGAAAGAATGGGAACAAAAATTAAAGCTGCGCGAAGAAGAATTTGAACGGCAATCGGGACTGCAGCAAACGCAACTCGAGAATAACACGAAAAAAGCACAGGAACAATTCGAGGAACAGAAAAAGATCTTAGCGCAACAAATAGAACAAAATATCAAAGCTGAGTACGACAAGATTATCGATGAAGAACGACTCCTGTTGAAGTACGTATTGTTTATTTTAATAAATGAGCATACTTATTTCCTAATTAGGCAAGAACAAACTAACATCGCTCAACGCGAACTGGAGCATGATAAATACTTGGAAAACGAACGCAGTGTGTTGCAACAAGAACGCAAGAGATTGTTAGAGCTTGAACAACGATTGAACGAAGAACATGTGGCCGCAATGGACGACGAACGACATCGTCTCGAAGCTGAAAAAGATGCAAAGATTCGCGAGTTTGAAGAAAATTTGCGCAACGAATTGAACACAATTCGAGTTGAGAATGAAGAGCGCATCCAACGTGACAAAAAAGATCACGAGGCTTTTATGAATGAAGAGCGCAACAAATTGAAAGAAATCGAAAACGATTTGAATTACGAGAAACAATTGTTATTGAACACTAAGCAGCAGTTTGATCAAGGTATGATATTTTTATCAATTTTATTTAATTTTCATGAACGAGTATTTAATACCAGTACGTTATTTAGCGAAAGATCAAGTCACCGAAGAAAAAAAATTACTCGAGCAAGAGAAACAATTGTCTGAAAATCTCAAAACTGAAGCTACGCAGCACCAAAAGCTCGTCGACGAGTTGCAACAAACGGTCACTGAAAACTACGACAAGAATAATGCGAGTTTGCAGCAAGAGCGAGAACGGATCGAACAAGAAAAACAACAGATCGAGGCCGAGAAACAAAAGACTAGCGAAGAGAAAGCGAAATTGGAACAAGAAACCAGTCAACTTCAAGTGGCTAAAGATCAGCTTGAAATTGAACGCAACTTGATTTTAGCCACAAAAGAAGTACATTTACCCACTTTACAATATAAAACTAACAATGCCTAATTTGGAAATATTTTGTTCAGGGCGAGACGAAAGAATTGATCGAGAATTACTTCACGCAAGTCAAAGAAATGGTCAGCAAACTGCAAGCCGAGAGTAGCGAGCTGAAGCAAACAGTCGCCACAACTCACCGCGACACAGTCAAGTACGAACACGATATTGCGGACTTGAAGCAACAATTGCAACAACAAACTGCTTTAACTTCGACGTTGAAATCCGAACTCGACGCGTTCACCGGCATCAAACTGAAGCAAAACTTGATTGCGCTCAATACCCAAAATTGGGAAAATTTCAATTCACAGCAACAAAAGACAGCTCAACAGGTCAAAACTGATCTGTCAGAGCTCGAGACCAAGTTGACACGTGTCATCGGGGACAAACTTCTGGACGCCATATCGGACACCTCGTCAACTGCCTCGCTCAATGCTAATGACCTCATTGAACAGCAAAGTATTCGATTGCGCGAATTTGAGCTCGAGATGCGTGACACAGTCGACACAAAACTTTCCAAATTTGGACGAGATGTCGATACCAAATACGGTACGTACATTAATCAAGCCATTGATATTCTGCGCACCTCACTGACATTTTTGACACTTCAGAGGACTTGTCCAAGGCCGAAACCGATCTGTTGGTGCTCGTTCAACAATTGAGCCGTCAACAGGCCACGCTGTCCGACTACGTAAAACAGCGGGAAGAATTCGATTCCGAAGAACAGAAACGACTGCAACTCGAGAAGACGAGTCGCCGCGCTGAAAAACAACGGCTGGCTGAACTCGAAGCTGAGCGACAGAAATTGGAATTTAATAAGAACATAAAGTACGTTCAACTTCGTGAGCTTTTTGAGGCAATTTAAGCTAATAATTGACAACTAGAACCATGTTAGAGACTATAGACGAGCACTTGGAGCACAAATACTCCGAGCTCTACAAGGCAATGGAGGCAGGCAATGTGACGCGTGATACTTTGCCCGTCAAAACAAATGTCGTGACCAACGATACTGATAAGAAAGCGGAGGAGGCGCGCTTGAAGAAAGAACACGACGAGAAGGCCAAACAAGAAGAAGTTAAGCGAGCGCAAGAACAGAAAGAACAAGCTGCTGCCAAGGCTCAAAAGGAGAAAGAAGAGAAACAACGCCAAGCACAACTTCAAAAGGAGAAAGAAGAGGCCAAGAAGCGTCAACAAGATGAGGAAAAGAAGCGCCAAGAGGAGGCGAAAAAGAAAAAAGAAGAAGAGCGCAAGGCTGCAGAAGAAAAGAAAAAACAACAAGAAGAAACGAAGAAGCGTCAAGAAGAGGAGGAAAAGAAACGACAAGAAGCCAAGAAACAACAAGAAACCGCTGAACGTAAGCGTCAAGAAGAGGAGAAAAAACGTCAAGATGAAGCAGCCAAGCAACGTCAACAAGACGAAATGGAAAAGAAGCGCCGAGAAGAAGAAGCGAAAAAACAACGAGACAGCGAGAATGATGAAGGAGCTGACGTGGAGACATTGCGCACTCGTCAAAAAGAACTCATTCAACAGCGTACAGGTCAAAGCGCCTATCAAAAGCAACAGCTGATGGCCGCGAAGAAGAAACAAGACGACGCTAAGCGCGAACAAGAATTGGAGAAACAACGCCAAGATTTGATTGCAAAGAACGCAGCTGAAGAGGCGAAAAAACAACAAGAAGCGGCCGAACTACAGCGCCAACAAGCAGAAGAAGAGAAAAAACAACAGCAGCGCAAAGAAGAAGAGGCGCGTAGACTCGAAATTGAGGCCAAAAAACGACGCGAAGAAGAGGAGCGTCGAGTACGTGAACAAAAACAACGCGAAGAGGAGGAAGAACGACGTCAAGCTGAGATCAAAAAGAATCAAGAAGCCGAGCTCAAGGCAGCTGAAGCTAAGAAAAAACAACAAGAAGAAGAAGAGAAAAAACGTCAGCAAGAAGAAAGGAAGCGTCAAGAAGAGGAGCGAAGAGTCGAATCTGAGAAGAAACAGCGCGAAGAGCAAGATCGACGAGCACGCGAACAAAAACAGCGCGAAGAGGAAGAGAAGCGCAAGGCAGAAGAAGAGCGACACCGACAACAACAGCGCAAAGACGCCGAAGACAAGAAGAAACAAGAAGAGAAGCGCAAGGCCGAAGAAGAGAAAAGATTACGCGCTGAAAATGAAAAGTTACTAGGTCAAAAGACTGCGACCAAGTCCTCGGTGGCGGATGAGTTGTTTGGCGCCAGCACAACTAGTCCATCAGCCAAGACTTCTGGCACCGGATCAAGTGCCAAGAAGAGCTTGTTTGATGACGACGATGATTTTGACTCGATATTCAAGAGGTGCGTAAGAAACAAATATTTCAGTCTGCTGCTTCGCGTCTAATCCGAACCACGTTATAATTATTAACTAGCTATTTAATTATTGCGAAGCCTATTTAAGTATTTTTCAAAGTTGACTTACCCCTCATAAAATTTATTATTCAATAAAAATTAAAGTTGGGACAGTTAAAATTAAAATTAATCGTGTGGTGCGACAGAATCACCAAGCAATTTAACAGTACAAAAATAAAAGTTGCTCTATTTTTAACGCAATTTTTTTTTTTTAGCCCGGCAAAGAAATCTGATACCCCTGTGAAAACTCAAACACCTGCAAAGAAAAATTCGCTCTTTGATGTGGACGATGATTTTGACGATTTGTTCAAGTCTCCTTCGCAAAAGAAAGCTCAAACGCCCGTGAAAAAGGATGCGAAATCGTTGTTAGACAAGATCGACTCGATATTTGACTAAGGATTGTTAATGTACTTTAGATAAGTAAACATTCTCTCTTTTCTTTTAGCTTGTCTCCTTGATAAATCACCCACAGCAATCTATTCTTGAAAGATGAAGGTCTCATTTTTGTTTACGCAATCGCTGGCGCCTAAACTTATCGCAGGGCAGCGTACTGCCTTGACGCGGTTATCATATGAAGCCACGTGACGAGCGGTAGTCATTGCTTTGCCATTCAAATCGGGTTAATTTCATTCACTGAAAGATATTGTATTTTAATTCAACAAAACTCTTCTTTTTTTTTTAAAATGGAATCCACTAAAAGATTAGAGATTATGCCCTAGGGAAGTTACTCATTCCTATCACTATAAATAGTAAAACGGGTATTCTCCGCAGTCAACGCGGATAAACTCAATTAAAATGAACTCAACCCCTCCCCTTGTTGAATGGATATTTACACAATCGAGTCATGCTGCTAAAGACGCGCCTTTTCTTGAAGCACAACGACGGTTTTAATTTAATTCTAACGCGCCTGTCAAAAGTGTCCTAAAAGATTGTGTTCCAAACTTTTTTTGAGTATTTCCATTGCATTCCCCCGCAGATAACCACGCCTGCTGTAAATAATTTGTATTATATAATTATAATCATGGGTTGCGCATTACCAAAGTTAGGAGATTTTTCTTATACCAGCGAAGAAGACTCTGTGCAAAACTTCAGCATCCTGTTGTTAGGTCTGTACGGCAGTGGCAAAACAACTATTAGCAAACAAATTTTCGTATGTACATATGCCTGATATTATTATCACCAATATTAACTTTTTGGGCGGCAGTTGTCACTTGTTGGAGATCTATCACTCGAAGAGAAGATAAACATTAGGAACATAATACGAAGTAATATCTTATTTGTCACCCAACAGGTAAGCATCTAACCACTTCTAATGTTTTATAAATTCCAAAGTTTATGTTTGTGTTAATCTTTTATTGATCGGTTTGCTTTTAGGTTATCAAATACGCTGAGACTCATAAAAATGAATATAGAATTACTAGAAGGTATGGTAATTTGTTCTAGAAACTGGAGGTCCGCGAAGTGTACTATTTTAGAAATTTCAGATATTCATCCCTCCCCCCCCCCCAAATTAATAATCTAAACGCCCAAGCAAGACTAGCTTTATTCTCTACCTCACCATAATGTACATAGGGATCGCAAGGCAAGTACCGTTATCACGACTATTGGCAACATCTACGATCCCAGTGTTTCAGATGATATGCTCCTGGCAGCTCGCTACTTATGGAGTAACGAACAAGTAAGTAAAAAGAAGAACTTGTTGCGATGAAAAATACTCTTCTAATTTGATGCGATCAGTTCCGCAAGCTGGCTGAGCAACTGGCTTATGAAGATGCGAAAGTGATGGTTGAGTATTTCAAGGACAAAATTGACTCAATCTTCGCAGATGGTACGTTATTCAATATTAACAGCTTATTCATATATATGAATAACGTTTGAAATTTGCAACCAGAATATTAATTTAAATATGACAACTGACAGATGTAATTTAATTGGCAATTTAATTTGTGTATGAAATATACTCACGAGCGATCTTAGACTACGTACTGACCCGCGAAGATATATTGCATGCTCGTCACCGAACTGCAGGCATTAACCAACGCGATATTATGCTGGACGGTGCCGAAGTTTCTCTGCTGGATGTAGGAGGTACGAAACTCGATTAAATTCAATTTGGATTAGAAAAATTAACTCATTTGTTACAATCGCAGGTCATATTTGCGAAAGAAAAAAGTGGCAATTGTACATAGAACGCGCCAATATGATCGTTTTTGTTATTGCGATGGATAGCTTTTGCGTGCGTAACTACGAAACCCTCGATACTTCGAGAGGAGACCGCTCAGTAAGTTAAAAACGAATTGCTTTTTTATTGGCGTACCATACCCATTAAATACTGCTCACAGCAAAATTGTTTGGAAGCTTCACTGGAAGTGTTGGAAAAGACGATCCACAATATGAAAGAACACAAGGAAAACAAGTCTCTGATAGTTCTTTGCAATAAGACCGACCTCTTCACTGAGAGATTAAAACAAGTCGCGTTTTCTTCTGAATTCAGCGATTATCAAGGTATTAAAACGTAGCCTAGCCCCCCCCCAAAGTCTGTTCATTAACTAATTTGATGTGCAGGATCGAATAATGTGGATGAAATTCAAACCTATATTACCAATAGAATCAATAATATTGCTAATCACGCTGATTTCAAAATGCTGCGCGGAGTTCATTATGTGAATGCACTGGATTCTCGTCGCGTTGTGCGAGTAATTGAGAGTGTGTATCGTAATGTTGCAGTACCTTCGTCGGAGCCTAGCGCCATTGTTATTCCTGCTGTTGTTCACGCACAATAAGGGGCAATACTACCCATCTGCCTTAGCAAAATATTTGTAATAATTGTTAGAAACCTGTAAATAATAAAATAATTGCGTATCATTCAATAATAAGCTCATTGACAATATTTTTAATTGGGAACTCACTTTAAAGAGTACTTTACTGAAAATGACTCTTGCATCCCTCTCCCCCCCCCGAAAAAGAATCTGGTACTGGTTGGCGAAAAAAAAAAAAAAAAAAAAAAAACACACGATATTTGATTTCAAAAGATTAACGAATAATTTTTTTGTGGATATTAAGAAAATGATGAAGAGTCGATGCCTTAAAAAACCCATCGGCGAAGGTTCGGAAATTATAGTACAGTGAAAATACGCAAAAAATTCAAGATAATATCTGAACATAAAACTCAAAGGCGTAGATATCGCTGCAACTCATGCGAAAGGTGTAAAATCCGAACGAGATCGTTAGCAGATTTCAAAAAAAAATTCATTGCATTGAGGATAAAAAGCAACTTGATTAAAAATCATTATGAATAAAATCAACGATTTGAAGTAAGTATTTAATTAAAAGGAAGTAGAAGATTCTGCGGAAAAACGTTTATTCCG
>Ga0209960_1004049_pt1 | contig 11649 bp, 13 predicted proteins | sample ThiBiot_500_plan_2_FD_183947 | JGI IMG/M metagenome (GOLD analysis project Ga0209960, IMG submission 183947) | Wastewater bioreactor microbial communities from Cape Town, South Africa - Thiocy_expt_500_plan (SPAdes) | ecosystem: Engineered > Bioreactor > Thiocyanate-remediating >... | reverse complement strand
AGAATATCTAGATGGGATAGTGAGTTGACAGGTGTCACAAATGTCAATTCATTTGGTGTGTCAAATTGTGACACGCAATCAATACGTACTGAGCAGTCGATGGTCGTGCGGCTGTGCGCGAATGGAGTGAATGATGGGATAGGAGAACTTGCCCTCAGTTAAGTCCTCGCAGAATGACTTGTTTTGCATGTACACGCTCGACTGCAAGTTGATGTAGTCATCGCGTATTTGATAGTACAAGCTGAATGTGTTTACGAGCGGCAACAGATCTGCGCGACATTCACTGAAACTTTGCATCATTCTCACTCCTAGTCGCAACAATCCTCCAGTCTCTGTCCGCAGCATTAATACGCAGTCCCGCCATATACACGTGTAGACAAGTGTTACTCACTGTCCAGCACCATCTGCGTGTACTCGGCCTCGCTCGGACAGGTGCTCGTGTCGCGCCACTGAATATCGTAGCCCTGACCGCGATGCAAGTTGATCAACTCCTCTGTGACACGTGTCAGTCACTGTCCCGCGCGCGCTCGTCACGTGACTTACCGACAAACACGCCAATCGCAGTTGAGTTGTGCAGCTTGTAGAGCATAGCGAGCGACTCGAAATAGACGTAATTGGCGCAGTTGATCGTGCTCGCCACTCCGAAGATGTGATGCGCTACTGGCACTCCTCGCCGCAGTTTGGAATTGTCTTCAATGTCGTCAATTCTAATCCGCTGATAATTAATTTCAAATAAAATGAAGTGTACAGTAAAATGATTGCCCGTTGAAGTTAAAATGTTTTTAAATTTTCTCAAAATAATAGCCATTACATACAACAAACTTGCAGTGTGTAACTTGGTGATAATTTGTTTGATCACATCCAATTTGTCCTGATCCACCTTCAGCCACAGATTAAAGGCGTCGATCAGCTTCTCTCGCATTCCCTTGCCTTGAGTTTGTTCGATGTGCGCATATGGCTCAAGCAAGACCTGGGCCACACATCAGCATCGTTAAAGATTAGTTTTTGCAACGTCTAGCTTACCTTGTCATACTGGTGATTGATTGATAATGGTGACGTCAGCATTATATTAAACCTGATGTGTGCTGTTTCGAATTTGAATTTAAGTGAAAAGAGGCACGGGTCGTTACCCCCGAGAATTCTCTGTTCGCTGAAAATTGCTATTTTAGTTAACGCGGGGAGGGGCGAGAGGGATAGTAATTCACACCTATTTACATTGCGTTATACAAGTATTACTGCTCACTAAGCAGGACCAAATACGGCAGTGAACTCGTCCAAGAAGATCTCCACTGTCGGTAGATCAAAGTTCGTGAATCTGATCTGACGCAGCGTAGTGTTTGGATTGGCTTCGATGTATTCAATCGCTGCACGTACCAGTACTGCTGCACACCGTCGTTTCTACAGAGAGGTGAGTCAACGTCGCGAGTGCGCTGCTCTTACCGGATAGCCGAAGATGCCGCTCGAGATGGCGGGCAGGGCAATGCTGCTGGCACTCAACGCGTGTGCGGCCTCGAGTGAGTGCTGCACCGTGTCACGCAACACCGCGTCCTCTTCGTAGCTGCGCGTCAGTGTTCGGTCGTCAATGTCGTAGTCGTCCTCGCTCTGTGCCTCACACGTGCGGCCCTCCCACAGCGGACCCACAGCGTGCACCACGTGTCGAATGTGTGCCAGTCGCCCCGCACTCGTCACCGCAACGCTGCCCGGGGCCACTCGACCGTGTGTGCGCACCCACTCACGGGACTCGCGCTCCAAGGCAGATCCGGCAGCACGTGCTATCGCTCCTGCCACTCCTCCACCGTGTGCGAGGGCTGAGTTGGCCGCATTTACCTACGATACTAGTCTTGAGCTAATCGCAGCGCACATGATACCATGCTACTTACTATCACATCGCACTGCTCGTGCGTCAAATCCCCCATGGCCACTACGAGGGTCACACCAGCTTGCTCTGCGGTCATCTGTGTGGTGCACCAAGGTACTGCACGCATCGTTCGCACGCGACTCGGTTCATTCGTTGTCTTTTGCTCGCTGGCTGCCAAGGACGTGCCGGACACTGTTTGAGCTCGATCTGCATCACACGAGCTCGAATTAATTATCCCTCGCCTATTGCAGTACTTACTCAGCATGGGCTTTGTGTTCAGCTTTGGAGAAAGTCCATCATTACGCGGCATTACTTTCCCGCTCGATTTTGAACATCCACTCGGTGCATTTCGAGTAATTTGTTCGTCATCTATCGATACGGTGTCCCCCGTCGTGGACTTATTGATTTTTTGTTTTTTATTTGCCTGCACGTTAGTATTTTCTTCGAGCTCTGCGTCATCCAACTTGCGCTTGCGATCTGGCACCAGCCCGGTGGTTAATGTGCGTTGTACACCAGTCTTAAAGAAACTAGTGATTTTGGACTGTGCTTTGGACGGATTGTCGCTCATGGGTGCTGCTATTGAGTGGTCAGGAAATAAAATCTTAAAAGTGACATCTCTGAGAAATTATTTGCTGCCAAGACCTGGTAAATGTGTCTGTGGTGGATGCACGAGCATATGAACCATAGGTGGGTGGTAGAATGAGAAACGGTCATGTGGTAGAATTACACTGAACTTTTTTATTCGATGCCCTCAATCGTAATCAGCTCGGCGAGCGCTCAGCCACAAAATGAGCGAGACGATGATGAGCACCCAGAGCCCAAACTGTACATATAAGAACGTATTTACACCTTTGCCATTGTTGCCTGACTCTGCGCGGCGCAACAGATCCGTTTCGTAGTACTGCTGAAACATGCGCATAGACTTGACTTCCATGCGCGTGAGTTGTTCATCGAGTTTCTGTTCCATCTTTTTCATCATCAGCTCGTGCGTCTGTTCTTGGTTTTCTTTGTGGTCCAGTTCTTTGATCGCATCGCTTAACTTGCCGACCGCTCCTTGTAACTCACCGCTGAACTTGCTCATCATCTTTTTATACTCCTCATTCTCTTGTTTTAGTTTGTTAATCTCATCGCGCAGCTGTTGCACGAGTTTGTCTCTGTCATCTGTCGCGGTAGATGTAACGGTCTCTTTTTTGACTTCCTTCGCTGCTGCGAATCCCATGTGCAAACTAGGCACTCGTTCGTGTTTGGGTGTGTGGTTGGGTGTTTCTGTACCGTTCGTTTCCTCTGGCTTGGCTGTAGGCTTGGTGATCATTATCGCTGGCTGAGGCACATCTTTCACCACCACATCGTCCTCTTCATATTCTTCTTCTTCGCTACTGCTACTGCTACTTGAATTGGCATTTTCATCGTCGTCAAGAGAGAAATCGTCATATCCCAACTTTTCCACCTTATTTTTTTTATTTTTGCTTTCATTATTAATTTTTTTGTCAGCATCTGCTGCCGCCGCTTTATTGAACTTTGGTACGTATCGATTTGCGACTACCTTTTGACGCCAATTTCGCAGTCCACCTTGTTCGCCGGTGTTGGTGGATGCTTCATCTCCCGTTGCTGGTTTTTGGTACCGCTGGGCGAGTGCGTCAAGATTACGTTTAGCTACGTCAGTTGCCATCAATGAGTGTTAGTATATCGCAGGATTAGAACATGCTCTGTGCTTGTGACTTGGCAAATTAACGGTAATAATATTTAACGTTGAGGTTTCGGGAATCTTTCAATAACCCTTTTACCAAAAGCCGGTCTCTCCGCTGACCGTAACATGAGTACTCCCCTTTCTTACAGTAGTATTGCCTACAATGAAGAGCAACATAAAAAATTTGAGAATCGTACAAGATCAGATCCCTACTGGAAATCTGTGCGGCAGGCCATGATCGAAACAGTTCATAGGGGATATATTTATGTCATAGACGGAGAATAGAGCCAAGTTTGTGATTCTAAAGAAACGAAGTGCTCGTAGTACAGTGAGCTTTCAAAAACAGTTTGATTCCGGAGGTACGGTGAACAGTAAACGGTACAAAAAGCGAAAGCAAAGGTGATTTACGTATCTGTTTGTTGTATCTAATGGATTGTTAATAAATCACTCTGTGTGTGTGTGTGTGGACTCCTCTCCAGTTTTTGTTGACATTTTTCTGTACACCGACACTGACGTCAACACCGATTATTCATCGAGCCAAGTAAAACGTGGTATGCAGTGATCATGTCTATGGTTTACAACGAAACTCTGGACGAACTATTATCGATCGAGAAATTGAACGATGAGGATTTGTTCGCAGCGTTTTTAACTGAAGAGGACCAAATCCCTACGAGCGACAATAGCATATCAACATCACATAATGATTCAAATTCATTCCATAGCACCCCTGAGGGATTTGCCCAGTCAAGTTCTGAAGAGGTCACGGATACACCACAAAATGCCAGTACACCACTATATAATGTGGAATATGATCGAGATTACACACACGATAATACGCAAACTCAATATTATGGCAATTACGAGGGGTAGGATTGCTTTGCGATTCAAGAAATTGAAAAACATTTTCGGAGTTTTAGCTTCCCCACGTTATGTTGAGAAATCTAACAAAGATAGCACTCTTCAATAATATTATTAACTATTCCATTCACATTCTGCATTATTTTGAATTTACAATTTACTCCGATGCAGATCTGTGCAACCCTCGCCGCCTAGTCGAGGTAATCAAGCTCGGTTCCCGCAACATCAATACCCCTCGAATCAAGTCATCGAACACCCTCAAGTGCTCTCTCCCACTTCCTTCGGTGGTACTCGCCTGCCCAGCCCTGACACCATCCAGTCTCCAGAACCAACAGTCTACAAGCCACCAGTGCTTGGTGCTGCATCGCTCTCATATGTACCGCAACAAGTCACCGCTAACTACTACCATCCCGCGCCATATCCTGCAGTCCCCTCGCTCCAGACCCAAGTGGAGGCGCAGTTGGAGTCCGCGTTGAACGATCGTATCAAACAGCACCAGCTGCACGCACTGCAACAAGCACAACGCATGTTCAACGCGCACTCGCCTCCGATTGCCAATGTCGCCTTGACACCTGTCAACAATGCGATGACGCCTGTCATTCCGAGGCCCGCACAGCAACCGCCGCCTATTCGACCCGCAGTGCGCGATGTGTCCTATTCAGGGCTACAGAGTGAACAGCCCGCATATTTACCACTGCCCCCTCTGTCCACACCAAACAGCCGCAAGCGACAGCGGGACGGTGACGAGGAGAATGCGGCGGTGGGCGAGGAGGATGACGAAGATCGCATGTTGAAGCGACAGAAACGACTGATTAAGAACCGCGAGAGTGCGCAGCTGAGTCGCATCCGCAAGAAACAGTACCTCGACGAGATGGAGAAGCGTGTGAGTGTGTTGAACGAGAGCACGACGCGACTAGAATGGCGCGTTGAAGAGCTGCAACTCGAGAACGTAATGTTGCGTGATGACAACACGTATCTGCGCGAACTCGTCAACACGCAGCCAGGCTACGCAGAGCACTTGCGATCACGTGACAGTGCGCGACAACACGAGTATCAGCAGCAGCGTGTACGACTGCAAGAACAACGAGCACGCAGCAATGTCGCGGTGAGTGCGGGTAATGTGCGCCACCAACAAACCGCGAACAGCATGAAGGCAGCGAATGTATGTCTGTTGATTGTCATCTTCGCGTTTGGACTATTTATCAACAGCCCGGATGCCACTTCGACTATTCTCGGACCGAAGAACATCATCTTCGTGCGCGATAATTCGGCACGCAGTTTGACAGGTCTGGATGTCACACAACAACTGTCGCACATTAATCCGCAGCACTACGACGCGCGGCACGAACACGATGATATTAATGAAGGGGAGCACGACACATCTCAAGCGGTGTTCTGTCCGGCAGCACGTCACGTGCTCGTCAAGACTGGTCGTGGCAGCGACGTGGAATCGAATTCCCTCTCTTTCGTGATGAAGTTAAATGAATTCAAGCGCACTAACGATCTCGTGCAAATGACACACACGACTGACACTTCGCAGCCCTACTTGCACGTGAAGTGTTCGGCGTACACGTTGTCGGCGGTGGAGATGATCGATTTGGACGATGGCGCACCGACTGCTCAAACTGTCGCAGTGGACATGCGACCGAAACAAGTCGCTCAAGCGGCGTAAAGTCATTAATAGTTTATTGTACAAAGCTGTAATATATTAAGTGCGTTTTAAATATTATGCACACTCTTTTATTCATTTAAATTTACATATGTGTCTACCAACATTGCCTCGCTAATGCTCGGTGTGGTGGTGGTAGGTGCGGCATTCTGGCTCTTCTTTTTGCGGGCTGGTTTCTTTCTCGCAAGCCACTTGCCCTTGCAGTACTCGAGAGCGTGCTGCACGGTCGGAAGTAGACCCGACTCTGGGTGATTGAGATTATAGACCTTCAAGAAGAGGTTTTCTGCCAGTGATTTGATTGTTGGCTGTTTGTTCACGAGGTCAAGCTGCACTAACTTCCACACTCGTCGCAACAGCTGCTCCTCACATTAGCGACGCTATAAACACGAGTGCACGTACCTTCTCTTGCCAAGTCGTCACTGGCTTCTTCTCTTCGTTTGTTTGCTGTTCTTCCAGTTCAATCACTTGTTGGGGATGCAGTCGCTCCTCTTCGACTTGACTGCTCAGAACCTGTCACAACTGTCAGACGCACAAAACTTTCACGTGACTTACATTGATAGCTTGCTGCAAAGCAATTATTCGGAGATCTTCCAACAATTTCTCGTTTTCAGTACGTGTGCAGATGATAGTGAGCAGACTCGAGTCTTGTTGTTGTGCGGCCAAGTAGACCAACAGACGCATTGCCTTGCGATCAGTTGCAATTGTCTTGTGTGGGCGATGCAACGCGTCCATGTCTAAGGTGATGTAAATGCGACAGAACAGAGCAGTGAGTAGCTGTTTCTTGCGCGTTTTGTTGTTCGTCTTGAGCTTGTCCGTGTTGAACAGTGGCCGCACAAGTTCCAGTGCTCGTGCGTCATCTCTCACCTCGGGCCTCTCGTGGTAAAGGCGTGCGAGTGCGAGGTTAATGTGTGTGTGTAATCGTAGCATGTCAATGCAGTGTTTGTACGCCAGTGCAATGTTCTCAATCAGCACATGGTTATTGAGTTCAGGTTCGGCACGTAGTTGACTCTGCTCATCACTCAATTCAATCACGTCCTCACCGCTGGTAGCTACAACCCTCTTCTTCTTGGCACTAGGATTGTAGCGCAGTGAGTGTGCCAGGGAGAGGGTTTCAGGTGTCGCGAGCTCTGGTTTGATGGCAATGTCAAGTCGCAGGCGATGCATTTGATAGAAAATTTCAATGTTCGTTGGTGCAAATCTCCACGCGTGTTCGAACCATTCGAGCAGCGTGTGACTCGTGGCACTCACATCGTTCTGCAGCACTCCTTGCATCAATAGCGCGCGCTTTAGTGCGCGATTGAAGAGCAGCAGTCGGCCCGGTGTTTCTTTGAAGCACAACACTAAAAATAGCCCACTACATGCATCTCTGAGCATCGTTTTGGATTGGTTTGCAATGGCGGTGGACGGACGTGCGCACGTGACGGTGAGATTGGGCAGGAATTTGAAGTAGTCCGAGGTGGTGCTGTGCTGCAGATGTTGGACGTAACGCTGTGCCGTGTAGAGTGCTGGACCGAGCAGTGATGCATAGTGTTCTACCAGGGTTAGACAGTGCGCGGCATGGAATTGAACGGGCACATTCTCCATGCGCGTATCCACGTGACTCATGCGCTTGATGAGTGTTTGCAGCTGCGACAAGAGCGTGGCGCGTGTCGAGTGATGTCCAACGACTGAAATCTCGGCGTCAGATTCGAAGTCACACAGCAGCTCCTCGCTCAGGATATTGTCCCCACGGAACAATTCCGTGAACTGCGCAACAGACACAAGTGCAGGACTCAAGCACCGCACTGCAGTGTTGAGCAGTGGCTGCAAATTGAGCAGTACTGTCACCATGTGCAAACACAACAGACATTTCTAAATTAGGTAAGTTCACGTGTCACATGAGAGTACAACGTACCCTCAGCGCGTTCATGAAGTAGATCACATGATAGCGTGGCGTGTTGACACTTCGGCGAATGAGCACGTGCTCGCTGGGCAGGAGTTCAATTACACTCTCGATCAGCGCGCGATCACCAGCCTTGTGCGTCACATCGCGGGCCTGGTGCAGGGCGAGATCGTGCATTTTGAGCCAATAAATCTCCGCGAGTTCGAGCCACGCTGGCCAGAAGTGCGGATAGCGTGCCAGTTGCTCTTTATAGTGTTTGCGCGCAGCACCACTCATTTGATAGCGACCGTCACGTGCCAGCTCTGCCTTGCCGAGCAGATAATATATCTCGTTGTAAGTGTCGGGGCAATCCGAATCTAATCCATGCGTTGCATCGTCGTTGACTCCGTGTCCTGCGAGGTACTGTTTGATGTGATGTTTGAAGGTCGGTTCTGTGCGTTGCATGTCAGCGAGCTTGACGTTAATCACGTGACTTGACTTACCGACGAGAAGCGGGGTGACATGTGGCATGCACCGCTCAATGGCGGCAAAGACTGAAGTCGCTACACGTGGCTGAACTTTGGTGCGCGCATTGAGTATTTGATAGGCAATCGGAGACAAGAAGAGATAGAGTTCTTGAGCCTCGCGCACAGCATCAACATCGAGTGGCAAGTTGAGCAGCTGATAGATGGTGCTGATCTGATTCTTGGACCAGGGCTCGGTGTAGGTGTGCGGGTGCGGGTCAAGTTCGCGCCGCTTGTGCAGCACGTCGTCCAAGAACACGGGCATTGAGAGCTTGTGCACGCAGCAGACGCACTGATCGCGCTCAGTCTTGATCTCTGATTCATCTGTGGCGAGTACCATGGTGTCGAACATGTGCAGCATCAGCCTCGGCAGCACTGCATTCTTCTGCTGACACGCACCATGTGCACCCAGCCAAGCGTGCACGAGCTGCAAGAATTTGAATAGTGACGTCATATCACTGGAGGCACGTGACTGTGTGAATGTGCAGTGCGCGATGAGAGCGGCAAGCGCCACCACAGCACATGACTCGAGGTGTTCAAGCTCGCGGTCGTCAAGTGGCGTGGTATTTTTGAGCAGAGGTTTGAGCAGTAATGCCATCAATTGTTTGATCTCCGTCACGAGCTCATCGCTCACAGGTTCTGTCATTGTTGACACGTGTCAAATCAGGCACATGTACCGAGGATCAATTAGTGACACATACCGCGATTGAGAGCCTCAACAAGCTGAGCGAGAAAATCAAGTCGTGTGAGCCACTGGTCCTTGTCTTCGTTGGTCTTGGCATTGCGGCCTCGCACGCGTCGCTTGCTGTCGTCGTGCAGTGCCAACTTGCACACGCATCGATGGCACTCTAACACTTGCAACAGCGTGCGCACAGACTCTTCATGATGATTTAGTGCGCTATGACTCTGCGGGAAATGTCAGGACATCACATGTCAAGTGTCACGCGTCAACTTGCCTTATATAGCATCACCAATAGATCGTAGCGTGCTTTTGATTGGTCGTATTTGAGGGTGCTGAGATGGTCCTTCCAGTTCGCGAAAAGTTCAGCCTCGTGTGCGAGAAGTGTCGTCAGTTGTGCCACACCAGTCACGTGATCGCCCTGCTCGAACAGTTGACGCACGACTTGTTGATTCTTCTCGCCCTCCAGTTCGTGTAAGCGCTGTTCTACTATGCTGCATGTGATTTCGCGAGGTTCATTGCTGTCGAGTAATGACACGTGTCAGCACATCTCTACGCGTGTCAAACACATACCTGAGTGGCAGCACGACAGGTTTTGACTCGTTTGCTTTCAGAAGCGTCAAACACTCGTTCAGCTCATCAACTGCTGCTGTGAAATTTCTCTTTAATTCACTCATGCGGAGTTTTATCCACACATGCCTGTACACGTGTTAGTTAAGCAACTATGACAGGACATGTACCTCGTTGACAGTTCGCCGTTCATGAATGTGTTATACTCTGCGCTGTTCTCAAGTCGTCGTAGCCACGTGTCACAGCGCGTCATGTGTCGTGCACGGTCGGTGTCGTTCGTAGCCCTGAGTGCGAGGTCAAGTGTCATTTCTGCATTCACAAAGCTGACACGTGTCATCGTAACAGGCTCATAGTGAGTGCTGAAGTGTCGTTCGACGATTTCCGTTGTTGTTAAAAATAGATTGGGCATCTTTTCATTGTACTGTGGTTGATAACCACCTTCCTTTTTAGTCCAACACTCTGCTAGAGTTGTCACTGTGCGCCACATCCAAAAAAGGAGCGAATATTGCAGGTCGTTGCCCTGGTTAATGAACTGCTCCACGTGCTCACGTTCTTGGTCACTAACCGACACAATGACACGCTCGGCAGGCTTCTTTTTGACAGGTGTCACAAACACATTGCTAGTCGCAGCGAAATTCGAAGACTCGTCAGGATTGGTCGGTTGATTGGACTCGTCGCGTGACTGTTCGACCTCACTCGCGTCTTCGCGTACTTTAATTGCGCCAATTTGCTGCAAAGATTCGATCACGTGCTGGTACATTTCTGGACGACTCTTTTTCTTCTCGTCAATACGGCGTGATCTGTGCGCATCTCAGAAATGAACTAAAAATAGTGTCACGTACCTCCGAATCGACGCAGGTGTCTTGTGACGCGGTGAGAGGAAGACAGTAGTGTCACGTGTCACGTCTTGTGTCACTTCGGAGACTGGCTCGTGATTGGTGTCGCTGGTAAGCACCACATCTTGTTCTATATTTGGCTCTATGGGAGTATTGTCTATCAGCATGATCTCTTCGCTGGCTCGTACATTCGGAACTTGATCGCTCGCCTCTAACACGACCATGTTTGGCGCAGGGTCTGGGGGTGCTGCGTTCGATACTGTTGCAGGAAATTCTATTTTTAGCGGCAGATTGAATAGGGCGCGATCATTTCTACTGTAATGTGAGTGATATTTTGACACGTGTCATCGTAAAGTACGTACCGTTTCCGCAATCGTTCAGTGTAAGTGACGTGCAACAACGACACGAGCTCGAACCATGTGACAGCTTTGACAGTGCGTGTCAAACTCGTCTCTGGCAGATCGATCACTTCAGTGTGAGACCACCGTTCAGTGATCTCGTGCCCAGTTTTGACGCGCTTAGTGCGCAAGTGTTGCAGTTCATTTATCACGTGATCGGCATAGATCACTTCATCGTCCTCCATTTGACAGCTGTCATCTTCTATCTCATTCTCTGAATTCTTTCCGCTCAGCAGTCCACTAAACTTTAGTGCGAGTACATGTTGCGCGTCTATTTTTAGCACAGCATGAATGATATCTCGACACGCGAGCCAATCTCCGATGAGATACAGCACAACGATGAGTTGTTCCAAATATAGCAAGTCATCGTACTTGAATGCCGGCAGATCGTGCGACACACCGCGCTCTTCTTGATTTATGCGCACACCAGTCTCGAATGAGTAGCGCGCTAATAATAGCAAATTGTCACGTGATTTGTCAATGTCGCGCTGATAAGTCTCAAGGGCCCACAGCCCGAGCTTATACCACATCTGACTGTCACTTTCATCGACTTCTACAGCCCGTGCAATGTGTTCGAGTGCGGCATCGTATTGCGCGCAATGGTACTCGACATCGGCCAAGTTTTTGAGTGTCAAATACTTGAGTTTGCTGAGACTCGACTGCGCGTTCATCTTCTGCGCCAATAATTCATCGTCGAGCACTTGTTTAT
>Ga0209960_1004048_pt1 | contig 11651 bp, 10 predicted proteins | sample ThiBiot_500_plan_2_FD_183947 | JGI IMG/M metagenome (GOLD analysis project Ga0209960, IMG submission 183947) | Wastewater bioreactor microbial communities from Cape Town, South Africa - Thiocy_expt_500_plan (SPAdes) | ecosystem: Engineered > Bioreactor > Thiocyanate-remediating >... | reverse complement strand
GGCTGCTCAGAGCTTTCTTATTCTTTATTTTGGCTTGGCTCTGGCAAGTTATGAGGTCTTGCAAACCACATCTGCAGGCCAAATGCAGCACATAATCTTCCAAAAACTCATACTTCAGGAACGACTATTTATACACGTGAAATAGTTAAAAGAGCTCTTGAATTAGGCGCTTCGGGTCTTATTTTAGTGCATAATCACCCCAGCGGCGATCCAACGCCTTCGAATGCGGACATTAAAGCAACCCTTCGTATTCGCGAAGCCTCGGAACCCCTTGGTATTAAAATCTTTGATCATATTATTGTTGGTAAGGGGCAATGTCGTTCTTTAAGACAAGAGCGGATGATTTAAGATAACGGAATTAAATTTTTCAATAAAAATGACAAAATTGAATTTAATCTTTGTAAACCTGAAGAAGTTAGAGTGAACGATTTTTTATTTAAAATTATATAGTTTTCTGATTCTAATATTTTTAAGGCTGAATTTTGAAAGGTCGTCTCTAAAGTTTTATTTCCTGCAAGTTGTTCAAGCTCTTTGCGAGGAATCCCTGTTCTCAACCTAAGCCCCATCATAAGACGTTCGGTGAAAATTTCTTCTGCTGAAAGTTCAACTTTTTCATCCGTCCCATGATCATTCTCTAAAACGGCTTTCATCCAAATTTCAGGTGCTCTAACCCCCTTAAAAGCAAATTTTGCATTATTAAGCGTTAAACGCCCATGCGCTCCAGGGCCAACACCAATGTAATCCTGACCCTGCCAATAAGCAAGATTATGACGTGATTCTTGTCCTGGCTTTGCATGGTTGGAAATTTCATAAGCAGGCAAACCTGCCTTCTCCATCATTTCCTGCGTCATCTCATATAAGTCTGCAGCAAGATGATCATCGGGAATTGTAAAATCTTTGCGTTGATGTGCCGTATAAAAAGCGGTGCCTTGCTCAATTGTCAGTTGATAAAGCGATAAATGACCTTGTACAAAATTTATTGCCTCTTGAAGTTCTTCCTGCCAAGCTTTTACCGACTGTTCTGGTCGTGCATAGATCAAATCGAAAGAAAATCTATTAAATATATTGCTTGCAATTCCTAAAGCTTTTAAGGCTTCTTCTCGACCATGTGTACGTCCTAAAAACTTTAAATCTTTATTATTAAGAGCTTGGATGCCTATTGAAACACGATTAATCCCTGCGTGCTTGAAATCCTGAAATTTATTGGCTTCAATTGAAGTCGGATTTGCTTCTAAAGTAACCTCTAAATCATCTTGAACTTGCCAATATTGCGAAGCTTGCGCCAACAAAGCACCAACTGTTCTAGGTGCCATTAGCGAGGGCGTTCCACCACCAAAAAATATACTTTTGAGAGGCCGTCCTTTGGTTAATTGGCCAAAATAAGCAAGTTCTTTTAGAAGACTTTCCCGCCAAAGACTTTCATCTATTTTTTCACGCACATGGCTATTAAAATCACAATAAGGACATTTTGAAAGACAGAACGGCCAGTGAATATAAAGTGCAAGTGGTTGTGTCATTTAAAACAAGATTTAATAAGTTGTTCGAGAGCAAGAAACCTTTGACTACACATATTTTTTGCCGATAACGGCATTTCAGCAATTGTTTTCGTATACCCCTCAGGAATGAAAATAGGGTCATACCCGTGCCCATGTTCCCCTTGTGGTGGGAATGTTAACCTTCCCTGTACGCGCCCTTCAAATATTTCTTGATGGTCATCTGGCCACAAAAGAACTTGAACACAAACAAATGTTGCTCGCGGATTCTTTTTTATGTCAGTATTTTTTGCCCAGAGATCAAACACTTTATGATGACCTCCCTGCGCTTTTGTATAAGGCGCGGTATTAACTCCTGGGGCTCCTTCTAGCGCTTCTACCTCTAAACCTGAGTCATCACTTAAAGCAGGAAGACCTGTTTGAGTTACGCACGCTTGAGCTTTTATAAGAGCATTTTCTAAATAAGTTGAACCTGTTTCTTCGGGCTCTATGAGCCCTAGAGCTGCAGACGAAGTAACGCTAATATTGAAAGCTTCTAATAAAGAAGTAATTTCGTCAATTTTACCTTTGTTATGGCTTGCAATTATAAGACGCGAGTCAGTGAATTTTCGAGCCATAATTAAGCCTTAAAAACAAAAATAAAATTTGAATTGATGGTGCCCCCGGGGAGACTCGAACTCCCACTCCCTTGCGGAAAGCAGATTTTGAGTCTGCCGCTCATAATCTATACTCATCTTAACGTTCTCCTTATTTTTTGTTTGTTTTCAAGCATTAATACAAAATTATCATTTCTCTTTTGTTCTTTTTAAAATTACTAAAATGTAAGTTTTTCTCCACATTTTGATGACAATTTGATGACAATTTTAGGAGGATATGATAAAGACTATTATTAAAATATAGCGGAGCAGTAATATGCCTAAGATCACAAAAAAGTTTGTTGAAAATATAACGCCCCACCCTGATAAAACTCAAAAATACTGGGACTCTGAGCTTAAAGGTTTTGGAATTGTTGTCCTTCCAAGTGGACGAAGGACATATTGCATTCAATATCGTAATCAACAAAGAGTCCTTAAAAGATTTAAGATAGGTACCCATCCCCAGATCACAGCAGAAGAAGCTCGTGCATGGGCTAAAAAATATTTAAGTAGCACAATCCATGGAAATGATCCAGCAGAGAAGAAGAAGGAAAATAGAGATCTTGCCACAGTAAAGGACCTTATCCAAGATTACCTGAACCATCATGGATGTAAAAAACGTCCCAGAAGTTTGTTAGAAGATAAAAAACTCATTAAAAATATTATTTTACCATTTTTAGGAAATAAAATTGTTGCCCATATTTCTCGGCGAGAAATTGAAAATATTCATCTTCAATTGAAGAATACTCCCTATCAAGCAAATCGCTTCTTGGCACTATTTTCAAAGATGCTCTCGCTTGCTGTTGCTTGGGGGTGGAGAGAAAATAATCCTGTGAAAGGCATAGAGCGATATCAAGAGTTAAAAAGAGAACGATGGTTGAATGATGAAGAATTGCAAAAATTATGGCCAATTTTAGATCAATACCATGATCATATTGCAGCTTATGCGGTTAAATTACTTCTTTTAACAGGCGCACGCAAAAATGAATTGCTACAAGCTTCTTGGGATCAATTTGACCTTCAAAAGGGGGTATGGATTAAGCCTGCCCATTCAACCAAGCAGAAGAAAACTGAATATCTTCCTCTCTCAGACAAAGCTATTGAAACTTTAAACTCACTTAGAAAAATAATGCCACGAAATTCTCTGTTTCTCTTTCTTAATAAAAATAATGATAAGCCTTTGCGTGACATTAGGGGCTTTTGGGAAAAAATTATTAAAGAAGCTAACATAAAGAATGCTCGCATTCATGACTTGAGGCATACCCATGCTTCACACTTAGTTTCAAGTGGCTTAAGTTTAAGTATTGTCGGTAAGCTCTTAGGTCATACTCAAGCTTCTACCACCCAACGCTATGCCCACTTAGCTGATGAACCACTAAGAAAGGCTACGAGCCTTTTTGGAAATAAAATCGAAAGCCTTACATCAAATACACCCACTATTTAAATAGTGAAAAGCAAGTTGTCTGACGTAGATTTTTACAAAAATTTTTGCATGACCTTACCGTTCATAACTTTTAACAATTTGCTTGCTTCTATTCTCCTCAAACAGGATAGCTCTAATCTGCTTGGTCAATTCTGCATCTTTATCCCTGATGTTTTTAAAGGTTGGATCTTGCTTATAAAGCTCTTGGGTGTATGCCTTTAACTTTGCTTCTGCTTGTGCCTTCTCAGCAGACGTACGTGCAAATTTTTTCTCATGTATAAGCGCTTTAATTTTTTCAATGGGTGCTTGGTCTAATTTTAGTTGTTGGCTGCTTTGAATCTGATGCTTTTCAGACTCAATTTCATCTCTTAATTTTGTAGGGATGTCCTGAATCTGAGAATTTGTATTTTCTCTATTATCAAGTAACTCTTTTGCTCTAATATATTCATTAATGCTTTCTTGAGGAATACGGATTTCTTGTTGCTCAGGAATCTTACCTAAAAATCGCTCAGCAATACTTTGCCAGGCTTGTTTGGAGACAAAGCGAATAGCCTCAAGCTCATTGCCAAGCCGATCCAGGATTTCTTGAAGTTTGGAACTTTTCTTTGGAAAATTTATACTTTCATAAGATTTAACGTAATCCAGGCTTGAGAGCTTTTCTTGTGAGGATGATAGCCGCTTAAAAAATATTTCCTCTCGCCAAAAATCAAGCTTAGAACCAAAAACCTTTATAAACTCTCGGTGCCTTGTCATACCAACATAAGCAAGGTTACGGTAGGTCTCATGGGTGGCTAAGAGGAAGGCTCGATCAACCGTCACCCCTTGAGATTTGTGAATGTTAGCCGCCCAACCTTGATCAAAATAGGGATAAAGCTTAGGGGAAAAGGAAACAACTTCATTGCTGTTATCAAGCTTAGCTTTGATCTTATGGCGGTCAATCTCTAGGATTGTCCCAAGGGTGCCGTTTCTAACACCAAAACCATTATCATTCTTCATAAAAAGGATACGATCTCCTTTTGCAAAGTGCTTCTCTTCTGTTGTAATAATTTTGTCCCCAAAATCATCCTCATCTTCCTTATGAGTGGTGAAGAGATACTCCTCTTTAGAAATAGTGCCATCTTGCTTTAAGAGTTGACGTGCTTCTTCATTAAGTATGGTAGTGTCAGCCTTACTGTAAGTCATAATAAGGTGGGATTTCTCTGGTTGTTCTCTAAAGGATGTATGCCACTCTTGAATAAGCGCTTTTTTAGTCTCGTCTCTTAGCTCACAAACATGCCTTTTCTGATGATGATCAAGCTGAGGCAACTGCCACTGTTGAGCTAAGGCAGCGGCTTCCAGTTTTTGCTCTTTGAGGCTTCTATCTTTATCAACAAATTGCTCGGCAAAGTGTTGAGGATCAACGCCGAGCTCTTTCATCAAAGGGCAGAATTCTTGAAAGTTCTGCTTCATATAACGTGCACATGTCATCTTGAGACCGCGCCACTCCCGGTAAAGGGCATAGTCTTCATGGCTCTGAAGATGATAATGGAGGTTCTTTCCTTCAGGGTTATCTTTTTTAATATCCTCAATCATGGAGTGGTAAATGTTCCCCACCATGCGACGGGAAAGGTTATAAGTTTCAACAATTTTCGCGTGACTCCCTACCTCAAACAACTCAGTAATTTGAATCCCTTTTTCATCAATAAACTGCACACATCTCTTTTGATGATAGGTTTTAAGAGCTTCTGTTGTCCTAGGGCACCAAAGAGCTTTGTTGCTTCCTGTTGCCACTCTTCTTGCTGACGAACAACTTTTTCAAGGTGCGTACCCCTTATTTTCTCAGTCACCAGCCTAAAGGCAGGGCCTGCCTCAACGGGCTGCAACTGTGCTCCATCTCCCACAATGACAGCTTTAACTTTTAAATCATCAACAGCCTGTAAAAACTCATCAAACCTTAAGGTATCAACCATTCCTGCTTCATCAAGCAAAAGGACAGAGTTAGGCTTATACTGGCACCTTCCTTCTTTATGAGATTTAAGGAATTTGTGAAGAGTTTGTGAGGATATTCCCGATTGTGCAAGATTTTGGGCTGCTCGTCCTGTGGGTGCAAGACCATAAATTTTATACCCTTCCGATTCCCAGATTTCTTTAGCTGCCTCTAAGGCCGTGGTCTTGCCCGCACCAGCATATCCCACAATGCATGAAAGCTGATCGGGAGCAGTAATGTGATGCAGCGCTTTCTTCTGATCAGGTGATAATCCTCCATACTTTGACAGTTTTTGGTCATATTGAGTGATAACAGCGTTCACTTTATGACGATAGACTTTATGGCTTTTTTCTTTGCTGAGTCTTTCAGCTAGATTTACAAGATTCATCTCTGACTCCAGCATAGTTCTGGTCGTGAAAATGGAATGATCTTCTAGAAAACCATCTTTATTTTTTACTGACTCATACCTTAGCAATACCAACTCTTTTGAAGATTTAAGTTTCTGCTCTAATTGCTGATAAAGATCACAATCACCAATATAACGATTAAGCACTTTCTCAACATCGCCCCACATAAAAGTTGAATGATGCTTGCTTACAATATCAAGAACAATTTCCGGCTTTCTAATGATACGGCAAACATTCCTAAGTTTTGTTTCTCGAAAGGCAATGGCTTTTTCTGAACTTGCTGCTGAGAAAAGATCTTTTGGATTGTTTCCAACTCTAAATTCCATATCCTTGATGTTTGTGCCTCGTTTCGGCTGAGGCTCAATTTCAATCCCTCTTTCAGCATAAGACCTGTGATCCAGCCTTTTATCAAAACCATGCATCTTAAGATGAAAATTTGTGTAAGCCACAAATTGTTCTCTTAATTCCGCTCCTAAACTTCTTCGATTCCAATCAGTTTCTTTTTTTGAATGCAGTCCTTTTTCTGTAAGTCTTCGTGTTAGCATTAGAGCATGGCAGTGAGGTTTCCTTTCTCCTGTGTCTTCATCATGATCAAGATGAAAGTTAGCAAGCACAGCCATTCCTTGGCCACACATCTGATCTTGAATAAACTCATTTGCAAGTTTTATACATTGTTCATCTGTAAATTCACGAGGGAGAGCAAACTCATATTCTCGATAGACTTGAGCATCTTTTCTCTTCTCGTGCTCCTCCACAATATCAGAAAACTTCTGCACTCCTTTTTGGCGATCAACTGCTATAAGATTTTTTAACTCCTTTGCCCATTCTGGTGCATCCTGAGGAAGCAATAACTCCACATGCTGGACTTCATGCATTTTCTTACGCGTGACCATCAACTCCCCTACCCTATGGTCTTAGACTTTGCAGCCTGTACGATAAGCCAAAGCTCGTACCGTGTTCCGATTAGAACGAGAGATCATTTTTAATCGGCCATGAGCCAATGCCATTTTGTTTTTTATTCCTTTCAATTCATTTAAACTAGGATACTTGCATCCGAGCGAAGAGTTGCATTTTATGGCAACATATCTGCGCGCTTGTCACAAATTAATTTGCCTCCAAGACCTTTAGTTTTATTCTCTCTATTATATGTATTTATCTACCTATTAAAAAGGAAAAAGTGGGATTTTAAAGGGAGACACAATCTCCATTTTGACAAAAATAGTTTCATAGATTTTAATAGAAAAATATAGATGAAAAATTTTATTTTGATTAAGAAACAATAGAACTTCTTCAGCAGAAAAAAGCTAAAATGGATATAAAAGAAGCCCTCACTCTTTACAGAAAGTTCCATAAGATTTTTAAGACACTTAACTAAAGGATGTTAATATGTTATCCTTTCTTTGTAAGAAGGAGGGATAAGCTATGTCAGATTTATGCTGTAAGAGATGCGGTTCAACGAATTATATAAAAAGTGGGCATACCCGAGGATTTCAAAGATATAAATGTAAGGACTGCCGGTGTCAGTTTACGCCGACAAAACGCCGAGGTGTTCATCCTGCTTTGAGATCTTTTGCCATAGTTTTATATGCTTTTTGTGGTGTCTCTATGGGGAAGATAGCACAACTCTTTAAGGTCAGCACTGTTGCTGTTCTTAAATGGATTCGAGCAGCAGCCTTATCTGCTGAAGCACCAAATCCTGTTGCATCTTCAGATATTGTGATGATCGATGAGATGTGGCATTTTGTGAATGGAAAAAAAACAAGATATGGCTCTGGAGAGCGATTGATGGGGTATCACGTCAACCTCTTGGATGGCATTGGGCTCTCGTGGTGATGCCAGTTGTAAAAAGCTAATTGCAAAGATTGATACAGGGACTTGTTCTTTTATCACAGATGAGTGGCCAGGATTCTTTAGATTACTCCCAGAAGAAAGGCATTTTTATGGGAAAGACCTTACTTTTCCTATTGAGGCGACAAACAGTGATATTCGTCATCGTTTAGCAAGGTTTACCAGAAGAACTAAAGCTTCTTCCAGAAGCCTTCAAATGGTAGAAGCTTCTCTCCTGCTTTTTTCCATCACTTGCAACATAAAGATAACCTTGAAACTTACCTTAGTCCCTTAGTAGCGTCCTTTAGTTAAGTGTCTCAGAATTTTAAAGCCAATGTTATTTGTAACTGTAATGCTCCCCGCTAAGAACGGACAGATTTGTTAGTTCATTAAGACACTTTATTTGTTTAAGATCTTCTCGTGAAGATTTATAACTGTAGTGTTCTCCTATTTGAGCAAAAAAATATCAATAGATTCTATCTCCCTTTTGAAGAAATAAATAAGTTGCGATCTTTTATAAAGATGCGTTTTTTCCTTAATTGATTTCACGTATTGCTCAACAGTTCGATGAGATATATTCATTTTAATCGCCATCTCTTTAGCAGTCATTCCTTCTGACAACCAAGATAAGCATTCAAACTCACGTTTGGTAAGGTGGAAACTATTAACAATATCCATTTATGTTCCTTTTTTCTGTAGTTAAATATTAAAACCTATTTAAAAATAAACAATCAGCATAAACTCTTTATCTTTTAGAAAAGGTATAGAGTTATTTTCCATATTCTTCTTTTTGTTATAAATTTAAGTTGTTTCTTGATGTTAGTGGGTGTGAATAACAAAAAAGAAGCAAAGCTAGCATATGGGCAAGAATTATTTAATCTCTAGAGATAAAAAATGCTCGGGTGTGATACCCTGGTAAAAAATACCTGGTAAGATAAAAAGAGATAACTAGGTTCTATGAACCAAAGAAAGTTTTATCAAGAAATATAGTATTTTCCAGAATAAAAGAATACAAAGCTTATCATTTAGATGCATTAACGTGGGCTATCAGGTACAGGCATTGATTATTTAAATAATCTATTTTATGTTAAAGTAATTTAAAGCTTATTAGATCATGTTTCATTTTAGATAATAGGTTTTACATGAATCATAAAAATAAAATTTACTCATTTCTTAATGAAATGTGGAATACAAAAACTGAGCAGCTTGATGAATTACATAATATCTTTTCTGACAAACTTATTGCGACAAGCCCATTAGGAGATAAAATAGGTTCTGAAAGTTTAAAGGGAACAAATATTACATGGTCACATGGTTTCCCTGATATGGCATTATCAAATATTGATATCTTTGATGCAAATAACGTTGTTATCTCAGAATGGCGAAGCCAAGGAACAAATATAGAAGAATTTAATGGATTTAAGCCGACGGGTAAGAAGGTAGATTATACTGGGGTGACGATCTTTCAATTTGAGGGAGAGAAAGTCGTTCGTTATAAGTGCATTATTAATATGCTTGATATCTATGATCAATTAGGATTTTTTCTTGAGCAAGAAACTTATGAAGGTCAAAAACTAGCACGCAAAAATCATGCTTCATTGATTGAAAAGCTTAAGACTCTTACATCTAATGCCTTATTATCAACTAGAGAAATTGAGTGTTTAAGCTTCTTCGTTCATGGATGGTCAGCAAAACAGATAGGAGCTCATTTAAAATGCTCTTACCGTACGATTCAAAATCATCTCTCGTCTGCTATGGATAAGCTTGGCTGCCATTCACGGATTCAAGTATTTGATTACCTTGTTGCGGAAGGATTAAAACCTCTTTTTGAAGATTTGTATAAATTATGCTTTAATAACTATTTTACGAAAGAGCTTGCGGCATGAAAGCTAAAGTTCAAAGCACAAAGATTACTTTATTCTCTCGAATTATTTTATCTGCTTCTTTAGGAAATACTTTAGAATTTTATGATTTTGCAACTTATGGCTTTATGATGCCAATTCTAGCGCCTTTATTTTTCCCTTCATCTAGTCCCCTAAATAGTCTTTTTTTAGCATTTGGAGCTTTTGCAGTTAGTTTTTTAGCAAGGCCTTTGGGAGGAATAATATTTGGTTATATCGGAGATAAGTATAGTAGAAAATTTTCATTTTCTTTAAGTCTTATATTGATGGCTATTAGTACAAGCCTGATAGGTTTATTACCTACTTTTGATCAAGTTGGTATCTTGGCTCCTCTCTTACTTACTTTTTGTCGTATATTCCAAGGATTATGCATGGGAGGAGAATTTAGCGGCTCATTAATCTTTGCCACTGAAAATTTAAAAGGGAAAGCGACTAAATCAGCTTTTATAACCGGTAGTATTACGGCAGCAGGTGTTGTCGGTTGGTTTTTAAGTTCAACCGTTTGTTCTCTATCACTTAAATTTGATCAAGCATACGCTTGGAGAATTCCTTTCTTATTGGGAGCGCTTGTCGGAGTTGTTGGCTACTACTTAAGGCGTACGACTATTTTAGAAGCGCCCCATTATCCAAAGAATATAAATAATGAGATCAAGATGAAAAATGTAGCGTGGAGGAACATCTTTTCCGTTATGGGAATTGGAGCCTTAATGGGAGGTCTTTTTTATGGGCTACAAATTTTTCCAAATAGTTTTCTCCCAACATACTTTTCATCAATTTCGCAAGCAAAGGCTTTATCTTATACGTCTTTTGGGATTGCAGTTTATATGCTGTCTCTCCCAATAATGGGATATCTTGCCGACAAGGTCAATCATACACAATGGATGTTTATATTTTCTTTTTTAACAATAGTATTAGGGTATCCTATTTTTATTTTATTAATGTCAGGGAATTCATCTCTGATTATATTAGCTGAATTGATCTCATCATTGTTGCTTGCGGGGTTTATGGCACCAGCTACTTTTATAATGACGCAATCTTTTCCACCTCACCTTAGGTATAGATTAGTGTCGTTCAGCTATAATTTGGGAGCTTCTATATTTGGAGGGTTAACACCTGGAATTTTTCTTTTCTTGATCGAAAAATTTGATTCACTACATGCTCCAGCTTTTTATTTAATTCTTTGCGGTGTCTTCGGTTTATTCTCCAGTTATTACCTAAGTCACAATAAACAGCATTTATTTAGATTTTTTCTCGCAAACTTAAATCGAAATTCTAAAAAGTAAGTATTTTATACTCATCACAGAAAGGTTCATAAAAGCTATTCCTCCTTATGTATGAATATTCATGGAAGGAGGAAGAAAATGGCTATAAATTATAACTTTCATCTGACAAAACGAGAATTTGAATGCTTATCTTGGTTGTCAGAGGGAATGACTGCGAAAGAGATAGCAATTAAAATGAATATATCTCATCGAACCGTTGAGCAATATGTGAAATCAATCAAGGAAAAGACTAATTTTTATAGAAGATCGCAGCTGGTTACATTTTTTAAAAAGGAGGAGGAAAGTATAAATAGTCTTCATAATATTAATGATGTGCGTTTATAAGTATTTTTTACTTAAGTAGTTAGTACGAAGTTCTCGGGAAAAAATTTTAAGATATAAGATCAATAGGACGAGAGACTAATGATAATAATTACTCCCCCTCCCCGTCTCTCTCCTCATAAACATAATAAACTTTCTCCATTGTAAGCTAATTTTGTTAGTGGAAAGAGTTCTCAAGTACGTCCTTACCCTCAAGTGCTTATAAATCTTTGCCTGAAAAACTCCGTGGAATGCTCCCCCTTAAGAGCGGACATTTTGAGTAGCTCAAATTAGGATCTGTCGACATTTAAGCATAAAGGAGATATAGTAAGCCCATCAAGGGGGATAGACTATATGCTTTATGACTTAAGAGACGATCAATGGAACAAAATAAAAGATAGTTTGCCAGGGAAAGA
>Ga0209960_1004047_pt1 | contig 11651 bp, 15 predicted proteins | sample ThiBiot_500_plan_2_FD_183947 | JGI IMG/M metagenome (GOLD analysis project Ga0209960, IMG submission 183947) | Wastewater bioreactor microbial communities from Cape Town, South Africa - Thiocy_expt_500_plan (SPAdes) | ecosystem: Engineered > Bioreactor > Thiocyanate-remediating >... | reverse complement strand
AGACGTACGGTCGTATCATCATTTCAGAGAGATACTTGTCGAATGACCAGAAGACCATCAAGCCCAAGTCTTTGGGAGGCATTGCCGGTGGTGAAAAATACATTGTGCAAGGTATTTTGTTCAAGTTTGCCGTCGATACCAACTTGCGAGAGAAAGTGTAAGTACATCCATCTCATATTAACGATGGTAATTGCCTTACATTCAATTAGTAATTTGAACTTTGACTATTGGATGTACGGGGGCAAGCATCAAAGCGATCGTAACGCCGCCAAAGCTGCCGGTCACGAATTGAGAGGTCTCGTCAGCTATTATAACTCGAACGTTCCGGATCTGAACTTCCCCTTGATGGCTCTTATTGACTATCGGTACGTTTGCATTCTTTTTTTCTTTTGTCAATTCAATATAATATTCTAATGACGAATTTCTGTAGTGGTTATCGTTTGACAGCCATTTCTATTGTGCCACTCGATGGTAAATCGCTCAAGTACGGAAGTGCCGATGCCGGAAAGACAATCCATGCTGATATATCCGAACTCAATGCCAAGATGGAGCATGTAGGGAAGGTGCTCAATTTGAAGAAACACAAAGTCGGTGAAGTGTTGATTACAGGTCCATCTGATATTGAAGGCCACAAAGGCACTGACGGAAAATACTATGTGCTGGATTTTGCGCGAACGTTTCCTCCCGAGGCTCCCTTGAAGCCGTAAGTATCATACCCCCTGAATATCTTTGTGAAGGCTAAACACTCGCATTAGTTTGAAGCGCGGTGACCGTCGCATTTACTACTGCATGTTGCGTCCTGAATTGGTTCGAAGATTCAAACTTCCTTTGAATAGCGATGCCTTCACGAGCTTTTACACTCATAATAAGGAGATTGATGACAAGGAGGTTGAGGACGCGACCCGTTTTTTGCTGTCAGAAGTCGTTCCTGAATTTGCTCAACGATTGGGGAGAATGCCAGTTTTGATGTACCGCGATTCGTCTATTGGTATCATCGAAGAAATGCATCGTGAAGGTGTACGTATTTACCTCGCAGCGTTTATTTTGGTGATGGTTAATTTTTTTATCTAGATTAACATCCGTCATTTGGGTCGAGTACGATCACTCTTGCCTACTGCTGGTCTCCGAAAAGTTTTGCTCATTGAAGTATGTTTTTTTTGGATCGAATCTTATTTTTATAACACACGAATATTCTCAGATGATTGCTCGTGTTGCCAAAAATAGTCTTCGACGAATCCTTCGAAAGAAAATGAGACAAGTTAAGATTCCATCTGAAGATCCCTACTTGAAGATCATTTTAAAGTACTTGAACACGCTGTTGGGTCAAGAAAAGAAATCTGACATGTTCTGGAAGAAAACCATCAAAAAGGAAATTCAATCGAAATTTCCTCGAGCTTTGGGGGTCTACAAAGCAGCTGCCGGTTCCGTTACGATTCGCGAAATGGATCCTGATTTCAATTTGAAGCACGACTGGTCGAACGATGACTTTGTCGTGCTGTTCAATAGAATACAAGAAACGACTGGTATTGAATTGACCAAGAAATCCTTCGCAGAATTGAAGCTCCACCCATACTCTATTAAGTTACTCGATACAGATATAGCTCAAATTAATGCCGTAAGTTAATACGTTAATACTGATGCCATTTGAATTGACCTGTATTTTTAGACCGTTAAACATTTGAACATTGTCGAAGAAGCTGAAGCTAAGATGATGGCGTTCCAATTTGCAATTGCTACTGGTGCTCAAGCTGATAGATTGTGGGAAATTTTGAATAAGAAATTCGTCCTTGCAGTTGCATCTAACACAAACTCCGCTAATACGATATTCTTATGGGCGCAAGTCCTGTTGGCACAAGTAGGTCAAATGTATTAACATCATGGGGAGAGTTTTGTTTGCTAATAATGCCATTTACTTGCAATAGGGTATGAAAGGAAATGATCAAAAAGCCGAGGAAAACTTGAAAAATGCTCGCGATAAGTACACTGCTTGTTCGAGTTTGCAACCCGACAACAACGAAATCTACTTCCAATGGGGTATTTGCTTGATCGAGTTGGGCAAGCGCAAGAGTTCTTATGAAGATCAATTGGTGTTGTTCAATGAGGCCGTTGAAAAGTTTGAGAAAGCTATTTCGCTCGATGAAAAGAACCTCGACAAGTTGATCATTCACTCGATGGAGACGTACAAACGCATTCGAAGAATTTTGGATGCAAAGGAGAAGCCTATTGTGCCCACTGAATTGGAACAACAATTCATGTCATGCTTCCAAATGTTCAAGGTCGTATTGATGCACCGAAGAGATGAAAAAATTTTCTATCAAATTGGAAATCTCTTGGTTGACTGGGCGAAAATGAAACCCTCCGTTACCGCAGATGAATTCTACATTCGTGCAGCAATAATGTACGAGTCTGCATTGAAGTAAGTAGAACTCACCGATCGTTAAAAAATGAAGATATTATATTAATATAAACATTTTAAAGGTACTCTCCGGCTGTGACGGACGGTCACTTCACTTACGTCGTTAAAGAAATTTCCAAAAGTACCGCTAGCAACGATGAGTTCCCGATTCAACAGATTAAAGTGCCTAAGGTTGAAATTAAGGACATTCTTAAGCAGTTCCCTGAGTTCCCGAACGAGTACAGTAACGTACCGGTCACAAAGGATCAAAAGATTAAGTAAGATTTTATCTCTTTCTCATTAAATTAAATTACGACCTGCCAACCAACTAGGCTAATAGTAATTAAGAATCTTATTTCCAAGTTTGAATCGGTTTGAATATAATTTGGTAGGCACTAACAAATTATAGGGAAATTGAAAAAGAGAAGCGAAAGAAGGGATCAAAGTCACCGGAGCCAATGAAGATCGAACTCAATGCTCACTCGCCCAGAGGTCGTATCGAGAGTGCAGCACAAGGCGCGGAGAGCGGTAACGGTAATCTATCCCCACGAAATATTTTATTATCTACCTCTTAAATCCAATCAAAATTTAGCCTTACAGAATTTCGTTTGTGAGTAATTGAATTAATATTTCCGATATTAATTTTATTGATTTTTTTCTCGGTTTATCGATGAGTATTGGGATAATTAATATTGCCCTCTTAAATTAAAAAAGAAACTTAAATTAATGAACGCTCCTCTTCCGATTTTTACGCGTAAATTGCCTTCCGTGAAATGTATTAACGATATCCTAGGATCATTGAAGAAGTCGGGTTCGTTGTTAGTCGCTGAAGAGGAAATTGTAGAAGTTTATTCCAATCCTGACTCGGATCTTGACAAGTTCAACAAACGAAGAAGTCAACGTAATTTCGTGTCTAAATTGTCGCGACGTTATCAACTCCCCAAGAGAAAAATGGACTCACAATTATGGTTCAATTTGATGTCTGTCGATAGCACCATCGAGTCCCTGGATGTGTGCCGCAGCATTTTGTTGAACGATCAGTCGGCCTTCCAATTGACTTCACCCGGCAACGCTAACTTATTGTGCAAGTACGAAGGCTCAGAGTTCTCTTTGACGCGTGTCTCTGTTCGTTTCCCACGCAGTCCGTAAGTCAAATCGGAATTTTTCCAAAAAAAAGAAACTTGTATTAATTCCTTTTTTTCTATCTTAGGGAATCTGGCCTTCCGCTCAACCACAAGGGCAAGATTATGATCTTCGTACTTGATAACGTGCCCAATAATATGCGCGAATTTGATTTCTTTAACGACAAAACCGAAAAGAGTTGGTTGACGATGAGAACGGCTCTCGCTCAAAAAAAGAAACTCGCTAAAATTGCTGAAGGTAACGAACCTGTTGTTTGGTTCGAAACGGATAACAATAAGGAATACTTGGACGCTGAAGGATTGCCGAAGCAAAAGATGGACTTCATCTTGGAGACTCCAAAAACCGGAAAATATATCCTTATTAGTAAGTTGCTCGATAACATTGCACATAGCACATGATATCATTACGGCTAACGATAATAATAGAACTTATTCAAATCTTGGACGAGAAAGCTAATGGTATTCAAGATCCGTTCAGCGTTGAATTTATCTGCTTTAAAGGCAACCAAGAATACACTTCCGAGCCACAGTTAAAAGAATCAAATATAATCGTGCCTCGTAAGCCCTTTGATCGATTGCAAGCGTTTAATTTTCCACTTATTTTTAACACTGTGCCTTTTTTTTTTAGCTGCTGAATCGAAAGAACCACTGCTAACTAAGAGCAATACCAACACCAACTTGAAAGCAAGCAGTACAGGATGGGTGGGCGGTGATAAAGTTTCGCGGTACCCGATTAGATTGTTCGAAAACGTGTTTGAATCTCAAGGTCAGAAATTAGCTGGTTTGTTGCGCACAGTTCGTTGCAGTCCGTTATTGAACTCGTTGTTCACCGTGTTTTTGCACCACCGAATGAAACACCCTGTCGTAAGTCTACCAACTGTTTATATATATTGGCACTGCTTGTGTAGTAGCAACAAGCTTCATAAAAAGCACTCGAATTTTTTCCAAATTAGGCTCTCTAATAACAGTGCATGGAAATATGCATTGAAATATTAGGGTAATTACAAAAATTATTTATTTGGGACTTTTTAAACGTAGCTGTATACTCCATAACACTTGTATCAAATACTAACATTTTATCAGAATAAACCAAGAAGCTTTGTCAGCATTTTCGACGACAGCAAGTCGTGTAGCTACTCGCTGTTGACCTCGTTGTATAAACCACCGAAGACTACTGGCTACGTCACTGTGCCTGCACTGCCTTTGGCCCCGGAGTTCGAAGAAGACGCCGAGTTCCAAAGCAAAGATGGCTTGTCTTTGCAGTCCGTTCACGTGCACAATGCGCCCAATGCTGTCAATGCGTTCACTATCAAAAAGTTATGTCAAGTCTTCCCGAGCGTAATTGGCACGCTCGATTTGTCAGGCGTAAGTCAAATATTAACTAGTTAATTATTTTTTCAACGGAGAAATACAGTTTAAAAAAGATGACGATTAGATGCGCCAGTCGACTTTTAGTATCAAAAATTTTGTTAATATCGGCGTGAACATTTTAATAATAAAACTAGCCATAATATTATTTTTCCTCTTGCTAATAAATTGCAAACAGTGCTCGGCTTCTCTTGAAGGCTCAATGTTATATATTATCAAGTACTGCCCGAACTTACGACATTTAATCTTGTCCAATTGTCCGAATATCAGCGAAAACTCCGTCGGTCAAGCCATCCAAAATATTCCGACTTTGCGCTCTTTGATTTTGACTGGCAATAAGCACATAACCGACAGATTATTCAATTGGATCTCTAAGCATGGCTACAATATAGAGAGACTAGGGCTGTGGCCTAACGTAGCCGACGAAAAGATCAAAAAGTTAAAGGCGTGCCTCAACTTGCGAGAATTACAAGTCAACAATAATAAGAATATTACCGACAAGACGTTCGCAAAGTTGTTGAAAAAACTCAATTTGTTGGTCTTGAACGTTGACGGATGTACTTCAGCACTGGGCGATTTGTCACTCCAAGCACTGGCAACTTTTCATCAAAATCTCCAAGCATTGTCGGGGCTCGAATGCGGTGCCTTCAAACCGGAGTCGATTGAGGCAATGTTGAATAATTGCTTGTCGTTGCAAGTAAGAGAGACCAATCTCAGCATCCGATCAGATCTACATTTTAACATTTTTAGGCCATTCAATTGGACGCCCAACATTCTTTCAACGTTGTTTTAAAACAACTCTCTGAACGATATAGTCCTGTTCGTTTAATTCGATTGCGTGACACGGGCATTGCCAGCGGTGGCGTAGGAATTGACGACGAGGCCACGAAAGAGTTTTGTTTGGCGCAGCGCGCATTGGCTCAATCACGTGTCACGGGCAAGTTGGACGAGTTCTTGAGTCAAGCCTCAGCTGGTAAGCACGAGCAACATGTTCTGAGGTCGTTCTTGCATCTCATATTACATTGTCAGTGCCGAGAAAGAAGCGCTCGACCACAGTCGGCCGTTCTGTCTCCAAGAAAGATCGCACCATCCGTGGCACCGTTGATTGGTCGGAGTACCAAAAGCAGATGGAAGAGATGGCCAAGACTGCCAATGAAGGCACGTTCAGTGAACAGATCAAAAAGAAAGCGGACAAAAAGCGCGCCGGTGACAACGATGATAATTCTGGAATTGAAGGCCGCGAGAGCTCCAACCTGCTCGTTCAGTTACCAAAGGCCAGATCCACAATAGAAATTTTGGATCTGTTCCGCTCTGCGTCTAAATTGACTGACAAAGGCCTGGAAGACCTTGCAATAAGCTGCGCTTTTTCGTTGAGAATTCTTGATCTGTCATACGCCAGCACGATCACTGACGCTGGTGTCAAACAACTCGCCAATTGCAAAGTGTTGGAAGAGTTGCGACTCGAAGGATGCGAACAGATCACCCACCAGGGCTTGGATACTGTCGTTGAAGGCTGCAAGCAACTCACCCGCGTCAATTTCTCGGGTATGATCCACATTTGCCTGCACCTGGGATCGGGATGAAATCTAATTTAGTTTAATATTTTAGGATGTATGGCCTCTGATCGTACAGTGCAAATATTAGCATCCAAACGAAATATTCGCTTAATCAGCCTCGTGTTGTCTGGCTGTAAAGAAGTTACGGATCTGGCGCTAACCTCTCTCGGCAACTTCTGTCCTAATCTCATTCTTTTGAGTATTAGAGAAAATCCTTTTGGTAAATCAATAATTATTTAAGGCGTAGTTTTTGTTCTGACAATTTTATTTTTTTTTCTAGTTACGGACGCTGCTGCTTTGGAACTCGCGAAGAAATGTCCACAATTGCAATTCGTAGATGTCAATAAGTGCAAGAATATCTCAGTAGTACCTGATATGATGAAGATATTGCCTGGCTGCTTGTTCGAGTATTAAGACAAGATCCAAACAACTTTTTTTTTTTTGAGGCCAAACTATTACTCTTGTAAACATCAAAATTCAATAAAAGATTTAAATACTAATGATCTCATATTTTAACTAGTGACGTTATCAATATTTAGGATATATTACCGTAAAAATTACTTGACTTTACATCGAGGCGTTTGTTTTACGACTCAATAAGGAAACAACTGTTATGGTATAAAATAGTTTTAATTGGACTATTAATCTACTCGCAGTTTATGTTGCTCTCTCGAAAACAAATCACCGAACATTTCTGCTATCGTCAAGTAGCTCCATAACATTGCCGGACCAGTAAAGATTCCAAGCGAAAAAGATGATACTAACAAAGAATATTAATATTGTTAAGGTTGAATAGCCACAGAACCTAGAGGCTATTTCCATAAAAATGAGTATTTGAATTACGCTTGCCTAAAAAGGTAACAAAAAAAGCACCCAACGAGCTTATGATCGCTTTTTTATAGTTGGATCTACTCATAGGACCGAGCGACCGCCAGATTTTTCTAACTGTATTAGTATCAAAAAAGCTCGTCCACTTGCTCTTATGATCTTGATTCACTAGTGCATAAGCGGCGATTAATGGCGTAAAAAATGCCACCAAAAATGCGCCGAAAAAGGCAGGCGCGGCGAGGGCCATAAATGTTAATGAACTTGTCCCATGAAACAAGACCGCTGGGGCAGAGATAAGAGCACCAAATAATACGGATGGGATAAGGCACCATATTCCGTCTTTCAGTAGAGTCACGATACGTTCATTTTTGTATGCAGGCAAGATCTGCACCATTGTAGAGCTCAAAATTTTGTCTCTATAAGCATTAATGGCAAAGCCTAATGAATTTAATCAATATATTATTTAAATGAAGCATTAATAAATTAAAAACAGTCAGGTAGTTCTGTGGAACGGGAATGTATTTTTTTAAAACAATTGTAGCATTACCGTTCAATAATAAATAGGCAGGAATGTTAACTACTGGAATAAACATGGCAATTGATAAAACGGCTCCCCAAGACCAAAACCTCTTGAAAGGAAACTTTGTTGGTGTGACCGCGATCCCTTAAGATGATTGAATAAACATCGAATAAGTTACAAAACAATATTCACTTACGCACGAAAGGTACTCTACCCCACGTATTAAAGAGATTCCTTATACTATACGGATTTGATTTTCTGTATTCGGTGTAAGATCCAATAAATCTTTGCTGAGCGATATTTGGGTTTGATCTCTTCAACAAAATTGGTGCAAATATTGATGTGTTCTTTGAAAGCTTTTTAGCGATTATTCTGACCGAACCGAGTCGGGCACCAGAAGAAAATATTTTCAGCATCTGCTCTGGTAGCGTTTCGTATTAAAAATAATATTATAAATTAGGAAATATTATTTTACGCCAAAGGATCGTATGTTGCATGATTCTAATAAGCGTTTCAGGGACGCGAGCAAAAGTTTGCAAAAATCCATAATTGTTCTTGATTGTGAGTTTCACATAAAACTTACATTACTAGTTCTGGCTTTTAATAAATTTTGTTGTTGGATACAACTGTTACAAAATGTTATAATAAAGCGCACATAATTTTTGTTCTTTGCCAATTGATTCTGCAACCCACCGAATATGATAGCAATGGTGGCACATAAATATATATTACCACATAATTTCTACGAATTTACATGAACGGATAGAAAGAAGGCAAAAAATCGTAAAAAAAAATTAAAGTTTTTGTTGTTGTTGTTGTTGTTTTAGTTGAAAACACGATGAGTTCCATATTGAACATCCCTCATGAGATTTTTTATTTGATTGCAAAATTCGACCTTGATTTATTGGATCTGGGCGCGCTGCTTTGGAGTTGCAAAACATTATCCGAACGGGTGGGAGAAGATCTGGCTTTGCAAAAATTATTTCTCGATAATACAAAGTAAGACAAGTTATCTTGTGATATTATGGCGTTCTGTGGGTAAATCTAACCTTTTGGATTGACCGCCCGTTGTAGCTTTATTGTTGATAATTATTGATGTTTATATTGGCATAATAATAATATTTTTATTTTTTAGTGTAATGCTACGAGGCCCAAGCGGCACCGCAGTACGAAGAAAGTACGTCGAATCCAAAACCGCAGTAAGTTCGCGTGGATACATTTTATATATTAACGATGTAGCAGTACGGAATACGATGTAACGACCCCGATGGCGTACTAATGAGTTTTCCCACGTTAATGCCGAAAGAAATCCTTAAAGCGGTGAAAGTCGCTAATGCAAAGATTAATCGAGATTTGAATCGTCAAGTGATATTGGATGATATAGCTAATTTTGACTCCGATAAGGTTCTTGATTTTATAACGAAGGTGAGACATCAACAAAAAATTTTCGGTACAAAAAAAAAAAAAAAAAAAATCTTTTCTCATCCACAAAAATATGAAATAAAATTTATATTTAAATATCTTTGAACAGGCATTTGTCGATAACCAGTCAGACGAAAGACGAGCCCTAATTGTCGAGCTTATCTCGTTACTTATTGGGCACTTCCTCAATATTACTCAGTTGCTTGGAACGACTGCCGCCAATTATGTCAATTCCATAAAGACAAAGAAGACCGTCGCAGTAATAATGAGACATGTGCACGATCAACAGGACATCATTCTAAGCGACTTAATTATGCATTTCCCTCATACAAATTCTTGGGCGAATGCGGTCTGTATTCGTTAATTTATCAATTGACCGATATTAGTCCTTATTATATCATTGTTTATCATAACAATTTTATTTGCGATTCAGTCTAAGTTTCGAGTATTCGTATTCGACCTGATCTGACTGTCGGTTTTTATTTGTAGACTTATTAACTTACAAACACTTGCGCAGAATGCTCCCGCCGGTCGTGTCCTCGAAGCGTTGTTCAAACTATTTACGGCATTTCCGCAATTTAAATTCGACGTCAATGCGCCAATTAAGAGTGATAACTCGCCATATTTACCAGGTTTTAATGTAAGTCATCTAACGTACAATTTTCAATTCTTAGAGCTTTATTCATCAACAGATCTGTTTTTTAAACTCTTTCATTAGATCCATCCACTCGAATTCGCCATAATTTCTTGCTCAGTTGGAGGTTTTACTTTTTTAATTAAACAAGGCAGTAAATTTGACCCAAAAGCACCGTACTTGCCATTAGCGTTGCTAAAAATTCCTTATACCACAACTACTACAATCTTCAGCGAATTGCATTATTACAAATGTGGTACGTAATTACGTCTCTGCTCGTACGAGACAATATTTAGGTTAAAACATGAATCTAAAAAAAAATGGATTGACTTAGATATTAACAAACGGTTACCTGCGTATTACGGAAGAAACCGGCCGACGACAGTGCTCGGAGAAACTATACGTATAAATATGCAGCAATACATCTCTCAACGAGACCATTGGTAAGGAAAATAATCGTAACTTGGATCGACTTGAAATATAAATTTTAAAGTGACCCCCAATTCCAGAATTTAAAACGCAATTTAACCTTTTTAATATGAAAATTTAAGCTTCGTCGAGTATCTTTTAAACCAAGGCGCAAAACTATCGAAAGAAGAAGAAGATGAGTACATAAAAGAAGCTCCGACCAGTTGGGTGTTCAAAATAGCAAAACTACAGCAAGAAAAGTCGTATAATACTTACAATCGTGTGGCGTAAGTTTTGACTTTTAGAGATTTAACTTACTCGTGGATTTCAAGAAACCCTTAACATGGTACAAATTAGGAAATTGGAGGTTACTCGATTGCGCATGGAATTTACTGATGGTCATAACTGGTTAATATTGTATCAAGATGGAGAATTCGAATATATGAACAGTACGTACAAGGTTATTTAAAGATTAAAAAAAAATATCAATCATAATAGGATTTACTTTCGTTATTTATTCACACTTACATTCTTTTAAATAAGTGGGTACGTACTACGGGGATTGGCGAAACGGAAATGAAGAAGGATCGGTCATATGTACGTCAACTACAAAGAAGCAGTACGCCTACTATGGTAGCTGGGGTGGCATGGAAGAAATTGTAAACGAACGACTGGTGATCAGATTCAGCTTGTTCCGGTAAGAAAAAATTTAAAAAAAAGTTGACCTTCGTACTTAGATATAAATCGGTACTTGAGTGAGCCCCTAAAATATGAAGTAAAAAGACTTATTGATGAAATAATTTTTGTTAGGATGTACGATGATACTATTGCTATTCAACGCGAAAAGATTGCCGGAAAAGTGCAAGAAGACTGGATGTGGGATTTGTGGCGATTGAAAGATACAAACTAACACTAAAAGTAGATTTTACGTAGTACAACGCTATAGAATGCAAAATATGTATTAATATTATAAAATAGTTTTCAAAGAACGTCCTGTCATTCTATGTCAGATCTCACAAAAAAAAAAAAATAGAATAATATTTTTAACTGTTACCTTTTGTTGTCAACATGTTGTTTTACGTAATTGGTTTTATTATAACAACAATATCATCATTAATTCCCTGAGAATGATCCAGAGATCTAAGGTTTAAAAACCAGCCACCTGAATTATTTGGCCGCGCGTCATCCAGAGCCACAAATCGTCTCGATTGACAACGGGACGGTTGGGAAAAAAAAAAGAGTGTGATCTTTTAGTCCTTTTTCCCATTGGCTGAAAGGAACAAATAAAAATAAGCTCGCATGGACTTTTTTGGTTCACCATTTTTTTATTCACGTCAAATAACACGATCAACAATAAGGTTAGTAAAAAAACATTTGA
>Ga0209960_1004043_pt1 | contig 11669 bp, 14 predicted proteins | sample ThiBiot_500_plan_2_FD_183947 | JGI IMG/M metagenome (GOLD analysis project Ga0209960, IMG submission 183947) | Wastewater bioreactor microbial communities from Cape Town, South Africa - Thiocy_expt_500_plan (SPAdes) | ecosystem: Engineered > Bioreactor > Thiocyanate-remediating >... | reverse complement strand
AAAAAAAAAAAAAAAAAAATAAAAAAAAAAAAAAAAAAAAAAAAAAAAAAAAAAAAAAAAAAAAAAAAAAAAAAAAAAAAAAAAAGTTTAAAAAAATTGGGTGTTTCAAAGTGTTGAGTTGGGAGAAGAAAAAAAAAATATTAAGATATCATTGAAAAAAAAATCAAAGAAAAAAGAAAGAAGAGGAAGGTATGATTGTAATTTTGAAAATAATTGAATACAAAAGAAAAAAAATTTAAAGAAAGGTTGTTAACTAGAAGAAGAGATTGAAAGGAAAGTTGTAAGAAATGAAGAAAATTGGGAAAAACTTGAAAAGAAAAGAAGAAAAAAAAAAAAAAAAAAAAAAAAAAAAAGAAAAAAAGGTACTGGCGTTTTAGGAAAAAAGGGGAGGAAAAAGACCAAAAAGTCGAAAAATAATAAAGCAGAAGGAAAAAAAAACCATGCTGCTCTGTTTTCATTGGAAAGAAAGTCAAATAAACAATAAATAATAACAATCAACAAAGAACCACTTTGATTTTTTGTTGGATGGTTGTTTTGTATTGCTTGATTGTTTCAATCTTCTTCTCTTCTTCTCTTCTTCCTTCTTCAAACAGTTTGGACAATGAACTCCTTGTTCTTTTTTTCCTTTATTTTTTCCTTTATTTCAAAAAAAAATAAACAACAATTTTCGATTTATTTATTTCTTTATTTATTTGCAAAAAAAATGAGTTTGAGTTTGAGGGTTTTATTTCATTATTATTTGCTTATTATTCCTAAAACATTCCTTGTCATCAAACTGAATCAAAGATTTCAAAATTCAACAAAAAATCAAAAGACAAGAAAAAAATTCTATAACTCAAGATTTAATAAATAGCATTGCGATGATTCATTTTTTTTTCGATTGCCATTCAATTTTTTTTTTTCAAAAAACAATTCAAAATCTCTGAAAAGATGACAACAAGCACCAAAAACAACAAACAACAGCAACTATTGCCTTCAAAATATTAAAATTTTCAATCATTTGTAATAGTTGGCTTTTGCATTGAAAGGAAGAAGAAAGAAAGAGTGAATATGAAACAATTTCAGGAGCAAAAACTTTTATGATAAATCTGACATATTTGTTTTGTTTGTTATTTCTCAAAGACAAAATCAACAAACATGGCGTCTTTGATGTTGCGGTTTGTGAGGTTTGAGTTTGGCATCGCATTACTGATTTCTCAATTCTTAATTGCTTTTAATGCATGATGATTATTGATTCTTAATTGTATTCCTTTCAATTTTTAGGAAAAGCTCAACGTATAGTACTGGAGAAATCCGTCATAAATTTATAGAATATTTTAAAGGAAAGGATCATAAACATGTTTTGGGTTGTAGTTTGATTCCACCAAATGATGACACATTGCTCTTTACAAATTCAGGTTCATAACTTTTCAAATTAGAAAAATCAATATTCAAAAGATTAGAATTCAAGAAGAAAAAATAATCATCTAGGAATGGTTCAATTCAAAGATTATTTCCTTGGGAAAGAAATCCCTTCATTTCAAACTGCAGTCACTGCTCAAAATTGTATGAGAGCTGGAGGTTTTTTTTTTTTTTTTTGAAAGATCTTACTTACTTTTGATTTTAATTTTCCCATCTGTGTTTTTCATTTTTGATCTTTTTGGATATTAATCTTCAAAAAATCTTCAAAAATCAAAAAAAAAATAAAAGGGAAACATAATGATTTGGATAATGTTGGTTTCACTCCAAGACATCATACATTTTTTGAAATGTTAGGAAACTTTTCATTTGGAAAATATTTTAAAGAAGAAGCAATTGAAATGGCTTGGGATTTTTTAACAAATACACTTCATATTCACCCAAGTAAACTTAGAGTAACGTAAGATGAATTGATTTCAATTTATAATCTTATCAAAAATGAAAGAACCAAAAAAAAAAGCTTCTTGAAAAATGAAATAGTGTTCTCCATTCTGATGAATCAAGTTTTAATATTTGGAAGAATAAAATGCAACTTCCAACTTCTCAGATTCTAAAAATGGGTGAAGAAGACAATTTTTGGAGTATGGGTGAAGGTGAAGGACCTTGTGGACCTTGTACAGAGATTTTTTATGACACTTACTCAAATAAAGGATCAATGGAGAACTCAAATTCTTTAAATGATGAAAATAGATGGATAGAAATTTGGAATTTGGTCTTTATGCAATATTCAAGGCAAAGTGATGGAAGTTTAACTAATCTCAAAATTCCTTGTGTTGATACAGGAATGGGATTAGAACGAATTTCAACAGTCTTACAAGGAAAAACAAATACTTTTGATTGTGATGCTTTTCAAAAAATTACTTTTTTTATTTCCCAACTTTTGAAAGAGAAGTGGCAAAAAGATGTATATAATTTATTTTAGAAATAATAAGTAATTAATAATTAATTTCAAATAATATTAAAAGGTTCCAATTGAATCCCCTCAAATTAGAATTATTGCTGACCATTTTCGTGCAAGTTGTTTTTTAATTGCAGATGGAGTTGTACCTGGGTTAGTATTTTTTCCGATTAAAAAAATAATAATTCAAAAATAGAAAATAAAAATAGAAATACAGGACGATCATACGTATTAAGAAGAATATTAAGAAGAGCAATTCGAGTTGGAAAAGAGATAGGATTTGAACAACCATTCCTAGGAGATATCTTCCCTTCTCTCCTCGAATCTATTGATCCTGTTTCAAAAATTAGACTTGAAACTAAAATTATGTATATCAAAAAGTTGAATTTTTTTTTCCATCAATTCTTTTCTTTCTTAATTTAAAATGACTCAAAAAAAAAGTGTCCTTTTGAGTGAAGAACAACTTTTCTCTGCTTCTCTTGCTAAAGGACTAAAGCTTTTAAATGAAGGTACACTTTTTGAAGGAAAAATCAAACAAAAAAGAAGAAAGAAAAAAAAAAAAAAAAGCAAAATTGAAAAATAATAGCTGGACAAAAAGCCATTTTAAATACAAACCCAGGAATGAAACCACTTATTTCTTCTGAAATTTCCTTTCAACTTTATGACACTTACGGTTTTCCACTTGATTTAACTGAAATAATTTGTCAAGAAAAAGGATGGGCTATTGATACTTCAGGTTTCAATTGGAATAACAATTTTTTATTTTTTTTTCTTTTATTAAGCTAAAATGTTATTTCTTATTAGGATATGGAAAATTAATGGATGAACAGAAAGAAAGAGGTAAAGCTGGAAAAAATAAAATTAACAATCCAATATTTAAAGGTAATAATTTGTGACTTGAATTTTTTTTTTCTAGTCCTTTGCTTACTAAAGAAATCTAACTTTAGAATGGGAGAAATCCGGAATTAAAAATACTTTTGATCGAAATGAATACAGAAATGGAGTTGATTCGACTATTGAAGCATTTTCAATGGATTCCAAAATTGAAAACCAAGGTTTTTTTTTTTTTTAAAAAAAAAAATAATAATCTTAAAAAACTTTTTTTAAAAAACAAAACAAAGGTTACGCTGTAATTTCACCTTGTCCATTTTATGCTCAAGGAGGTGGACAATTGGGTGATATAGGATTTATGGAAATTGGTGATCAAAGAATTGAAATCATTGATACAATTCGTCCTTATGATGGGGTTTCGGTTCTTGTTTTGAAATTCCCAAAAACACCTGTTCAAATCAATGTTTTTTTTTTTTTTTTTTTTTTTTTTTTTTCGGATAGAAAGAAAAAAAGAAGTAAATCTAATTTTTCAATAGAAAGGAGATCAAGTTCATGTTCAATGTGATTATAATCGTCGAGCTCGTTTAAGTGTTCATCATACAGCTACTCATCTTTTACATACAGCATTGAAAAATCAAGTTGGTCAACATGTTTCACAAGCTGGATCTTCTTTATCACCAAACTCTTTTACATTTGATTACCATCATCATCAACCCCTCACAAAAGAATTAATAAACCAAGTTGAAAATGAAGTTAATAGAATTGCTCATGATAAATTTAATGTTGTATCCCAGGTTCCTACTTTTTTTTCTCTCTTTACTTTTCTCATTTTTATTATTAGTTTTCTCAACATAATCCATTATCATATCATATAATTATTAGGTAATGAAAATTACTGAAGCAAAGAATCTTGGAGCTTTTGCAATGTTTGGTGAAAAGTATGGAGAAATTGTTCGAACAGTTACTGTAAGTTCAATTTAAATTATTTTTTTCTTTTTCTTTCTTCCCATTCACAATACACCAACATTTTAGGTACCAAACTACTCAATGGAATTATGTGGTGGAACTCATGTCACAAATACTGGAGAGATTTTCCCATTTAAAATCATTTCTGAATCATCAGTTGCTGCTGGTTATTATTTTTTTCAAAAAAAGAAAATGTTTTTTAAAGAAGATTGTTGATTAAATTTTATTTTCCATATTAAAAAAAAAAAAGGCATTAGAAGAATAGAGGCAGTTGCAGGTCAACCAGCGATAGAACATTTAGAAACTCAATCTAAAATTTTAAATAGAATATGTTCAGCTTATAAGGTTTGATTTCGAATTTTGAAAAAAAAAAATTAAAAAGAAAAAACAACCTCCAAGAAATGAATCAATAATCAATAATCAATAATACAATAAATAGAGTAGTCCAAAAGATATTGAAGATAGACTTAAGAAAAATTTAGAAACTCAATCTAATACAAATAAAAAACTGAAGAATATAACTTCATTACTTGTACAAATAGACTCACTTCCAGCTCCAGAAGGATTTCCTTCGGTGACCACTTTTCAATCCCAAAATGAAAAAGAAATCTCAATCCAAATTCACTTTCTCGAAGATTATTGGGATGAAGACTTTTTAATGAAACGAACAAGCTACTTAAAAGTTTCTTTCTTTCTTTCTTTCTTGATTTTAAGATTAATTGAATTTAACTTTTCTTTCTTTTTTTTTTTTCAATATTAAGACTAAAAACCCTCAAGATCTCCAATTTTTAATTTGTGGTTCTAGAATATCATGTTGTACAGATAATCCAACTTTCAATGCAACAAATGTAAAGATTTCAGAATTTTTTCTTTTTTTTTTTTTTACTTCCTTGAATCACCTTAATTTTTGAAAAAAAAAAATCATAGATATTAGGAAACTATTTGAAAGAAAATGGAGGAAAAGGAGGAGGAAACAAAAATGTTGCATTTGGACAGAGCAACAAAAATAAAATAGAATTGTATAGCAACTTTTGTGATTGGATTCAAACACAATTTCCTATCACAAGAAAATAAAAGAACTTTAAATTTACTCAAGATTCAAACTTATTGATGATTTTGAAAGGATTGATTTGAAAATACTCAAAAGACTTCTAAGCTTCTTGAATTCAAAGAGCAAAAAGTTTCATCTTAATTTATTGACTTCCAAGAAAAAAACAAAAAACAAAAATAGCTCAACTAAAAGAACGTGACACAAAAATTCAAAAATCCAATATTTATTAATTAATTTCGATTTTCAAACCCTGAATGCATCTCCAACACTCATTAATAACTCCCAAAAAGAAAAAGAAAAAACTTTAATTTTTTAAAATAAAAGAGTTTCTTTTTGATAATTTCTTTTGTTTTTTAATTTTCATAAAAAAGAAATTTTTTTGATATTTTGAAATATTTTGTTTTTTTTGAAATTTGGAATCTTTTATTTGACTCCATCAAAAAAAAAAAGATTCAAAAAGAGATTGAATAAGAACCTTAATTTCTATTTGAATGAATAGTTGTCAGTGAATGAATGAATGAATTTAAGTTAATGAGAAAATTCTCTTTTTTTTTTCATTCAATAGAAAAAGAGCAAGAAAACAAAAAACAAAAAACAAAACAAGAATGGAAGAGCAAATTTCTACAAATGAAGTCATGGACTTGTTAATTAATGAAGGAAACGTTACAACCCTTGCAATTGAACAAGTTTATTTTCTATTATTTATTTTCCATTTATTCTTAATTTTTTAATTTTTTTTTAATTTCTTTTTATTAGGATAGTGAAGGAAATATCATTGCCGTTGATAAAACCCCTTTACAACAACAAGAAGAAGAAGAAGTTCAAGAAGAAGTTAAAGAAGAAAAACCAAATCAAAGAAATATTGAAGCTTCTGAAATTTCGAGTGAAAATATCAAAAAATTAGGATGGGAATTTGCAAAGGGAGTCAAAAGCTCAGATGTTAAAACAACAAAAGTTTTTTCAAATTGTTTTGTTGGAAAAACTGCTGTTGATTGGATTCAACAAAATGTTTGTAAAATGTTCTCAAATGAATTAAAGAAAACAGATCAAGAAGTAGTTTGTTCTAGAGAGGTTGCTACTCAACTTGGAGATAAACTTTTTGAAGAAGGATATATTTGGATTTGTGATGGTCAAAAAAATAAAGACAAATTTCAAGATGATTCAACAGTTTATCGTCATATTTCAGTATTCTTGATCGATGATAATCCACCAAGTGAATTAATTCAATACATTTCAACAAAAGTGAAAGGTGATAGTGGAATTATCTTAAGAGAAGAAAAAGGAATGCTTGGAAAGCATAAAAAGTGAGACTTTTTTTTTTTTCCTTTCTTTGTTTCTTTGATTTTACTTATTTTTTATTTTATTTTTTATTTATTTAATTCAAAAAATTAATCTCATTTCATTTTCATTTTAACAGTGTATTTACTGAAGATGATCTTTCAAAATGGTTAGTAAAGAACGTTGCCAACTTTCAAGAAAGTGATTTGCCTAAAGCTATTAAGGTATTAATCAAAAAAGGTGTAATTGAAAAAGTTTCTTTGACTTCTTTCCTCCAATTTCCAAAAAAATAATTTAGAGAAATATAAAAGAAAAATAAAAAAGAAAACTTTTTTTTTTCAATTTTCAAAAGAAAAGTAGATTTTCTCGTTTTGTTTATAAAAATACAACATCAAACAATCTATAAACATTTTTCATTGAATATTTATAAATTGTTTTGCTATCACATTTCAAAGAAAGGTCAAGAAAAATTAACAACCTTCAAATACTATTTTTGATGATCTATTATAAGTTTCTTATCCTTTTCAATTCTTTGTGTCTTGGAGCTAGAAAGTCTTGTAGTTTTGTTTCTTTTCTCTTCTTTTCTTCAAGTTCCTAATTGGAGAAGTTGTTGTTGAGCTTCTAGATAATTGTCCTTAAGAATATCAATAACTTTAGAATGAGTTCCTAAAAGATCAGTCAAGTAATAATTAAATGAACTAGAATTTTGATTTTTTGCTTGTTCACAAATTTGTTGAATATCTCCATTCTCTCCTGCATGTCTCCCAGGTGAAAGAAATAACATTGAGATAATAACATTTGAAGAACGAAAAGGTTCCACAACCAGTAAATTTTCTAATAAAGGATCTCCAAATTGATATTCTTTTCCTTCCCTCCTCTCCATTGAAGCAGCATAACAAGATGTAGGTTTGAGATCTTCATCTAACTTCCAACATTTTGCCAAAAGCATTGATATTTGGCCTGAGATACAATTCCTAATACGTGCCATTTGGAGTTGAGGACTTCCATGATCAACAACAATAACAATAGCATTTTTAATCTTCTCTCTCTGAATCAATTCCTCAATTCTTTCAAAAGCTATTTCAGCAATCCTTAAATCTAAACTTCCTTCTTCATATAAAGCTCTCCCCACAACACTGATTCCTTTTTGTTTTATCCTATCTGAAGAATTTGAACTCGAGTTTTCTATCAAAGGACCAGGAGAATAGATTCCTCTTGATACTAATTGTCTCTTCATTTTCTGAACTACAGCTCCTGGGCTAATACAAAATGGAACAACAATAATTCTCAATCCTATTAATTGTTCACTATCTCCATTGATTGATTCATGAAGTAATTTATCAAGTTCTTGAGCTAATAACTTCCCTCCAACAGAATCACTAAATCCACAACTTACTCCAATCACCTTTCTTCCTATAGCATTTTCAAGCAAAGATGCAACATGTAATAAGTTATCAATTGAAGGTCGGAAGACTGAGCCATTATCAACTAGGAAAATGAGAACGGACTCACTCATTTTGGAAAAAAAAATTTTTTTTTTTTTTTTTTTTTTTTTGCCAATAACTGTTGAATTGCAAGTCAATTAAAATTGTAAAACACCACAATTAATTACAAGTAGAAGTCTAAGAAGAAGAAGAAGAAGAAGAAGTAGAAGTAGATGAGATGAGAAGAGTTGTTACTGCAATTAAAGATGGGATCATATTAGGAGCGATCTATTGCACAATTGTTGACAATGTTGGAGATATTGCGTTTGTATCTGGAGCTTCAATGAGAGTAATAATTCACAATTAATTAATTTATTAGTTAGTTAGTTCTCTTATTGAGTTTCTTTATTTCACAATGAAGTTTGTTTGTTTGTTTGTTTCATTAATTATTTCAGATTCATTCTTTTCTAAACTTACTTGACATTTCTTTCTTTTCTTTTCTTTCTCTATCTCTTCTCGTTTCTTTTCTTTTGAAGCCAACTTTAAATCCAAAAGGAAATTCAAACGATGTAATATTACTAGATAGACTAAGCTTGGTGGTTAGAAAAGAATTCCAAAGAGGAGAAGTTGTTGCTTTATGGTAAATTTTTTAAATTGTTAATTTTAATTTTTATTCCTCAAACAAATCAAATCATAAATAAGGGCACCAGATGAAGTAAACAAATCACTTGTTAAAAGAATTATTTATTTAGAAGGTGATGTTATCCCAAGTAAAGTATTTGCATTTAATACATGGATGAATAGGACACAAGATCCGAATCACCTAGATCCCGTAGTAAGAGTTCCTAAAGGATTTTGTTGGGTAGAAGGTTTTAGATTTTTTGTTTCTTGGATAGAAAATAGAGAAACTTAAATTAAGTCAAACAAATAAATTATAAATTATAAAGGTGATAATCTCGCTCAAAGTCGTGATAGTAATTACTTTGGTTTTGTTCCTTTGGCACTTATCCATGGAAGAGCAAAAGCAATTATTTGGCCACCAAGCCGGATTCAATTTATCAAATCAGAGATACCAAGACGATGAAAAAAAAAAAAGAAAAAAAAGTGGATCAATTTTGTAGAAATCAGTTATTTTTCTCTCCTTGTTAAATAATAAAAGTGATCAAACAAAAGTAAAAGGATGTGAATTTGTTCTAATATAGTTTTATTATTCTTAAGCTGTAGCAGCTTTAACATCAGCATTTTGTTCTTTATAGCGTTGAATTCTTTCTTCGATTTCAGGACGGAAATGGCGAATAAGTCCCTAAAATTTGGAAAAAAAAAAAAAAAGAATTATTATCGTGGTTATACAATATTTTTTGAAATAGAAAAAAGAAAAGAAAAAGAAAAAGAAAAAGAAAATTTGAATGAAGCATTACTTGAACTGGCCAAGCAGCAGCATCTCCAAGAGCACAAATAGTGTGTCCTTCAATTTGTCTGGAAAGTTCCTGTTGTTTTTTTTTAAAAAAAAATGATTATTGGTTAAGATTATCAAATTAAAAAAAAAAAAAAAGAAAGAAAGAAAAGAAAGGAAAAGCACATCAATCATCTCAATTTCTTCTACTCTTGCATGTCCTTTGACAAATCTGCCCATAATATGTTCCATCCATCCTGTTCCTTCACGACAAGGAGTACATTGCCCACAACTAATTAAAACAATTTAAAATAAGTTTTTTAAAAAAAGAAAGAAAGAAAGAAAGAAGGAAAGAAAGAAAGAATATGAACCTTTCATGTGCATAAAATTTACTTAATCTGGCAATAGCTTTGATCATATCAGTTGAGTTATCCTATTAAAGGTGAATTGAATTGAATTGAATTGATTTTTTTTTTTTTTTAATTGTTTACCATAACAATAACTGCAGCTGTTCCTAATCCACTTTGAACATCTCTAAGGGCATCAAAATCCATTCTTTGGTTTATTTATTTAAATATTTTTGAAGGAAAAAGAAAGGAAAAGGAAAAGAAAGAATGAGAAGAAACATACAATACAGTACTTGAAATTGATTTTGGAAGAACCGGAACAGATGAACCTCCTGGAATAATACCTTTAAGGTTTTCCCATCCTCCTCTAACTCCTCCACAATGTTTTTCAATTAATTCTTTTAAAGGAATACTCATTTCCTCTATTAAAATAAATAAAAAAATATTTTGAAATGAATTAAAAAAGAAAAATTAAAAAGAGAAAAAGTACCTTCAACAGTGCAAGGTTTGTTTACATGTCCTGAAATACAAAATAATTTTGTTCCGGCATTCTTTTCTCTTCCAAAACCGGCAAACCATGAGCCTCCTCTGTTTATTGTTTGATTATTTTAATATTATTTATTTTATTTTATTTAATGATGAAATCAAAAATCAACCTTCTACAAATAGTTGGTGCAACTGCAACAGTTTCAACATTTGCAACAGTTGTTGGGCAACCAAAGAGACCAATATCAGCAGGGAAGGGGGGCTTCAAACGTGGTTTTCCTTGTTTACCTGATTAAAAATTATTTATTTTATTTATCTTATTGTTGTTTCTTTTTTTTTAAAAAAAAGAAAAAAAAAAGGGAGAAAAGAGAAAAGGAAAGAAAAAAAATACCTTCAATACTTTCGATCAAAGCTGTTTCTTCTCCACAAATATAAGCTCCAGCACCTCTATGAACATAAACATCAAAGTCATAACCAGTTCCACAAGCATTTTTACCGATTAATCCAGCTTTAAAATTTAAATTTCAAGTTTTATTTTATTTGATATTCATAGGTAATCTATTTCATTAAATTTAAACCTTTATAGGCTTCATTGATGGCTACTTGAAGGTTAGAAGCTTCTGAAACAAATTCTCCTCGAATGTAAATATAAGCTAAATGGAAAGAAGAGAGAGAGAAAATTGAATAAAAATGAAAGAAGTAAATAAATAATTTTTTTTTTCAAAAAAAAGAAAAGTACCAGCGCAAGCTCCCATAGATCTACCAGCAATTAAACATCCTTCAATTAATTTATGTGGATCTTTTCTCATGATTTCACGATCTTTACAAGTTCCAGGTTCTCCCTCATCAGCATTTACAACAAGATATTTTGGTCTATAATAGAAATAAAAAATAATTAAATTAAATATCTTGGATGCACAATATAATATTTTTTTCAGAAAAAAAAGAAATTTTCTTCTATTTTCTTACCTTCCATCGGTTTGGTCACCTTTCATAAAGCTCCATTTGAGACCACTTGGAAATCCAGCTCCTCCACGTCCTCTTAAACCACTTTTCTTTACTTCATCTAAAATCCAATCTGGTCCTTTCAAGACAATTTCTTTTGTTTTATACCAATCTCCTCTCTTAAGGGCACCTTTTAAACCCCAATCACCTTGTCCATATAAATTTGTAAAAATACGATCACTGTCTTTAAGGTTTCCATATGTTCTGAGGGTGCTATAATACCCTTTGGTTCCTATTTTTTCAATTATTATTATTTAAAAAAATTATTTATGCAGTTCATTTTTTTTTTTTTTGAAATTTTCCAAGGATCTTTAACACTTTCAATTTTTTATTTTTTTTTAAGTTTTTATAAATCATAAAGTTTATTTGATCCATTTTATTTATGCTTTTCTTGTTGTTTTTTTTATTTTATTTTTTTATTAAATTTTTTTATAATTTTAATGATCTTTTTTTTGTGTGTATCTTAATCTTTTCGATTTTTTTTTTCTTCAATTTTTTTCACTTCTTTTTTTCTTTGGATTTTATAATTTTT
>Ga0209960_1004042_pt1 | contig 11669 bp, 14 predicted proteins | sample ThiBiot_500_plan_2_FD_183947 | JGI IMG/M metagenome (GOLD analysis project Ga0209960, IMG submission 183947) | Wastewater bioreactor microbial communities from Cape Town, South Africa - Thiocy_expt_500_plan (SPAdes) | ecosystem: Engineered > Bioreactor > Thiocyanate-remediating >... | reverse complement strand
TCTGAAAATTCTTTCATTTCATCATCAACTTCCTCATCACTTTATTTTTTTTTGTTATTCGCAATTGAATACAAACTTCAAAAGTTTTGAAAAAGAAGAAATTGATGCGCCATTTTTTATTTTTTTTGTTTTTTCGCTTTTTTTGGCTTTTTTTTTTCCTCTCTCAATCCCCAGAAAAAAGACCAATTCTTCAGAATTTTGGGGGGTCAGGACCCTGTGGGGATTGTCTTAATTTCAGTTTTCTTTTGAATTTGTTTTATTTATGATTTTTTTATTGTTATCCATAGATCAAAGAAAAAAAAGAAAGATAAATTTTAATGAAATCTAATTATTGGAGTTTTTTTGAAACAAAATGAAAGCAATGATGGCAAGAGCAACAAAAGCAATTCTAACAAGATATTTCATTGAGGCTGGTTCTTGACTTTGTCTGATTTTTTCTTCTAGTTCCTATTATTATTGATTTTGAAATTAATTTGCTATTTGTTATTAAAATATGAAAAATCAAGTACTTGGCAAGCTTTTTTTGATTTTTCAACTCTTTCTGGAGTTGATTTGAGAAGAGCTTGATTTTGATTCTCAAATTCTTGAAGACAATCTTTTAAAGCAACTCTATTTTTCTATTTATTTGATTTTTGTATTTTCAGTTTTTGTTGAAAAGAAAAGAAAAGAAAGAAAAAGAAAGAAACCTCTGTGTTCCAATATTCCCATTCTCTAGCAAGTAATTTCAAGAGGGCCACTGATCCTCGTAAATGAGTAGAAAACATAGATTTCCAAACTTCAAAACTTTCAGGATCTCTCCTTAAACATTCAGAAAGTAAAGACAATCCCTATTTTTTTTTTTTTTTTTTTTTTTCTGGAATAAGAAATCAATGAAATTAAAAATTGCAGACCTGTTGTTTTGTATAATAGTCTTGAGAAGAAGCAAGGGTAAGAAATGAGTTGAAATAAGGGGCAAATTTTTCATTAGTTTCAATAAATGCCTTTATATTGTCAGTAGCTGAATGAACTTTCTTTTTCAACTCAGTTTCTCTAGAATGAACGTGTATCAAGAATAAGAAAATTAAAATAAGAGATGTAATAACTAAAATTTACTTTTTATGTCCCTTAAGTGGACTTGAAGGAGAGAACTCCAATTCAACAAGCAATTTTAAGAAATTGGGAGGAAGGATAACTTTAGATGATTTATCATTTTTGGAGCTCAAGATTCTAGTTAATTCAGAATGAATTTTTTTTTTTTTTTTGAGGGAGAAATAAAATGAATCATTAAAATAATATTTTACGCAAATGAAAGAGAAACAAGGAAATCAATTGTCATTGTTTGAATAGCCATAGGAGAATTTGAGTCATTAATATGAGGGAAAAACAAAGATTCCCAAGCTTTTTTTTTTTAAAAAAAACAAATTTAGTTCAGTTTTTTCTTTAGAAATAAAGAAGTTTACCTTGGAGTCCAACTTGAGGGTCAGAATACAATAATTGAGAGAAAACCCAAAATATAGGTTGATAAATGGGAAGTTGTTGATAAAATGTTGGATATTCTAATTGAAATTGAAAAAAAAAAGTTTCCAAAAATTTTTATGAGAGATATTAATGTAATTTTTGGAAGAAAACATACTTTTAGGAATTGAAATAATATATTTTTCAAATATTTGTGGATTTAAATGGGCAGTCATTTGAATTAAAGTACAATAACCAAGACCTTGATATGATGAAGGGTTTCCTATTTGATATTAAGATTGATTATTGATAGCTGACAATTGAATAAGATGAAAAAAAACCTCTTCTGAAAATTTCAATGAGAGAAACAATAATATTGAAAATAAAACGTTCAAGAATTTCAAGAGGTGCACTTTCAATTTCAATTTGAAGGAAGAATTTGACTTCATTGCGAAGGAATATAGAAAGATTTTGTTCTAATAAAAAGTTTTGATTGTTATAGATGATTTCAAAAAAAAAAAAAAATGAAATAAGACCTGATAAAATTGGTTCAGTTGCTTGATAAAGTGATACATGTTCTTCTAAGAAATTTGCAATTGTTTTATAATGATATTCTATATCTTCTGGTCTCTTGTTTTGAGCCTCTTTAAAAGCAGATTTGATTTTATTTTGATTCACCTAATTTTTTTTTTCAATTATTTTGTTATTTTTGATTTTGATTTTTGATTCTGATTTTTCAATGAACAAAATTGAAACCTTTTTCAAAAGAGCTTCAACAGAAACATTTGGAAGTTTTTGGAGATCTTGAGAGGAGTGTTCTCTAACTAAATTCTCTAAATTTTGTTGACTATCTGTCAATGTAAAATTCACAGTTTTTGGTGTTGAAGGTTTCTTTTTCTTTGGATTTGGTTTTGAAGTATTCATATCATTCGTCTTTGCATCGTTTGTTTTCTTTTTTTTATTTGATTTCACTCCATTTTGGTCATCAAGTAGAAGCAAGTCAAAACTTGAAGTGAGAGCAATTGGACCTAGAATAAATTTTGATTTCAAATATAGATTTTTTTAATCAACATCTTTTATTTTTTTTTTTCCATTTTCTTTGAGATCTTCAATTTTCAAATACAAGTAGTCATTTCTGAAATTTTATTTTTTTTTAAAAAAGGGAATAAAAGAGGAAAAGACCAAATGAAATGAAAATGAAAATGAAAATGAAAATGAAATTGACAAACAAGAAATATTCAAACCAAAATAAAATCTTCTACTTCCTCAAACACAAAATCTCAAAGAAAGAAGGAAAAAAAGCAAACAACACCCAGAAAAAAAAAAAAAAAAAAAAAAAAAAAAAAAGAAAAAAAAAAAAAAAGAAAAAAAAAAAAAAAAAAAAGAAAAAAAAAAAAAAAAAAAAAAAAGATGATGATGTGAACAAAATAAAAGGAAGAAGGAAAATAAAAGGAAGAATAGAAAAAAAATGGAAGAAAGTGAAATCAGAGAAAATAAAATAAAAGAATAGTTTATAAAAAGTGAAAAAAGTGAAGTTGAGTCAAGAAAAAAAGAAGGAAAACGCACTTTGAGGCGCCGATTTAGCCGACATTTTTTTTTTTTTTTTCAAAAAGGAAAGAACCGCCAAAATCAGAAAAAAAAAATCAAAAAAAATGGCCAAATTTTAAATTTTTTATGCAATTTTTATTCATTATTCATAGCGTTCCACTCCCAAGATCTCCTGCTTTAAGCAATTGATTCAATTCTAACCTCACTAACTCTGATTTTTATTGATTCCTTGTCTAAACATCATATATTTAATTTTTTAAAAAAATCAACAAGGAATTTTATTTCATCAAAATCAGAAAAAAAAAAAAAGGTAATTCGAATTTCTTCAAACGGCTGTTTTGTTCTGAAATTGAACATTTTGGATTGATTTTACTCATAGGTTTAATGATGATTCTTTTTAGTTTCTTTTGTTTTAACGAATTCAAAAAATCAATTTCGTAGATTTTGTCAAAGTTCAAGTTTGTCTTTATTTGAATCAGAGTTGGAGGAGTGGAGATTTTGAAAAAAATTTTTTTTTCGAGGAGGGTTTATTTGTTGAGAATAAAATGCCTGTCAAGGAACCTCCAAAAAAGAAACGAGGTGTAAGTACACCAGCAAATCCACAACAAGTATCTCAAGTTCCTCAACCTCAATATCAACAACAACAACAACAACAACATCTTCAACAACAACCAACTCAATTACATCATCCACAACAACAACCTACACAATTACAACAAACTCAACCTCAAATACAAGCACTTCCTCAACGAACTATGCAACAACAAAGATCAAATCCTTCAATTTCTCAAAGTGGATCTCCATATACTCTTCAAACACCTATGCAAGTTGATGTTAAACAAGAACCTATTCAAGTTCAAGATCAACAAGGAAATGTTTCAAAAATTCCAGGAGTCATGAATCAATCAAATTTACAAAATACTTCAAAAGTTTTGGATGGTTGATTTTATTTTTTTTTTAAAAAAAAAGAAATGAAGAAAGCAAGAAAAAAAATTCAATTGAAAATTATAGGTAAAAGATTTGACCAACCAATCATTGATTCAAAAATTGTTGATCCAAAATTTGAAGCTCTCCTTCATAAACTTCTTCAAACTGAAAATTCTCGTGTTAGTTTTTTTTTTTAATTTTCCCATAACTTCTTGATTCTTGAAGTATTTTTTTCATCAAAAAACAGGAAATGGATATTGATAGACATTTTACTTCAAATACTTTTATGACTGAAGAGGATATGATTGCAAAAGCAACTGAAGATCTTGTCTCAAAAAATTCAGAGGAAAGTGAACTTTGTTTAAAATTACTCTTAAGTTTCCTCAAGAAATATAGAAACAAGAGAGTGTCACAAATAATTTTCAAAATTCTCAAGAATTTGATTTCTATTCCTACAACTCCTTGGACTCCAATTGTAAATGAACTTATAGATTTGATGACAATTATCCCAGAAAGTTATTTTAATGATGCTTGTGATTTTCTTCTCCTCTCAATCGAAAAGGTATTATTTATTTATTGTCCTTTGGAATCATTGAAATGAACTTTTTTTTAAAAAAAATAAAATATCAAATATTTAGGCTCCAAGAAATGTTGCAAAAGATAGTTTTAACAAGTTATTAAGAGTTTCAAAACGATTTCCATCCCATTTATCTTGGGAACAACTCCAATGTATTGATAATCTCAAAAAAGTTTTGAACTATTTAATGACAAATATTTTGCCATTCTACGTTGTGATGACAGAGGTAATAATTGTGATTATTTAATTTATTATTTTACATTAATTGAGCTCAATGAAATGAAATTAAAATTGTTATTGAAGATTCCTGCCAAAAAAAATGATGAATGGGTTGATTATCATTGGACTTTAGATCTTTTAGTGAATTCTGTACTTCAAAGAAGAAGAAAATTGACAATGATGTTATTTCCATCAGGTTTTTTTTTTTTTTTCTTTTTCTTTCTTTTTTTTTTTTTTTTTGGTTTTTTTTTTTTTTTTTTTTTTTTTCTTTTTTTTTTTTTTTTATGATTTCAATCTCAAAATTTATAAAGGTGCTGAAAAAAGAATTATATTTGGACTTTATCGTCAACAAGAATGTATGACATATTCATTTAGTATTTTAAAACAAGATCCTGTGGTATATTTGAAATTTTTTCATTTTTCTTCTTTTTCTTCTTTTTTCTTTTCTCACAATATCTTAATCCCTTAGAATGAACTTGATCCAAATGGAGGATTACCACAAAGAGAAAGCCAATTTCGTGACTTCCTTTATCAAAATGCTTTCCTCGAATTATTTAGAAGTTCACCAAAACCAACCCTTTTAAAATCCCTTCTTTGGTACCTAGAAGATGCTGTAAAATTAAGTCAATCAGTTATGACTGAACCTTGGAGTATGGATGAAGATGATAGTAAAATTGAAGCAGGAGTTTGGGTCCTCTGGAACACAATTTCAGATCTCATATTTTCATTAACTCAAAATAAGTTATTTCTTTTTTTTTTTTTCTGATCAATTTTTTTTTTCATTCTTCTTTTTCGAAATAAATGAAATAGATGTATCGAATATATTGACCTTTTTCAAGTTATTGTAGTATCAATCAAAAGATTTGAAAATTCCCTCCCAAAAGAAAATTTTTTCATTTGGCTCTTATTACAATTGCTATATATCCTTTCCATTTTATTTCTCTTTTTATTTATTAATTTAATTATTATTTTGTGAACTTCTAAATTATCTTATTTTTTCTTAACTTAATTTACCTATCGAACATGTTGTTCAATCAATTACAAGTTCATCACCAGAAGACCATTGTACAAAACTCTTTGAAATTCATAATAATCTTCAAGTAAAACAATCATATAACTCAAACCCATCTGATTCATTAATTGTTCGGGATTTAGCATTACTTTGTTTTGTAAGATTTTTATTTTATTTTTTTTTTTTTTCAAATGAAATTTAAAATAAAACAAAATTTTTCCCTCTTTGCTATTAGATTTATTCTCTTGCAGATTTTTTAAAGGATAAAAATTCACTACCCAAAAAATTCCCAAACTCTGATATTTGGAGTCTAATGAAGAAATTTGAATTTTTCAAAACTGAGTTTGATAGAAAAAAAAGTTTATTTTGATCTTCTCTTTTTCTTTTTAAAAACAAAAAAATAAAAATCAATTCAAAAATTAGATGAAGTCCAAGATCTCTCTGCTCTTACAAAAAATGATATTTTATCCTTAGCAATTACTAGTATGATTAAAACAGTTCCTGTTGCCCAATACATTTACTTTTGTTGTGCAGGAACTCATGTTTCATTTTTTATTTTATTTTCTTTTTTTTAAAAAAAAATTGAATTTAATCCAAACTTTTTTTTTTTTTTTCAGAACTATCCCACTTTCCAATTACCTAATTCTTCAGGTGTTTGTGCTCAATCTGAAGCACCACCACAATTTTTAATTGATTTACTCTCAAATAGTTGTAAACAAAGGTTTTCTTTTTTTTTTCTAAATTGGAGAAAAGAAAAAACACCAAAATTTATCAACTACAATAGGATTCAAATGAATATATCAGAAAAACTTGTTCAACCTTGTCATCTTCCAAATGTAAATGCTCATGCATATTCACTACTTGACTTGTTAACGAAAATTAATTGTTCAATTCGAATGGCGTTAATTTTTTTCTTCGTTTTTTTTTTTTTGAAAAAACAAAAACAAAAATTAAATAACATAAAATAAAAAAAGTTCTGAATTCACTCGTAATTTCATGAAAAAATTGAAGCAACAATTAGCATCCCTTCAATCTGAAACACATTTCAGACTCACATATACTCTTCTTGAATTTTCAAACTTTCGAATGATTCGATATCTAAAGTTTTTTTTCCTTCATTAAATAATCAATGTTTATTATTATCTAAAATTCTCAACTTTAGATATTCAATAATTTTTGCTCAACTATTTTTCATTTCTTCTGACCCTCCTCCTGTGTATAATCGACCTCAATTTACTATGGCACTTGATATCTTTTTTATGAACTTAGCTTCCAATTTAACGGATATATTTTTTGCAAGATTTCTTAAACAAAGTTTTTTTTTTCTTCTGATAATTTTCAATTTTAATTTTTTTCAACTAACATTTTTGTTTTTTAAAAAAAAGATAATGAAGAAGTAATGACTTTTGGAAATTCTGAACTATTGAAAAGAGTTGTTATTCAAGGAATCGCAAAAACTCTCAAATTGAGGTAAATTTGATCAATAATATTTCTATATAAATGAATAATAATTTTTTGCAAATTTCATTTAGAGGTTCACAAGATGGAGATTTTGGAGCAAATATTTTAAACAAGTTTTTTTTTTTTTTTTTTTTTCTGAAAGACCTTCAATTAATTTATCAATTTAATTCATTATTTAGATTTTATGAGAAAAAACCTCACTCATGGTCAAAACAAACTCTCAAATTCTTTCCTCCTCAAATTGCAAAATTTTATTCTTCAAAACCAAATTTAAAGAAAGACATTTTAAATCAAGTAAGACTTTTTTGATTTTATTTTATTTTATTTTATTTTATTTTATTTATTTTGAAAAAAAAAGCTTGAAGCACTATCAACTACAACAAGAGCATTTTTAACAACACCAAATCAATCCACTGAAATTCATCCTTCATTCAAAGAACCAACAAATCAACCTTTATTTTTATCTCTCCTTTGGTATTTTAATGTCAAACATAATCAAATGTCATTTGAAATGAGCGGTTTCTATTTTATTTATTTTCCCTAATTCACTATTATTTTTTTTAAAAACTCCTCCATTAAAATATAATTCTTTTTAGCTGTGAAAAAAGTTATGATTCAATTAACTGATGATATGAAATTAAATTCTTTATGGACAATGATTGATACAATTATAGACAATCATGCTTCTCTTGATCCTGTAACATTTTTTTTTTTTTTTTTTTTTTTTTTTTTTTTCAAAAAAAAAAAAAACTCTCATCTTTAGGATCTTTCCATAACTAAACAATTATTTAATGACTTTTTATGGAAATTTCAATTAATTCAATTTGAATATGTAATATATGGACTAGTTCGTGGAAATAGAGAAGATGAGAATGGTGTTGGATTTCAAATATTAGAAGATTTGTTTAAAGAAAATGGAGAATTTCATTCTCGATTTAAATGTTGGATCTCATTAAATGTGAACCCAAACTTTTGGCTTGAGGAAAAATATATTTTCAAATTAAAAGATTATTATAATAATTATCCAGAATATTATAATTTTGAGGCTTGTGGACGTTTTAATGATCCTGAGCCTCTTCCAATTTACTTTAATAATTTGGTATTAATTTTTTTCTTTTTTTTTAAATAAAAATAAATAAAAATAAAAAAATACAAATAAACAACAGATATTAAGAACAATTCCATTCTTAGACCTTGTAATTGGAAAGTTAATAGAACATGAAAAATCTGAAATTTTAATTCATATTTTAACAGTTTACTCTCGGATTTACTCATTTCATGCAACTCCTCTATCTTTTGTTCGTGATACTCTTCATTATTATTTCGAATCACCTGTTTTAAAAGATCCAAGAGTATTAAAATCTTTTGTTCAGATTCTTGGTTTTTTTTTTTTCTTCTTTTTTTTTGAAAAGTAGATTTTATTTAATTTCATTTTTTTTTTCTAATAGATCTTGCTAATTATGGATTTACATCAGAGTTTGTAGAATATATATCAGATCCTCAAGAAACAGATTATGGTTCATCACAATATTTTTCAAAATTAGTTGACAGATTTGATCATAGTTCGCTTTAATTTTATTTTATTTATTTATTTATTTATTTTTTGTAAAATCATTTTTAAAAAAATTGGATAATTTAGTATTTCAAAGGAAAAGAGCATTTGTAGAACAAATTGAAACATTATCTGATGCTAGATTCCAAGAAATTACAAATCCAGTTTTAAAATCTTTAATGGCATCAATGATTGAGATCCTTTCTTGTCCTTTTGCTCAAACACGTGAAGGCATTCAAACTTTGGTTCTTTCTGTTCTCGAAAGGTAGTTTTTCTTTTTTTTTTTGTTTGTTCACTTCATTTTCTAACTCAAAAATTAGAACGGAACCACTTTCACTCAATACAATCCTATCACTCTCAGTTATTTTTGCACAACTCCCAGAGAATTTGAAGCAAGGATTCTATCAATACATTATTAATCTCATTAAAACTCATCCCTATTTGGCTTTCAATTCTGGACCTTCATCAACAGTATCTTTTCTTTTTTTTTTCCGTCAAAAAAAAAAAAAAAAAAAATCAAATAATTAACTTAATTATTTAGCCCATCTTGGAAATGTTTACTCTCAAAGGAAAATCAGAGAGAAATTCAATGAATGATTTTTCTGAAACAAATCCTTATACCCCATTAGTTTTTAATTCCTTGGAAGTGAATGAACAAAATTTTTGTTCTAATCTTTTAAATAGATTAATTGTGTTCACTCAAGCTTCTTTCCATTATTCAAGCATTGAATCTCTTCATCTATTTCGTGAGATTGTTAATTCGAGTCGATCTTCTCAAGGTTCTCTTTTTTCTCCCTTCTTTTTCTTCAAAACAAAAAAAACTAATCTCAAATTTCAAATTTCAAACCAAAAAGATAAAGACAAAGAAAAGGAAAAAGAAAAGGAAAAAGATAAGGAAAAGGAAAAAGACAAAGAGAAAGAAAAGGAGAAAGAAAAAGATAGACCAAAAATGTTTAAAACTGACGCTCAACTTCTCTTCTATTGTTATTTGATTGCACCTTCTTTTAGACTTGCAAAAGCAAATGTTAAATTAAGTCAAGATGTGATTTTTTTTTTTCTTTCTAAATAACTAAAACATAAAAAATAATCAAATCAAAATAATACAGCTCATTTTTGATATTCTCAGCTACCTTCTTGAACATGAGAAACTTATTGATGATTCATTTTCATCAACTTATGCAATTGATCAAATCATTGATTTCTTGTAAATTTTGATTTTAATATTTTTTTATCCCAAATTTTAATCTCACTTTCACTTTTTCTTTTTTCATAGAAACTGTTTACGTGTAGAACTTCAAATGGATACAAGTTTTTTGAAACCTTTAAAAGCTCAATTTGATTCCATAAACCCAAAAGCAAAATTTCGTTTAAGGAGCTTTATGGAAGATTTTCAAAGCACAAAATAGATTTTTGTTTTAAAACTCTTCAAATTTTTTTCCTTACTCTATTTTTAATTGAGCATTTCTAAATGAAATCTTGAATCTGAAGTCAAAAGAGAAAATTGGAAAACTTTTTGAAAAAGAAGAAAAATGGAAAAACAAAGATAATTAAATTTTATTTTTTAAAAATCATCAGTGAGCTTCAACACCAAATTAATTCAAGGCGAAGTTCTTTTTCAAAGAACAAAGCCCAAAAAAAAATACAGCCGTGACTCTATTTTTTTTTTTTGCGTTGAAACTTCTGAAATGGAAAAAAAACTTTATCTAGCTTGTAAAGATGGAAAAGTTGAAGAAGTTCGAAAATTACTTCAAAACTCACAAATTAAAATTAATTGGCAAAATAATGATCATGATTCCTTATCAACACCTCAGAATACTTATTGGAATACAGGAGCAACACCTTTTCATATTGCTTGTTATCATGGACATATTGAAATTGTGAAATTATTATTAAATGATAAAAGAGTTGATTTCAATAAAGCAAGTGATATTGGTTGTACACCTTTTTATATTGCTTGTGATGGACATATTGAAATTGTGAGATTATTATTAAATGATAAGAGAGTTGATATCAATAAAGCAAATAAATATGGTCGAACACCTTTTTATTTTGCTTGTTGTTATGGAAAAACAGAAATTATGAAATATATGTTAGAGAGTGGGAGAGAAATGGATATCAATAAAGCAGATAACGATGGAAATACTGGTCTTGATAAAGCAAAAGAAAAAGGAAATATAGATATTGTTAAATTAATTGAATCATTTGAAAGAAATCCAAATGAAACAAGAACAAAATTGAGAAAAGACCTTGTAATCTGTAAATTTTCTATTTACTTGATCAAATTTCTTTGATTTATTTTTATTTGACATATCTATTTTGAATTTTATTTTTATTTCTAAATTTTTATTAGACGATATGCAAATTCAACTTTGGAATGGTTGTAAAGATGGAAAAGTTGAAGAAGTTCAAAAATTACTTCAAAACTCACAAATTAACTTGAATTGGCAAAATCAGAACAAGTATTTAACACCATTTTATATTGCTTGTGAAAAAGGACATCTTGAAATTGTGAAATTATTATTAAATGATAGTAGAGTTGATATTACTAAAGCAGATGATCATGATTATACACCTTTTTATATTGCTTGTCAAGAAGGACATACTAATATTGTGGAATTATTATTAAATGACAAAAGAGTTGATATCAATAAAGTATCAAGGGAGAGTGATGGTTTAACACCTTTTAGTGTGGCATGTTATGAAGGACATATTGAAATTGTGAAATTACTATTGAATGAAAGAAAAATAGATATCAATGAAAAAGATATTCGTGGTTTCACTGGACTTGATTGGGCAAAACACAAAGGAAAAACAGATATTGTTAAATTAATTGAATCATTTCAAGAGATCTGTAATTTCTTTTCAATTGTTTTCTTGATATAATTTTTGATATTTTCTTTTTTCTTTTGATTTTTTTTTTTTTTTTTTTTTTTTTTTTT
>Ga0209960_1004039_pt1 | contig 11673 bp, 9 predicted proteins | sample ThiBiot_500_plan_2_FD_183947 | JGI IMG/M metagenome (GOLD analysis project Ga0209960, IMG submission 183947) | Wastewater bioreactor microbial communities from Cape Town, South Africa - Thiocy_expt_500_plan (SPAdes) | ecosystem: Engineered > Bioreactor > Thiocyanate-remediating >... | reverse complement strand
AAAAAAAAAAAAAAAAAAAAAAAAAAAATAAAAATGAAACAAACAAAAAAAAAAATAGTTATGAAAAAAAGATTGAGTAACAAGTTTGGTTTTTTGGAGAGAGTTTTTGGGAAAGATTTTTTTTGAGAAAGATTCTGCTCAGCTATCTTACATTTTTCAGAGATCAAGTCTCTGAACAACAAGATCATCCACACAGAAATAGTTTATACCAGTTTGTTGCAATTTAGGTTGACCTAAAGATACTGGTGAAGAAAAAAAAAAGTTATTGGATAAGTTATGGTAGGTTTTCTGAAAGTTCAATAGAGGAGTATGATTATGGGATTCTAGCAAAAAAATCAAAAAATCATGGAAAAAAAAAATGGTTATCATTCTTTTTTTCTTTTATTTTTTCTTTTATATTATTTTTCTTGACTTCTCTCATTAGGCTTTCAGCTCCTCTCCTCTCTTGCATTTGGATTTTGATTTTGATTTGCATCTTCAGTCATAGCAAGCCGCATTTGTGCAAGTTTAGGTGAAAGGTGAAGAGCATTAGATAATTTCATCTGCTGTTTCATCTTCTGTTTCAAGTGGAGTCTCGAAAATAACCTTCAAGACATAACTTTTCTTGACCCCTCATTCTAGAAAAGAGAAATTTTGTCAAATGAATGAAAATTGAAGACAGACTATGTTTTTTGTTTTTGTTTTTGTTTCGTTTTGACATTTTTCATGACTCAGGTTTTTTCAAATACAAGGATAATTTGTAATATGTGAAAAGTTTCTTTTTTTTTTTTCACTTTCGTCTCATAATTCTTCTTCTTCTTCTTCTTATTTATTATTAACTGAATAATCTACCACAATTCTAAAAGTTTTTTTTTTGGCATTTTCAAAATGTAAGTATTTCTTTTGCTTGGGTAGAATTTTAAGCCCCAACAGCTGAAAATTTTGACTTTGTTATTGGTTCCTTGATGGTTTTTGGAGCATTACACTTTTTATTGGTATTATTTCTGCTACCTATTGGTCTCAAGATCCTCTAATTTTATTTTATGAAGTTCTTTTCGAAGAAGGACCTTATTCTTTGTTTTTGGAGTTATAAAAAAAAAGACAGGGATCGCTAGATTCAACCGAAAAAAAAAAAACAAATTTTCATCAAAAAATCATTCAAAATCTTTAAAAATCATTAAAAATCATTAAAAATCATTAAAAATCCTTCAAAAATCACTCAAAATAACAACAAAAAGAAGAGAATTATTAAAATTTGTCGATTTTTCATCTTATTGACGATTATATCTTTTATTACTTTTCTAATACACCAATTTAAAAAAAAAATAAAAATAAAAATAAATTGAAATTAACAATAAATAAATAAATAATAGAAACTCTTATTTATTAATTGAATAATAACAAGAAGTTATAATATTATAATAACTGTTCATTACAATATCGAATAGAATAGAGTGAATGAATGAATGTATAAAAGAAAAGTTCAATTTGAATTAGAAAATTAGTTTTTAATTGCTGTAATAACTGATATCAATAATAATAACACAATTGAACTTGAATTTTCCCCATTAAATGTTACAAATTAACTTCAATTGTTAAACAATAGAATTAAATACAAAGAGTAAATAAAATGACAAAATTCATTAGTTATTGGACATAATAACTTGTGAATATACGAACATAATAACTTAACAATAAAAATTAATAGAGATATAGACAATGACAACCGATCTTTCTGACCCCAAAATTGTTGAGTATTACAAGGCTGTGAGATCAAACCAATACCAATGGTATTATTTCCATTCTTATTAAATATTTTAAAATTTTAAATAGTTCCAAATAATAATTTCAAATCTGACTCAAATTAATAAGTGTAAAAATCAATATCAATCAATTCAAATAAACAAACTCTTCAAACAATCAAGAAATAAAATCAACTTTAATGAATTTAAAATAATTCACCAAAACTCAAAAAAAATAAATAAATAAATAAAAAGGATCACACTTGGATATGGTGGAACAAGAAATGTGATCTCATTTGAGAAAGCTGGTTCAAGTTATGAGGAATTAAAAAGTTCTTTAACTGGACCTGTTCAATACGTTTATATGAAGCATGAAAGTCATTTCTTACTTTCTGTTTATACTTCTGAAGATGCAACATCATTATTGAAAGCAAAATCAGCTGTTCATAAACGTGCACTTGGAGAATTACTTCCAGTTTTTTTTTTTTCTTACTTTTTTTTTTCTTTTTTCTTTTCCTTATTCATTTTTTTATTTAATTTTTTTTAGTTCCATCACTCACTTTTCAATGCCGTCTCTCCATCTGAATTTGATCCCAGTAATTTGACACAAAGAATGAGTACTGAGGATCTTTTGAATCCAACTAATGATTTTTCTGATATTCCATCCACTGGAGCCTCTGAAAGACCTCAAGCTAGAAGAGAAGAACCAAAAAGAGAAGAACCCAAACCTGTTGAGGTCAAAGAAGAGCCAAAAGAGGAAGAGCCAAAAAGAGAAGAGCCAAAAGAAGAACCAGTCAAACAAGAGGAACCTGTCAAGGAAGAAGAACCTGTTAAAGAAGAACCTGTAAGAGAAGAGCCACCAAAAAGAGAGGAGCCTGTTAGAGAAGAACCACCCAAAAGAGAAGAACCAAAGAGAGAAGAACCAAAAAGAGAAGAACCAAGAAGAGAAGAGCCAAAAAGAGAAGAACCACCAAAGAGAGAAGAACCAAAGAAAGTTCAAACCTCATCAACTTCTACCACTTCTTCAAGTATAGTTACAAAGGAAGATGAAGATTTATTAAATGAACTTACTGAAGAAGAGCTTGCACAATTAATGGAAGATACAGGAATCCATCATATCCCTGATGTAGTTCGTGCTGAACCATTAAAAGGAACTGACAAAGCAGCTATTTTTGTTTATGAAGATCCTGCTGTTAAACTCGAACAAAAAGCAAAAGAAAGAGAAGAATTAGAAGAATTAATCACAAAAATTGAAGAAAATGCTCGAGATGTGCCTGTTGTTGTTAACTTGACTAGCAATGAGTTATTTTTATATCTATTTTTATTTTATTTTTATTTTATATTTATATTTATTTTTTCATTTTCATTTTTTCATTATTTTCATTTTTTATTTTTTATTATATAGATTTCTTAGCAATGATGTTCTTGAAAGACTTGGAAAAGCTGTTGGAAAAAACACAACCATTCAAGAATTATTATTAGCAAATGTGAATATGAACTCTGAAGGTCTTGTATCCTTATTGGATGGAATGAAAGCAAATTCTTCAATCACTCACTTGAATCTTGAGAGCAACTCGTAATTTATTTTTATTTTATTTGTTTTTAAAATTTTTTTACAAAAAAACAATTTCTTCAGTATTGGAGCCCCTGGTTTAGATGCACTTACTGAACTAATTCTTTCTAACTCAAGTTTAAAAGAGTTGAGATTGACAAATCAACGTGCTACATTAGGAGGAAAATCTGGTATTTTCTTTCTCTCTTTCTTTCTTTTTTCTTCTCCCCATATTAAAGTTTTATTTATTGTTTTTTTATTTGAAATTTAGAACGTGAATTCGTTAAAGCATTGGAAAAGAATACCTCTATTCAAAAATTGGGATTTTCTGCCAAAGATCAAACAACAAGAAATCAAGTAGATAAATATATTTTCAGAAACAAAGATCTTGGTAAATTTTATTGATTCATTCAAACTTTTTTTTTTTCTTCTAACAAAATTAATAATAATAAACTAATTAATAATAGCCCGTCAACAAAGATTGAAAGAGAAACAAAAGTAATTGAAACCAATAACAAAATCATTAGTGATTTGAATGCCAATGAACTATCAATAAAAGAATTCAAAGGTTTTCATTAAAAAAATACACCATTTATTAATTTTATTTTCCACTTTTCAAACAACTCGAATTCCAAACCTAAATTCGTTTAGAAAACACTTCAAAATTCCTCGAAGTTTCAAAACGTTAAATTCAATATTCAAAAAAATCATTGATATTCAAAGGGCTCTATAAGACTTATTGATTAAAATAGAGATCTTGAACATTGATACTTATAACCTTTGATTTATTGACTGTTTGTGAGGTTGATTGTTCAGTTTAAATTCTCTAATGTTCAACTTTTCTTCCTTTCACCATCAAATCCAAAATCAAGATGTTCGACCTTACAATCTCATGAATGATACGAATTCACTTTGAAATGAACCCATCAGAGTAATCAAACCTACTTGATTGATAATCAATTCAAAGAGATATCGAACATTAATATTAGAATTAGTATTATCTAGTGAGGAGTTGTAAAAGAATTTTCAAAAAGTAAAGAATTCAAAAAAAAAAAAAATTGATTCGTGAGGTGTTAGATATTCAAAAAGGTTTCTTATTGGAAATATTGAACCTTGAAGAAACAATTATTAAATAATTTTTGAATGAATAACAATTGATTTATAATAATAATTAGAATTATCTATAGGAATTAGAGGTTAGAACTAAAGGGAAAATTTTTTTTCAAAGAGCTTATAGAGAATGGGAGGAGAAAAGAAGCCGAAGAGTAACATTTCTCTCATTTAAACCATTATTTATTTTTATATTTTATTATTCAAATTAACTGTTAAACATTATTAAAAATATGCATTTGTATTATTAATTCTAATATTTAAATATCAAAATTTGGTAGACACTGCAATTAAACAACAAAGGCTTTATGCTTGGCTTCCGTTAGTAACTCCAAAGACTGCTATATCAACATTTTTCATTGTAGGGATTATATTCATACCATTAGGAATCGCTTTGCATGTTTCTTCACATAATGTAAATGTTTATTTGATTCAAATTTTGATAAGATGTTATTATTCAATTTTTCATAATTGTAAATCAATTGTTGAATTAATTAATGGATTTGTAAAATTTGTTTTTTTTTTAGATTCGCGAAATTGAACTAGATTATACAAATTGTAATAATGCTCCTTCAGAATTCACTACAAAAGATGTCCCTGTAAATATTTATCAATGGAAGTTCTCAAATGATATTTGCACAATACAGTAATTTACTTTTACTTTTACTTTTCAAACCCAAAAAAAAAAAAATATGTATTAATTTAGATTTAAACTTTCATCAGAAATACGATATCCAGTTTATATTTACTATTATTTAACAAATTATTATCAAAATCATCGAAGATATGTAAAATCATATTCTGGTAATCAACTTAAAGGTGAAGTACTTCCACCAACTCAATTAAGTAGTTGTGCACCATGTGCATCTCTTCCTTCTGATCCCACAATTCCAATTTATCCTTGTGGTTTGATTGCTAATAGTTTATTTAATGGTATTTAATTTCAAATTATTTTTTTTTTATATAAATTATTTACCCCAAATAACTTCAAACAATATTAGATACAGTAATAAATATAACTACAATTGGAACATACGTAGCACTTTGGAAATTTTCAGAAAAAGGAATATCATGGGAACATGATAAAAATCGTTATGTAAACGCAAGAAGTAAATACTTGGCTGGATTTTCTCCAGGACAAACATTAACAAATGTTGTTCCTCCACCAAATTGGTCAAAATATAATGGGTATTATTATTTGTTTCCATTTTCATTTCATAAGTGATTTATTCTTTTTCCTTAGAACCTATACATATGAAAATTTTCCAGATTTAAGTTCAGACGAGCATTTTCAAGTATCTTTATATTATTGTGATTTATTTTATTTTTTTGTTATTATTATTTTTTAATCTTAATTCAAATTTGAAACTATAAAAATAAAATATAAGGTTTGGATGAGAACTGCAGGTCTATCTTCTTTTAGAAAATTATATGGAAAATCAGAAACCACTTTGACTACCGGAACTTGGCAAATTGCTATTAAATCAAGTAATATAAATTCAAAATTTTTTACCCTCTCAAAAAACAAAAACTAATTAAACCAAAAAAAATTAATCAAAACTAAAAACTAAAAAAAGTTTACCCAGTGAAAGAGTTTAAAGGAACAAAAAGTATTATTATATCAACCACTTCTTGGGCAGGAGGTCAAAATTATTTCCTTTCAATTCTTTATCTTTGCCTTGGTTCAATCTTTTTAGTCTTTGCGATTTCATTCTTAGTATTACAGATCATCAACCCAAGAAAATTGGGTGATCATTCAGCTGTGAAATCAAAATCATAAAATATTGTAAATTTTTAATTCATTCATTTGTGTTTTCTCTACTCAAATATATTCTTAAATTCATAAATTTTAAATCGAACAAATTTTTCATAAAAAAAGAATATTTTATATTTATTTATTATTTAAATATATCATTTTTCATTATTATTTGATTATTTAAAAAAGTCATCATCATCATCCCCAAAGAGTGGATTTGGAGTTTTAGATTTTGAGCTTCCATTTGCACCTCCAAGGAATCCAAAATCATCATCAGCAAGAGTTGATGAAGTGGTAGTTGTTGTAGTTGTAGCAGGTGGATTTGATGGCTAGATGAAAAACATTTTTTTTTTTTTTGAGTTTCTTACTTTTGAAAAATGGAAGAAGGAAAAAGAAAAATCACTTTCTTAGTTGATCCACTTCTTGGTTTGGGTTTAGCTTTTGAGTTTAAGATATCATCATTAAACATATCATCGTCATCATCACCAAAGAGAGATTTGCTATTTTATTTTTATTTTTATATTTTTATATTTTTATTTCTTATTTTTAATTTTTAATTATCTCATAATAATAATAATAACCTTGGAGTGGTAACTTTCTTAGCTGGTGTTTCTGTTTTTTTTGGTGAGAAAAGATCTTCTTCATCTTCTTCAAAATCAAATAAAGCAGATTTCTTTTCTTGAACTGGTTTTGGTGATTCCTCTTTGGGTTTTTCGGGCTCTGATACTTGGACTTCCTGCTCTTGCTCTTGTTCGACTTGTTGAGGTTGTTCAGGTTCTTGTTCAATTACTTCTTGAGTTTCTTCTTGAGTTACTTCTTGAACTTCTTCTTGAACTTCTTCTTGAACCTCTTCTTGAATTTCTTCTTGAACTTCTTCAGGTTCCATTTGTTGTTCAGGTTCTTGTTCAATTTCTTCTTGAGTTTCAATTTCAGGTTCACCAAGAGGTTCAGTTGATTCTTGTTCAAATGTTTCTTCTTGTTGTGGTTCAGTTTCAGGTTCTTCTTGTTTTTGAGGTTGAACATCACCACTAATTAAAAAAAAAAAAAAAAAATTCAAATGATATGAATATTTAACGAAAAAATTGACTTACAAAACATCTTCCTCTTCTTCAAATTGAACTCTTTTGTTGTTGGAAAAAAAAAAAAGTTTTAGTTTTTGGCAAAATTTTTTGGAAAGAAAAAGAAAAAGAAAGTACTCTTTGGGTGGTACTTTAGATTGCTCTACAGGTTGATGATCTGACCATACATTATGAGATAATGGATCATCAAATGGGTTTGATAAAGGATCTGACATCAAAGGATCAAAGATGGGAGTATCTTTGGGGAAGAAAAAAAATGAGAATAGAAAAGAAAGAAAAAGAAAGAAAAAGAAAGAAAACCATTTTTTGGTGGTGGTTGAGCTTTGGGTGAATCATCATCACTAAAGTCAACATCCTCTTCTTCTTCGCCAGCACCAGCTATTTAATAATAATTAAGAAAGTTAAATTAAATAGTTAATGTTTAAGTTGAACCTGCCATAACATTATTGAATGTAAATTCTTCCTTTTCTTCTTGTTTTTCTTCATGTACCAAGTTATCTATTTCTGGTATTTCATCTTCTTCTTCTGGTGTACTTTCAACTGTTTCGACAACTTCTTCTTTTTCAACTTCTTCTTCTTCTTCTTTCTCTTCTTCTTTTTCAGCTTCTTCAATTACTTCTTCTTTTTCTTCTTTTTCTTCTTTTTCTTCTTCTTCTTCTTCCTCTTCTTCAACTTTTCCTTCTTCAACCTCTTCAGTTTCTTCAGTCTTATCTTCTTCTTTATCTTCTTCTTCTTTTTCAACTTCTTCGGTTTCTTCTTCCTCTTCCTCTACTTCTTCAGCTTCTTCTTCGGCTTCTTCTTCAACCTCCTCCTCCTCCTCTTCTTCCTCATCATCTCCTTTAGCTAATTTAAGAGTAGTTTCCTTAATACATGTCATAATAGTTGACATTACATCAGAACCATCGTAATCTTTTTCATCATCAAAGGAGTTTCTAAGTTGATAATACATTTTGTTCATAATTTTTTTGACTTCATCAATAATTGTTTCTTTTGAGACTGTTCCTTCAACTTCATCAGCTTTTCTTTCTTTTTCAAGTTCTAATTCTGCTTGTTTTTCTTTGAGACGTCCAATAAGTTTATTTTTCTCTGCTTCAAGAGCATCCAATTCACCTTGGAACTTGAAAAAAAAAAAAAAAAAAAATTAATATTTTGAAAAAAAAAAAAAAAAAATGAAAAAAAAAAAAAAATAATAAAACAGTAATCAGAGAAAAAAAAAAAAAAATACGTTATTTCTTTCAAGTTGGAATTCGACACGAGCAGTTGCTAATGCACCTTCAATTGCTTTTTGAATATGAACTTTTTCTTGTTCAAGAAAATCTTTTTCTCTTGTTTGATATTTCGCTTCAACTTCGCTGACTTGAGAGGTCCAGTGTCTTATTAACTCATCTTCTTTTCTTCTTAATTTTTCTGTCCAAATATCTTCATATTCTTGTTCAATTCTCTTTTCCTATTTTTCATTTTTTTTTTTTTTTTTTTGAAACAATTTGAATTGATCAGAAAAATTACAGTTTCTTGTTGAGTTCTTCCAGAGTTCAACCTTTCTTGTTTTAAATTTTCTCTAATAACATTAATTTGTTCTTCATATCTTTGTTTCTCTTCTCGGTTTTCCTATTTTATTTATTTATTTTGAACAAAAGTAACTCATTTTATTTCCATAAAAAAAAAGGAAAAATTATACTTTATACACTCTATCTAAATCTTCATTATGTTTTCTCTTTCTATCATCATTAAGAAGGCGGAGTGATTCTCTCTCTTTAATTCCTTCTGCGAGCTAGAGATTATTTTATTTTATTTTATTTCAAAAATTTCAGAAAAAAAAAAAAAAAAAAAAAAAAAAAACCTTTTTTTAAAAAAAAAAAAAAAAAAAAAAAAAAAAAAAAAAAAAACCTCTTCTTCAAGGGAACTGATTCGAGCAGATAAATCCTTTTGATAATTGAAAGGTCAGATATAACGGAGAGAAAAAAAGAAAAGAAAAATGAAAAAAACAATTTACTTTTTTATGATTTTTCTCATCTTTCAAATGTCTCTCAAGTTTTTTGACTCTTTCTTCTGAAACTGTAAAAGAGGTCTTAGTATGATCAAGCTCTTCTTTTGTATCAGCTAATTGTTTTTCAACTTTCTCAAGGGTATCTCTGAGTTCCTAAAAAAAAAATGAAAATAAAAAAAATGAAAATAAAAAAAAATCGAATTGAAGGAGAACTTTTTTTTTTAAAAAAAAAAATAAAGGAAAAGAGAAAAATTACCCTTTCAGTTTGTTTCAAAACATTAAGGTGTCTTAAAGCAGTGCTATGTTCTGAAGAAATGTTTGCAAATTCAGTTTCAAGAGCAGCTTTTTGGTTTTGAATTTTTTGTAAAACATCTTGAGTTTGTTCAGTTGTTGCTCTCATATTCTAGATAAGAAAGAAAAAGAGAAAGAATGAGTTTTGACAAGTTCAAAAAAAAAAAAAAAAACTACTTCATTTCTTCTTTCTAACATAGAATTTCTTTCTTCGATTAATCTCTCATTCTTAGTAACTAATTCAGAAACTTTTTCATTTAAAGATTCAATTCTCGCCTAAAATATAGAATAATTTGTGAAGGAAATCAAAATAATAATGTATTAAATGAAATGAAAAATACAATTTTATCTCCAACTTCTTTTCTTAATTTGTCATTGTCATTAATAACTCGTTGTACACTTTTTAAAATTTCAACTCCATCAAAAGCTTTTGGATGTTCTTGAGATGATGTCAAAATTGGACTACACGTAATAAAATAAAAAATTAATAAGTAACTTTTTAAACTTCAAAAAAAAAAAAAAAAAATTTACCTTGAATACATTCTATCAATTTTAACAGCCATATCTTCAATTCTTGTAGCAACAGTAGTAACAACATTTTTGAGTTCATCTTGACCAGTTTTAATGAAATTTTGAGTTGTTTTGACAGTTTGAGAATCTTCACGAGTTTCTCTAAGCATTTGAAGAGTTTCTGCTGGGACTAGAAAAAAACAAAAAAGATTGTTTTGATTTTATATTATTTGATTTTTTTTTTTTTATTTATATCTTACATTGAACTTGCTTCTCATTTTCAGTTGGAGCTTTTTGAACTTGAGTTTGGGCTTGAGCTTGAGCTGGGGGCTGTGAAACAAGAAACATCAGATTTTTTTAAAAAATGGAAAGAAAAAAAGAAAAAAAAAAAGTAATACTTGTTGAACTGGTTGTTGTTGATATTGAGGTTGAAGTTGTTGGAATTGGGGTTGGAATTGTTGTTGTTGAAGGGGTTGATATAATGCAAGGCTTTGTTGTTGTTGTAAAGCTTGTTGTTGCTGTAAAGCTTGCTGTTGCTGTAATGCTTGTTGTTGAGCTAATGCTTGCTGTTGGGCCAATGCTTGTTGTTGGGCAAGTGCCTGTTGTTGAGCTAATGCTTGTTGTTGTTGTAATTGTAATTGTTGTTGTTGGAGTGAGTTTTGTCCTGGGAATCCTAGGTTTATGAAATGCATTAATAAATTATAAATGTGAATTAATGAAAAAATAAGAAAATGAACCAGAGTTAAATTGATTTTGACCAAAATTTTGAGAATTATCCATAGGGTACATACCAGGTTGCTTTTTTTTAAAAAAAAATGATTAAAATGAAAAACAAAAAACAAAAAAATGATTAAAATCATAATTCAAAAATTGAAATTACTTGATTCATTCCTTGGTTCATTCCCATAAATGAATTTTGACTCAAATTTTTTAATTGTTGTTGTTGATGAAGATAATCTTTTTTTTTTTGGTTTTATACTTTTTTTTTAAAAAAAACAAAAAAAAATTGATTCAAACCTGATTCTTCTTCATTTGTATATCCAGGAATTCCACCTTTAGGTAAAGAATTTTGACCAATCTTTGCAACTCTTTGGAGGAGTTCAGCTTTTGTGTCACTTAACTAATTTTATCAAACAAGTTTTAATAATTTAATTTGAATAATAATAATCAAAAAACAAAAACAATTTTTTTTAAAGGAAATTGGGAAAAAAAAATTTTAAATTAAAATTAAAATTAAAATAAAATTATACATTTGAGTTTGTTCTACCTCTTCCACGTTCATCATCATCATAATCATCCTCTCTCTCTTCATGTCTAGATTGAGAGGAGCTTGAGGGAAGATGAGGCAATGGGAGAGTTTCAGAGGGTTCACTTTCAGTTTTTTCAGCTTGTTTCAATCTTAACAATTGAATCTTTTTATTTATTTATTTATTTATTTATTTATATTATTTATTTTTCAATATTCTTATTTTGAAAAAAAAAAAAAAGAAAGAAAAAGAAAGGCACTTCAAAATGAAGAGGTTGATTTGGGGGAACAATGTTTTCAAATCCTTTTGAACCATATGCAAGAGAAGATGGAACAACTAAATATCTTCTTCCTCCTTTTTTCATTCCAACAAGACCTTCATCCCAACCTTTTTTTTTTTTTTTACATTTTAATTTTTATT
>Ga0209960_1004038_pt1 | contig 11674 bp, 10 predicted proteins | sample ThiBiot_500_plan_2_FD_183947 | JGI IMG/M metagenome (GOLD analysis project Ga0209960, IMG submission 183947) | Wastewater bioreactor microbial communities from Cape Town, South Africa - Thiocy_expt_500_plan (SPAdes) | ecosystem: Engineered > Bioreactor > Thiocyanate-remediating >... | reverse complement strand
TGCCAGGCGCAGGTATTCGGGGTCGTGCATCGCCATGCCGGCGGCGCATTGCACCAGGGGCTCGACGATGAAGGCGGCGGTGGTGCTGTGATGCTCCTGCAGCCACGCTTCCAGCGCCGCAGCGGCGCGCCGGGCCACGTCCTGTGCCGTCTCACCCGGGGCTGCGCCGCGTGCATCGGGGCTGGGCACGGTGTCGGCCAGGCGCACCAGGGGTGCATAGGCCTCGCGGAAGATCGCGATGTCGGTCACGGCCAGCGCGCCCACGGTTTCGCCGTGGTAGCCGCCGGCCAGGCCCACAAAGCGGCTCTTGTCAGGGCGGCCGGTGTTGCGCCAGTAGTGCGCGCTCATCTTCAGGGCGATCTCGGTGGCGGCCGCGCCGTCGCTGCCGTAGAACGCGTGGCCCAGGCCGGTGAGCGCAGCCAGGCGCTCGGACAGTTCCACCACCGGCGCATGGGTGAAGCCCGCGAGCATCACATGGTCGAGCCGGCCGAGTTGGTCCACCAGCGCCGCCTGGATGTGCGGGTGGCTGTGGCCAAACAGGTTGACCCACCAGGAGCTGATGCCGTCCAGATAGCGCTGACCATCGGCGCCATAGAGCCACGGGCCCTGGGCGCGCGCAATTGCTACGGGCGGCTGGGCCTCGTGCCGCTTCATCTGCGTGCAGGGGTGCCAGACGCTGGCCAGGCTGCGGGCCACCAGCCCGTCGTGCGTGGGCTGCATGGTCAGACGGCCTGGGTGGGCACGGCGTGGCGCAGCGCGGTCTGGCGGTTGTGCTCGTCCACGAAGACCAATTGAGGCTGGTGCGTGCCCACCTGGTCTTCATGCACCTGGGCGAACGCCGCAATGATGATGAGGTCGCCCGCCGAGGCGCGGCGTGCGGCCGAGCCATTCACCGAGATCATGCCGCTGCCGCGCTGGCCCTTGATGGCGTAGGTGACAAAGCGCTCGCCGTTGTTGATGTTCCAGATGTGGATCTGCTCGTTCTCGGCGATGTTGGCGGCGTCCAGCAGGTCTTCGTCGATGGCGCAGGAGCCTTCGTAGTACAGCTCGGTCTGGGTCACGGCCACGCGGTGGATCTTGGATTTGAGCAGGGTGCGGAACATCGGCTTCCTTGAATGAAGTCTGTGGATGGTTGATGGCCTGCCGGTGGCAGAGCCGTGACCAGTCAGGGCTGGGAGAAGTCCAGCGCGCAGCTGTCGCCCAGTGCCTCGCGCCACACCCGCACGCGGCTCACGCTGGCGCGCAGGTCGGCGGGCAGTGCCTGGGCGATGAACAGGCACAGGTTCTCCAGCGTGGGCGTGCCCAGGCCGGGCACTTCGTCCAGCATGTGGTGGTCCAGCTGCTCGCGCACCACGGCCAGGCCCTGGCGCAGCAGGCCCAGGTCCAGCACCATGCCGGTGGCGGGGTCGCGCGGGCCGGTCAGGAACACTTCGGCGTGGTAGGTGTGGCCGTGCACGCGGCGGCTGCCTTCGGCCTCGATCTCGCGGCGCAGGGTGTGGGCGGCGTCGAAGAAGAAGCGCTGGGAGATGGTGAACAACATACGGTGACTTAGAAGGACTTGGAGAGGCTAACAAAGCTCAGCGAAGCGGCCCTGGCTAGGCGTTCCGCCGCAGGCAGTACGAGTAGTACGACAAGGCGGGACAACGACGCCAGGGGAGTTTTGTTGGCCTCTCTCACCTGATGCCGGTGAGCTTGTGGGTTTGCAGGCTCAACCGCCATGCGGGGTGGGCCAGGCAGGCGTCAATGCAAGCGGCGGTGTTCTGCCGCTGCAGCAGGCCGTCCATAGGCTGCAGAAAGCGGTGGGTGAACTGCGTGTCCTGCTCCAGCGCCTGCAGGTCAAAGCCGGGCTGGGGCCAGACCAGCTTCAGCTCTTGCCCGCTGCGCTGCACCCACGGCGCACCGGCCTTGGGGCTGATGCACAGCCAGTCGATGCCTTCGGGCGCGGCCACGGTGCCGTTGCTTTCGACTGCGATGCGGAACTGCTGGGCATGCAGCGCGTCGATGAGGTCGCTATCTACCTGCAGCAGGGGCTCGCCCCCCGTCAGCACCACCAGGCGGTGGCCCGCGCCCGCAGGCCATTGGGCGGCGATCAATTCGGCCAGTGCCGTGGCCGTCTCGAACTTGCCACCCAGCGTGCCGTCAGTGCCCACAAAGTCGGTGTCGCAGAACTGGCAGATGGCCTGCGCGCGGTCTTGCTCGCGGCCTGTCCAGAGGTTGCAGCCTGCAAAGCGGCAGAACACCGCGGGCGTGCCCGCCTGGCCGCCTTCGCCTTGCAGGGTGTAGAAAATTTCTTTGACGCTGTAGGTCATCGGGGCACCGGGGGGACGAGGATGGTGGGCGCTGCTGGGGCGGCGACCTCGGGGTAGTCGCGGCTGAAATGCAGGCCCCGGCTCTCGCGGCGCAGCTGGGCGCTTTTCACGATCAGGTCGGCCACCTGCACCAGGTTGCGCAGCTCCAGCAAATCGCGTGTGACGTGAAAGTGCGCGTAAAACTCCTGGATCTCGCCCTGCAGCATCGCAATGCGGTGCGCGGCGCGCTCCAGGCGCTTGTTGGTGCGCACGATACCCACGTAGTCCCACATGAAGCGGCGCAGCTCGTCCCAGTTGTGTGAGATGACGACGGACTCGTCGGCATCGGTCACGCGGCTGTCGTCCCACGCGGGCACGGTGGGCAGTTCGGTGGCCGGGGCGGCTGCAATCGCCTGCGCGGCGGCGCGGGCGAACACCATGCATTCCAGCAGAGAGTTGCTGGCCAGGCGGTTGGCGCCGTGCAGGCCCGTGCAGGCCACCTCGCCCACGGCGTACAGGCCGGGCAGGTCGGTGCGGCCCGCCAGGTCGGTCAGCACACCGCCGCAGGTGAAGTGGGCGGTGGGCACGACGGGGATGGGTTCCTTCGTGATGTCGATGCCCAGCGACGCGCAGTGCGCCAGGATGTTGGGGAAGTGCTCCTGCAAAAACGCGGGGCTTTGGTGCGAGATGTCGAGGTGCACGCAGTCCAGCCCATGCTTTTTCATCTCGAAGTCGATGGCGCGGGCCACCACGTCGCGGGGGGCCAGCTCGGCACGTGGGTCGTGGTCGAGCATGAAGCGGGTGCCGCCTGCCGAGGGGGGCAGCTTGAGTTGCCCGCCTTCGCCACGCACCGCCTCGCTGATGAGGAAAGACTTTTCGTGCGGGTGGTATAGCCCTGTGGGGTGGAACTGGATGAATTCCATGTTCGCCACACGGCAGCCCGCGCGCCAGGCGGCGGCAATGCCGTCGCCCGTGGCCGTGTCGGGGTTGGTGGTGTACAGGTACACCTTGCCAGCGCCGCCTGTGGCCAGGATGGTCTGGGGGGCACGGAAGGTCACCACCTCGTCCGTGTCACTGTCCAGCGCGTAAAGGCCCAGGCAGCGGTTGCCCGGCAAGCCCAGCTTGCGCGTGGTGATCAGGTCCACCAGCGTGTGCTGCTCAAACAGGGTGATGCCCGGTGTGCTGCGCACCACGTCGATCAGCGTGCGTTGCACCGCCGCGCCTGTGGCGTCGGTCACATGCGCAATGCGGCGCGCGCTGTGGCCGCCTTCGCGGGTCAGGTGCAGTTGGTCGCCTTCGAGCGTGAAGGGCACACCCAGCCCGCGCAGCCAGGCGATGGACTCGGGCGCGTTCTCCACCACGAAGCGTGTGGTGGCCAGGTCGCACAGGCCTGCACCGGCCACCAGCGTGTCTTCGATGTGGGCCGCAAAGCTGTCGTCATCGGCCAGCACGGCGGCGATGCCGCCCTGGGCCCAGCCGCTGGAGCCATCCTGCAGCGTGCGCTTGGTGATCACAGCCACGCGGTGGGTGGGCGCCAGGTGCAGCGCGGCGGAGAGGCCTGCGAGGCCGCTGCCTACGATGAGAACGTCGAAGTCGTGGGATGCCATGGCTTGCGGGTATGGAGTAATGCCACGGCCACCGGCCAGGGCGGTGAACAGTGGGGGGCGGCGCTAGGCCGGCGTGTAGGCCAGGCGCACGTAGATGGGTGCGAAGGCCTCGGCCTGCGTGATCTCGATCAGCGTCTCTTTGGCCAGCTCCAGCAGCGCGATGAAGGTCACCACCAGCACGGTGCTGCCTTTTTCGGGCTCGAAGAGTTCTTCAAACTCCACAAAACGGCGGCCTTGCAGGGTCTTGAGCACCATGCTCATGTACTCGCGCACGCTCAGTTCTTCGCGCGTGATCTTGTGGTGCTGTACGAGCTTGGCGCGCTTCAAAATGTCCCGCCACGCCTCCTGCAGCTCCACCACATGCACATCGGGAAAGCGCGGCTGCAGGCTCTGCTCGATGTAGACCTGGGCTTTCAAAAAGTCGCGGCCGTACTGCGGCAGGTTGGCCAGGCGCATGGCGGCCATCTTCATCTGCTCGTATTCAAGCAGGCGGCGCACCAGCTCGGCACGCGGGTCTTCGGGTTCCTCGCCGCCTTCCTGCTTCTTGGGCGGCAGCAGCATGCGCGACTTGATCTCGATGAGCATGGCCGCCATCAGCAAATACTCGGCCGCCAGCTCCAGGTTGCGGCTGCGGATCTCGTCCACATACGCCAGGTACTGCTTGGTCACCCCCACCATGGGGATGTCGAGAATGTTGAAGTTCTGCTTGCGGATCAGGTACAGCAGCAAGTCCAGCGGGCCTTCAAAGGCTTCGAGGAAGACTTCGAGCGCGTCGGGCGGGATGTACAGGTCCTGTGGCAGCGCAAACAGCGGCTCGCCGTACAGGCGCGCCAGGGCCACCTGATCGACCACATCGGGCATGCCGGCCCCATCCAGCGAGGGCGCGTTGGGCGAGTCTGCCGCTTCGGCTGCGTTCGCGGTGGTCATGATCTGCTATTGAATCAGGAGCTGCCAGCGCAATAAATACCTGCGCTTGTGGCTAAAAACATGCTCAATCGGCGTTGGTCTGGTACACGTAGGGCTTCTGGGGCACCTGGGCGTCGCGGTACTCGCCCCAGATCTTGCGGTCCACCTGCTTGTCCCACAGCAGGGCACGGCCGGCTTGCTGCTGCTGGTCCAGCTCGGGACGGCTTGCCTTGAGCTGGTTGATGAACTGGGTGGCGTCGGATTGGTAGTCGGGGCGGCGGAAAATAGACATGGACTGTGAACTCTTTCTTGGAACGCGTCAGGCACAGTGATGCACCGAAGGTCCAAGATTTTACCGGGACGAATTTATGCACTTGATATATCGCTCGGCCGCCCTGGCGGCCGCCACCTTTTCCCTGCTGGTGCTTGCCGCCTGCGACCCGCAACGCATCAGCGAGCTCAAAGAGGGCGTCTCGACCGAAGCCGACGTGCGCGACCGCTTCGGTGCCCCCGAGAATGTGTGGGACGAGCCCGGTGGCGCGCGTACCTTCGAATACAACCGCCAGCCTGCCGGCCAGGTCAACTACATGATCACCATCGGCCCCGACGGCCGCATGAGCGCGCTGCGTCAGGTGCTCACACCCGAAACCTTTGCCCGCGTGTCGCCCGGCATGCGCATGGACGAGGTGCGCCGCCTGCTGGGCAAGCCCGCCAAGGTCACGCCCTACGAGTTGAAGAAGGAGACCTGGGCCGACTGGCGCTACCTGGAGGCACCCAACCAGTCCAAGGTCTTCACGGTGGTCTATGGACCCGACCAGTTCGTGCTGCGCACGCAGACGGGCGCCGACACGGAGGCGCCGGAGTTCAAGGGCGGGAAGTAGCGGCATCTTCGCGCACTGGCCCGCTCTGGCCCGCACTGGCGCGTTGCTTGCTTCTCATCTTGCAGACTGACCGCTGGATGCGCGCCGGGCTGCCCCCAAGTTCCTAGTGCTCCACCGGCGGAAAGCCTCCGCGCCTTTGCCACGCCACCCATCGCTGAACGCCCATGTCCGATACCCCGCCCACCGCCAACGACACTGCCCCGCCGCTGTCCGCCCTGCGCCATGGCGCCTTTGAAGATGCCCAGGCCCTGTTCGCAGGCACCTTGTTTGTGGCCATGGCGCTCATGCTGTTCAACCAGGCGGGGCTGCTGGTGGGCGGCACGGCGGGCGTGGCGTTTTTGCTGCATTACGTCACCGGCATCTCGTTTGGCAAGCTGTTCTTTGTGGTCAACCTGCCGTTCTATTGGTTTGCCTGGACGCGCATGGGGCGCGAGTTCACGATCAAGACTTTTGTGTGCGTAGGCCTGCTGTCGCTGCTGACCGAGCTGTTCCCGCACGTGATGCACGTGGACTACCTGAACCCTCTGTTCGCCTCGCTGCTGGGCGGGCTGTTGCTGGGCACGGGCTGTCTGTTTCTGGCACGCCACCGCTCCAGCCTGGGCGGGGCCACGGTGGTGTCGCTGTACCTGCAAGGCCGCTACGGCATGCGTGCGGGTAAGGTGCAGATGATGATCGACGGCACCGTGGTGCTGCTCGCGCTGTTCGTGGTGCCGGTGGAGCGGGTGGCGTATTCGGTGCTGGCAGTGCTGGTGATGAGCGGCTTTTTGTGGATCAGCCACCGGCCGGGCCGCTACGTGGGCCATTGAGAAAGAAAGCCATCCGCGTGGTGGCTGAACGCCTCGTACGATGAGCGAGACCCTGGGGTTCTGGGCCCCGCCCAACGCCTTCGGGCCATTCCATTCCCTGCGTCAACCCTGCTTCAGTGGGGTGCGCCTGCGCGTCCTCCCGCCATAGAGTTCCAGGCACCCCGCCTGCATCCGCACGAGGGAGCCGGACCCGTCTGTGCCTCCCGAGGGGTGAAGCGTCCACCCCGTCCACAGACCCGGAGAACCCCTGATGTATCGAAATTTTTCCGCCACGGCCGAGGCCCTGCGTGCGAGGCTTGCCGGTGCGGCCCGAACGTTGTCCCTGGTCGTGGCTGGCGCCTTGGCGGCTTGTGGCGGTGGCGGAGACTCTGCCGAGCCACCGCCTCCACCCCCACCACCTTCCGTGGTGCAGCATCCGGTAGGGGGCACGGTGACGGGGCTGACGGGCACGCTGGTGCTCGCCAACGGAACTGGTGCGGAAGTGACCATCACGGCCAGCGGCAGTTATGTCACCAACGTTGCGCAAGGGCAGACTTACAACATTGTTGTGCGCACCCAGCCAGTGGGCCAGACCTGCGCGGTGGAAAACGGCACGGGCGTGGTGACGGGCCCTGTCTCCAACATCCGGGTGACCTGCACCACCAACACCTATGCCGTGGGTGGGACCGTCACGGGCCTGGTGGGCGCATTGAGGCTGCGGCTGAACGGCGCTGCCGATCTGCTGCTGACAGAGAACGGCGCTTTCCGGTTTGAATCTCTGGTCTCTCACGGTAGTGCCTATGCGGTCACGGTGGTTGCGCAGCCTGGGGATCAGGCCTGCGCGGTCGAAGCTGGCACCGGAGTCGCCGTGGCGCCGGTCACCCAGGTGAGGGTGCTCTGCAGCACGATCTATACCCCGCCTCCGCCACCGCCCCCACCGCCGCCAGCCCCCCCGGCACCGGGTGGCCTGGGCATTGGCTATGGAACGAAGGCGCTGGTTTTCTCGTGGACCTCGGCGCCGGGTGCAACCAGCTATACGGTGTACGAGGACCCGGATGGTGCAGGCCCGTCGGCACCCGTGCAGATCGGATCCACCACCACCACGGGGCTGACCTATGCCGTACCCGTGCTGCTGCACCTGCGGCTGAATGCCACCTACACCGTGCAGGCCTGCAATGCGGGGGGCTGCAGTGCCCCGTCAACTTCTGTGGCGGCCGACATGGTGCGCGCCGTGGGGTACTTCAAGGCATCGGCGACCACGGTGGAGGGCCGGTTTGGCAACCGTGTGGCCTTGTCCAGCAACGGCACTACCCTGGCTGTGGGGGCGTATGGAGAGGGGGGTAACACCGGCGCGGTGTATGTCTTCACGAAGAGCGGCGCCACGTGGTCGCAGCAGGCACGCATTGCGGCCCCCAACGGCGAGGCCAACGACTATTTTGGCAATGCCGTCGCGCTGTCGGCCGACGGCAACACGCTGGCCATTGGCGCGAATGGCGAGAGCGGCGACCAGAAGGGCACGTTTGCGACCATGCCCGCCACCAACAACCTGGCCAGCAGCTCAGGCGCTGTCTATGTGTATTCGCGCGCTGGTGCGGTCTGGTCGCAGCAGGCATTCATCAAGGCGAACAACGCGGATGCCGACGATCTTTTCGGCTCGTTCGTAGCCCTCTCGAACGACGGCAACACCCTGGCAGTCGGGGCATACAACGAGGATGGCGACCTGACCGGAACACACGGCAATGCCGCCTATGCTGCGTCCGGTGCGGCTTACGTCTTCACCCGCACGGGCACCAGCTGGGCGCAGCAAAGCTACCTCAAGGCGTCCAACGCGGGTGCGGGAGATTTCTTCGGCATCTACCTCAGCCTGTCGGGCGCGGGAGACACGTTGGCGGTGGGCGCGTTCTTCGAGCGCAGCGCCCTGGCGAGTGATCCGGCGGATGACACCCTGACCAACGCTGGTGCGGCCTACGTGTTCCAGCGCAATGCAGGGGCGTGGTCGCAGCAGGCCTACCTGAAGGCCCCCAACCCCCAGGCACAGGACCGCTTCGGTGTGTCGGTCATCTTGTCGGGCGACGGCAACACGCTGGCGGTTGGCATGGATGGAGACAGCAGCAACTACACCGGCACCTTCGTCGTGCCGCCGCCCAGCAACACCCTGGCACTCAACTCTGGCGCGGTGTTTGTGTTTATTCGCGCAGGTAGCGTCTGGCAGTCACAGGCGTATTTGAAAGCCTCCAACACCCGTACGCCCCATCGTTTCGGCAACAACCTGGCCATGTCCAGCGACGGAAACACGCTGGTGGTGCCGTCATACCGCGACGACAGCAATGCGCGCGGATTCAATGGTGACCAGGCCAACACCGCGGCCGCAGATGCTGGCGCTGTGCTGGTGTTTCGCCGCAGCGCGGGCACCTGGACGCAACCGGCCTACCTGAAGGCGCCCAACACCGGCACCGGTGACCGGTTTGGTGGCCGTGTGGCGATATCGGGGGACGGCACTACGCTGGCCGTGGGTGCGTCCACCGAAGACAGTGGATCGACTGGCATTGGGGGCAACCAGGCGGACGAAAGCAGCACCAACGCGGGCGCGGTGTATCTGTACTGAGCGCTTGCTGAAGGGCAGTCTTCACCGGGCTGCCCCGTTCTCATTCGGCGCGTGGGGGGGCTCAGCGCCCCCCGGTACCCTTGACCGTCGCTGTATTTACCAGCCCTGCGTGCCTTACCGCACCCGCATGCCCGGCGTGGCGCCCGGCCAGGGGTTCAGCACGTAGATGCCAGGGTTGGCTTTTTCGTCGCCATGGCTGGCGGCCAGCACCATGCCTTCGCTCACGCCAAACTTCATCTTGCGCGGGGCCAGGTTGGCCACCATCACGGTGTGTTTGCCCACCAGGTCTTCGGGCTTGTAGGCGCTGGCGATGCCACTGAACACGTTGCGCGTGCGGCCTTCGCCCACGTCCAGCGTCAGGCGCAGCAGCTTGGTGGAGCCCTCTACCGGCTCGCAGTTCACGATCAGCGCGATCCGCAGGTCGATCTTGGTGAAGTCGTCGATGGTGATCGTGGGGGCGAGTTCTTCACCACCAGGATGGGAGCCTGCTGCTGCGGTTTCCGTAGCGGCTGGTGCTTGCTCTGCTTGCGCTGGGGGCTCAAACAGTGCTTCAAGCTGCTCGGGCGTCACGCGCTGCATCAGGTGCTGGTAGGGCTGGATGGCCTGCACGTCGCCCGCTGCGTTCCACTGCTGCATGTTCACGCCCACAAAGCCTTGCACCGCCTGGGCCAGACCCGGCAGCACGGGGGCCAAGTAGCGGGTGAGGGTGGCGAAGGCGTTGACCAGCACCGAGCACACCTGGTGCAGCGCCTCGTTGTTGGCGGCGTCCTTGGCCAGGTCCCAGGGCTTGTTCTGGTCCACATAGGCGTTGACCTTGTCGGCCAGCAGCATGATCTCGCGCGTGGCCTTGCTGTACTCGCGCGTTTCGTACATCTGCGCGATGGCGTCGCTGGCTCCGCGCACCTCGGCCAGCAGGGCAGCTCCTGTGGTGCCAAAGTTGCTGGTGAGCTTGCCGTCAAAGCGCTTGGTCAAGAAGCCCGCCGCACGGCTGGCGATGTTCACGTACTTGCCGATCAGGTCGCTGTTCACCCGCAGCATGAAGTCTTCGGCGTTGAAGTCGATGTCTTCATTGCGCGCGCTGAGCTTGGCCGCCAGGTAGTAGCGCAGCCATTCGGCGTTCATGCCCAGGCTCAGGTACTTGAGAGGGTCCAGGCCGGTGCCCCGGCTCTTGCTCATCTTCTCGCCGTTGTTCACCGTGAGGAAGCCGTGCACGAACACGTTGTTGGGCGTCTTGCGGCCGCTGAAGTGCAGCATGGCGGGCCAGAACAGGGTGTGGAAGGTGACGATGTCCTTGCCGATGAAGTGGTACTGCTCCATCGCCGGGTCGGCCATGTAGGCGTCGTAGCTCTCGCCGCGCTTTTCCAGCAGGTTCTTCAGCGATGCGAGGTAGCCCACGGGCGCATCCAGCCACACGTAGAAGTATTTGCCTGGCGCGTCGGGGATCTCGATGCCGAAGTAGGGCGCATCGCGGCTGATGTCCCAGTCGCCCAGGCCTTCGCTGGTGGTGCCGTCGGGGTTGGTGCGGACGGTGAACCATTCCTTGATCTTGTTGGCCACCTCGGGCTGCAGCTTGCCGTCTTGGGTCCAGTTCTCCAGAAACTCCACGCAGCGCGGGTCTGAGAGCTTGAAGAAGAAATGCTCGGAGTGCTTGAGTTCGGGCTTGGCGCCGGAGAGGGCCGAGAAGGGGTTGATCAGGTCGGTGGGGGCGTACACGGTGCCGCACACCTCGCAGTTGTCGCCGTACTGGTCCTTGGCGTGACACTTGGGGCATTCGCCCTTGATGTAGCGGTCGGGCAGGAACATGTTCTTCTCGGGGTCGAAGAACTGCTCGATGGTGCGCACCTCGATCAGGCTGCCGTCAGCACGGTCGCGCAGGTCGCGGTAGATCTGGCGGGCCAGCTCGTGGTTTTCGGGCGCGTCGGTGCTGTGCCAGTTGTCAAAGCTGATATGAAAGCCGTCCAGGTACTGCTTGCGGCCCGCTGCGATATCGGCCACGAACTGCTGGGGCGTCTTGCCCGCCTTTTCGGCGGCAATCATGATGGGCGCGCCGTGGGTGTCGTCTGCGCCTACAAAATTCACCGCGTTGCCCTGCATGCGCTGGAACCGCACCCAGATGTCGGCCTGGATGTATTCCATGATGTGACCGATGTGGAAGTTGCCATTGGCGTACGGCAGGGCGGTGGTAACGAAGAGTTTGCGAGCGGAGGTCGTCATGAAAAGCGGCTTTCTCAGGCGGAACCCGCGATTTTAGGGGGTTGTGCTGTGTCCGGCCGCTTGAGGTTTTGGGGCAAGCGAGGGATACCACCCTGCCAATGGCAAAATTTCACGCGGCACGCGAGTCGCCCACTGGCCCTGGAAAAATCCGGCGGCGTCTTTCTCCAACTCTTGCGCAGTCTTTGCGGTTTTCTCAGGTCTTCAACATGTCGTGTCTGTGTGCTGGTTGGGTCGTCTCGCGAGTGAGTTTGCGAAAGTCGTTGTACACGTGGCTGTTGAGCTTGTCATTCAGCGCTGCGCCGTCGCTCGCAGCGCCCGTTATCACCACTGTCGCCGAGGATTCTTTTTCCTACGCCAACAACATATCGCTGGTAGGGCAGAACGGGGG
>Ga0209960_1004037_pt1 | contig 11677 bp, 9 predicted proteins | sample ThiBiot_500_plan_2_FD_183947 | JGI IMG/M metagenome (GOLD analysis project Ga0209960, IMG submission 183947) | Wastewater bioreactor microbial communities from Cape Town, South Africa - Thiocy_expt_500_plan (SPAdes) | ecosystem: Engineered > Bioreactor > Thiocyanate-remediating >... | reverse complement strand
ATATCTGATTTTGATTCATACAGGTATGGCAATTAGTTAGGAGGACACCGATCAGAAAGTACGACCCTACTGGGGAAAGTAAAATCTAAATAAAAAAGAAAAGAAATGAATTCAATCAAGAAAAAAAAAAAAAAAAAAAAAAAAAAAAAAAGAATTCAAAAAAAAAAAAAAAAAAAAAAAAAAAAGAAGAATCAATGTTGATAGTGAGAACCTTTAAAGATCTTTTGAACTCCAAAAATGTCCAAAGATTCGTTATCCTTCCAAAACTCCACTCAACAGCAATTCTAACTGCACTCATTCTCTTATTGAATTCAGCTTCTTCAGGAGTCAGAGTTGCTGATTTGTATGGAGAAACTAGGAATTTATTGACAGGATATGCTGGATCACCATAGAGAGTGTACCCACTAAATCTGTCATCGGATAACGTCTCTTGGAGGCCACTAAGACGAAGCACTGCAGCGTCATGCCTTCTCCCCTCAACAGGACCAAAGACATGCGAAATGATTCCATCTGGGGTCACAATGGAATGGAATTTGAGTCCATGAAGTCGCTTGTGTCCATTAAAGAACAATTTTTGGTCCCGAATCGGTCTGCTACAAGGTCTAATTGTACCGTCAATGAAGCCCCAGCAATTACTTAAAGGGGCACCCGCATTCTTGATTGATTTTGAAAAGATCGGAAGAAGAGGAGCCAGCCTCTCTTTATCGAAATACAAGATATCCTTATACCTTTCTAAAAGATAATCATTGAGGTACAAAAAGACAGAGCACAAGGCACTCGAAGGCCTGCCAAAAAGTGATTCCAAGTCCGACCAGCGGGATGGATAGGCAAGTCTTCGACAGAGGACGCACAGTGCTTCCATTGGTGTAAATTTATATCCTTCATTCGTGGAAACATGTATGGGAATCTCGAAAGCTTCAATAAGTTCTCCAAGTTGGACTTGAGAAAACCTGAAAAGTGTTCGACATGCTTCCTCATTGAATTCAGAGATATTGAATCTAAAAGAAAGAGAAAGAGAAGGAGAAGGAAAGAGGAGAAGGAGAGCAGCAACAAACAAATCATCAAAATCTCCTTCTTCAAGTTGTTCAACATTTGAAGCAAGAAGAAGATAAATAAATTCGATAGGGGGAAGCATGAGAAAAAGTTAAACGAAAAATGAAAAATAAAGAATAAAAATCAATGATGAACTGCAAAGAAAAGTCGTAAAAATGTTCTCAAAAAAAAGAAAAATGTTGTAAGTCAAAGATGTAATGAAAAAAAAAAAGAAATATATGATGGAATGTTAAGAAAAGCAAGGAAGTAGGCAAGTAAGCAAGTTTGAAAAAAAAAAAAAAAAAAAAAGCTAAAGGAAAAATTTTTCCCGATCTCAGGGCAGAGATAAGGTTTTTCCGGATCCATTTTTCCTTATGTTTTCGAAAAAAAAAAAGATCGGGAAAAAAGATCGGGAAAAATCAAGGGAAAACCCGACAGCAAAATCTCTCTATTCACTCAATTCACCTTTGAAATTTTGTTTTGAAATTTGGAATTCATTATTGATTCAAATGTATTAAGAATTCTAATACTGACTTGATTTTGTTTACCAAATTCATTATTGATTCAAATGTATTAAGAACTCTAATATTTTGAAATATCTAATTTACTTATTCTACTTCAAGATTGAATTTATTCATCAAAATAAAATTCATTGTGAGATTGATGAAAGATTCAAAGTTTCTAAAATTTTATATATAAATTGAATCGAATTTATGTTACAATAATTTAAAATTTAAGAAATGTTTTCTTTGTTGTTCTCATCATATTGTTGATTTGATTCTAATATAATTGAAAAACATAAATAGGATTCAACTTTTTTAAAAAAGGATATTCAAATGGTGAATAAGATTTTTGTGAAAAACTTAAGAAGTAAATAAGGAGGAAAAGATAAACAAACTCATTTTTTTTTTTGTTGCTGTTGTTATTATTCTTGGATTGTATAATTGAAATTTTGTTTATTTGGAAGTGTACAAATATAAAATGAATCAACTCTTAGATGCTTGTGTGAATGGTAATTTAGAAGAAGTGAAGATACTCCTTCAAAATCCTAATTTAGATCTTGATTTGAATCGTATAGGTCATCTTTATCAAGAAACCCCACTTTTTATTGCTTGTAAAAAAGGATATCTTGAAATTGTTCAATTATTATTAAATGATGATAGAGTGGATGTAAACAAGGGAAATAGGAATAACTATTCACCTTTTGATATTTCTTGTATTAATGGACATATTGAAGTTGTCAAATTATTATTAAATGATGATAGAATTGAAAGGAAACAAATAGGTAAATATTGCAACCTATCTTTGAAATTTGCTTGTGAAAAAGGATATACTGAAATTGTCAAACTAATGCTCGGAGATCAGAGATTCCAAATTAATAATCAAGATAGTTTTGGTAGGACGCCTCTTTATATTAGTTGTGAAAGTGGGCATTCTGATATTGTTCAATTATTATTAAATGATGAGAGAGTTGATAGAAATAAAGCAACTACTTATGGTTGGATACCAGGAAAAACACCTTTTTCTATTGCTTGTAGAAATGGACATCTTGAAATTGTGAAGTTATTATTAAATGATCAAAAAGTTAATGTAAATCAAGTGGAAATATCAACAGGTGCAACCCCTGTTTATACTACTTCTTTGGGTGGGTATATCGACATAATGAAAATATTATTAGAAGATGAGCGAATTGAAATCAATAAAGTGGCTAAGAATGGTGAAACACCTTTTTATTTTGCTTGTAAAGAAGGGAATGTTGGAATGGTGAGATTATTATTAAATCATGAAAGAGTAGATATCAATAAAACGGCTAACAATAAATGGTCTCCTTTTTATGTTGCTTGTCGACAAGGAAATTATGAAGTTGTTCAACTGATTCTTGCAAACAGAAAAATGATAAATTTTACTGGAAAAAATGATATTCAAAAAATAACAAAGGAAATGATTGACGATCTTAAAAATTGGGAAGACAATAAAAAAGTAACTAAGACAAGGAAAAAAATTATTAAACTATTATGTGCATTCGAAAAATATCCAAACAAAGTTCGATTTAAATTGAGAAAGAAACTTGGTTATTCGGGTATCATCATTTATTCTCATTTCTTCCTTTCTTTTTGAAAAAAAAAAAAAAAAAAAAAAAAAAAAAAAAAAAAATAGAACCTGATGCAGCTTTACTCTTTTCAATGTTGGTTTTGCTTTCAGATGATTATGTGAAACTCAAAGAAAATTTTTGAATGTAAATTAAAAGTAAATGTAAATTATTGAATCTTCTTTCCTTTTTTTTTTTTTTTTTTTTTTTTTTTTTTTTGTTTTGTTTTTGTTTTTGTTTGTTGATTTGGTTTGGTTTTAGGGTTTGGATTGATTGACAAAATTCATTCTTTACCATTTTAAAAGTAATCTTCAACATTTCCTTTACTCAACGTTTTGAATCTCTTGAATAAATAAATGTCTTTTCTTCACCATGTTTCAGTGATTTTATAACAAAAAAATAAAAAATTCCGAAAAACAGGGCCACGATTAGGAAAAAAAAAACTATCATTATCATTGAAAGGCCCAAAATAACCCTATGAAACAAAGAAATCAATTGAATTTTTTATTTTTTGTTATAAAATTACTAATTGATACTTTCCAACATTGAGTTATAATTAATTATAATTAATTCAAAAAATTCTTTGGTGAATGGATTCAAAAAAAAAACTATAATCTAAGTAAAAAGTCAAAATATGAAATCAATTCAACCTGAGGTTTGAGATTCAACAAAACATGATTCCTTTAAATTCATTCACAAACACTCTAACTTATATGTCTACAAGAGTGTAGATATATTGGATTGATATACTACAACTAAAGTATTGAAGCAACATTGAGATTGCATTTGGAATCGCTTTGCATTTTCAATGGATCAATTATTGAATTTTAAAGTTGATTTTTCTTTAAGAAATGAACAACCCAAATATTTTTTTTTTTTTTTAAAAAAAAAGCTCTTAAAAGAAAAGTTCATGATATTATGTATTGTATTGTATAGTTTAATAAATTTGATATAAGTAATGGCATTGAATTGAATTGAAGAAGAAGGTTGGAAATTAAAATAAAAAGGGAAAATTCCCAACAACCCCAACCAATTTTTTCAAAACCCATCCCAAGTCAAGTTCACCCCACACCTCTTCCCTCTCCCTCACCTTTTTACAACACATAATTATTTATTTTCACACTCAAACCAACTCTATCTTTCATTTTTACCTTGCAGAATATTTTTTTCTTTACAGTTTTATATTTAATTTTTTGATATTTTTTGAATTTATATTTATTTTATTTGTAGTACTTATTGTAAAAGTTCTTTAGAGGAGAGACAAAAGACAATATAGGAATGGATTTCTTAACACCGAATTCGTTATATGCACTCAATTCTGTGATTGAAAATGAAAGCTCTCAGGCCCAAATTCATAATATGACAATGGAATCAAATGAGACACCGTATAATTCTTTTATTTTTAATTTCTACCTTTTTTTTTTTTTCCTTTCATTATATTATAATGTTCAATATAACTCATACATATTAATAAATCAATAGTTATAAATTGAAAATCCAATTACCAAGGAATTCGAAACCCCCTGAGAAGCTCAAGTCAAGAGTCGAAACACATTTTCATATTCATTTAGAGTTACAAACCCATGAGGTAATATCATAATTATAAATACGAACAATCAAAAATAATAATAAACCAATCAATAAAGAGAGAAGAATCAGTTAGACAATGGCATTATTTAAAATTACCTGAACATCTTTCAAAAAGACCAAGTACTCAAACTGAATGTGATCCAAAATCTATTATATATTTACAAGCTCGCCTTGTTTTGGACTCAAATCCTACAAAGACTGTCCTTGCTTGTTTTCAATGTGTTAGAAGAGAGGTTTCCTTCTTCTTCTACTTCTTCTACTTCTTCTTCTCTTCTCTCTCTTTTTTTTCTTCTTTTTTTCAAATAATAAAATAATATAACTCATAAATAAATAGAGAAGAAAGTTGGAGAAGAAAAAGAAAGTAGATACTAAAAGTGAAATGATTTCACCATCTGATAGCATGGTTCCAAATATTTCTTCTGATGCTCTCGCAAAAGACAGAGAAAAAGTCATTGTTTTTAACTGTGATCAAATGGTTGCTATTATTTATTTCATTTTTTTATTTTATTTATTTTTTCATTTTTTCATTTTTCATTTTTCATTTTTTTTTATTAAAAAAATTAAATAAATAAAAAGGTTCCCTTCTCAAAAGGAGATGCAATTTTACAAACTAGAATTACTTGTTACTGCAGACATCATTATGAAAAAAATGGATTCAGGATACATTTTACCCTCTTAGATTATCAACGTCAAGTTATGGCCACTGGGCTCTCAGATTTAATTCTTATTGTAGATGATCATAAACAATCAAAACAAAAGGAAAATAAACAAAGGAAGAAACAATTTGAAGGGCATTCAGTTCCATTAACTTCATTCACTCCCTTGATTCCAGTTATGCAAAATTTCTTACCTCATGATTTTGATCCACAAAGTTTACCTCGCATGACTGCTGACAACTTTCAACTTCAAAAACAAATGGCTCATTATCCAATCCCCAATTTTCAAGAACAAATTAATAATCAAAATATGAATAATAATATGAACATGAATATGCAACATCAAAGTATTCAACAGTTTTATCAACAATCTCAATTTCAACCTTGTGAAACACCTAATAAACCTTTGATCAAAGAACAAGAAATTGTTCCAAAGGAAGAGCTCTATCAATTTTCTAATCCAGAAGGTTTTTTTCCTTTCCTTTCTATTCTTTTTTCTTTCCTTTCTATTCTTTTTTCTTTCCTTTTTTTTTTCTTCTGGTTGTTGAAAAAATAAAAATAAAAAATTCAATTCAATTCTGAATAGCAGACCTAAGTGTTACTCCAGAAGTTTTGAGAGTTGTCCCTGATCATGGACCAATAACTGGTGGTGTTGAGGTTTCTATTTTAGGATCCAATTTTACAGGTGCGCCATTTTATTTTATTTTATTTATTCTTTCCTAATTATTCAAATTTAAAAAAATAAATATTGTTTTTAGATGGTTTGGTTGTATTTTTTGGATGTAATGAATCAAAAACTACTTTTTACAATTCTACAACTTTGATTTGTATTCTTCCTCCATCTTCACTTACTGGTTCAGTTGATGTGACAATTAAATCTCCAAACAGTTCTCCTTTAAGAGATTATTCTCCATATACAAGCCAAGATAATCCTATTTATGACCCTATGTTAGATGGTAACTTTTCATCACCAAGTTTCTCTCATGTTCCGGATGACATCAGCTCTCCTTTTTCTCCTCTTTCTCCACCTTTATCAGATGTTGAAGCATTTATGGATATGGTTTTAAATCCAAATCCTCCAAAGTTTTTATATCAAGATGGTTCGTTTTTTTTTTCCTTCTTCTTCTTCTTTCTCTGTCCAATGCGAAAAAACAACTTTTATTTCTCACCAAATACATTTCAATAAATAGTTACAGATGCTCAGCTTATGGAAATGGCTTTAAAATGTATTTCAAGCAAATTTTTTGGAAAAAATTTTAATGATACAAAGCAGGTATGTTAAAATACTCTTTTATTTCCTTTTTTTTTTTTTCAAAACAATCAAATAAATCAATAATAAATATTCATTTTTCTTTATAGATTTCTGAAATGATTGTCAACAGATATCAATTCCCAGATACTTATGATGAAAACCCTCTTGAAGGAACACTCACAAATGCTTTTTTGAATGCATTAAAATTTCAAAATAATGGACCTCTTAACTTGTCACTTGAAGTAAGTCATTATTTGAACAAAATTCAAACCACAAAAATAAAAATAAATAAATAAATAAATAAATAAATAAATAAATAAATAAATAGAGTAAAACAAAACATTCCATGTTACACCTCGCAACATTTTTAGATATGGAAGACTTTTGTTTCTTCTTAGTTAACAATGGAATTGATGTTGATATGAAAGATCATTTTGATTTTACAGGTTTTTTTTTTTCTTTTTCTTCTTCTATTTTCTTTCAAAAAATTGATTTTTTCTTTTCTTTTCTTTTTTCTTTCATTAGCTCTTCATTATGCATCTTGGCTAGGAAGAGAAGAAATTGTTTCAATACTTCTAGCTGCTGGTTCAGATCCTAATCAACTTTCTTACTTTAAATCATCACCAAAAATGATCAGTCATCCAACTGTAAATTTTAATTTTTCAGATTCTTTTATTTCCCTTCTTTTTGTTCCAATTTTTCACTTTTTTTCAAAAAAATAAATGAATAAAGGTTGCTCGAATTCTTTGTGATCCTGAATATTTATTTGAAAATGAGGATGAAGACTTCGAAAATGAAACCGAAAATGAAACAGAGAGTGAAATTAATGAACAAGAAAATCAAGTAGTTGAAAATGAAATCCCAACTTTAGAAAACTCTGAGTTAACTTCAAATGCACCTTTTGAAACCCCTGCCACTTTAAATTCTCAAAACTCTCTCTCCTCTATTTCATCAGAGTCTTTAACATCCATTTCAAACCCTTCATTAATCACTTCATCACCCTTCCCTGATCCAACAGCTACTACCCCTTTCACTTTAACGAAGGTTGAGAAAGTAGAAAAAGAAAGAAGAAGGAAAAGAGATAGAATGATTTTCAATTTTTGGATTCCTTTATTATTTGGTATAGTCTTTTTTTTTTCAATTGAAAATATTTTAAACTCACTTCATATTTTTTTTTTCAAAAGTAATACTTGGTCTTGGAATGGTTCAATATTTATCATCAATTGACGATGGCAGAATTCACATATTTTTAGGAAGTTAAAATAGCAAATACCCTCACTTTCTTTGTTGTTTTATTTTTATTTTTCCTCTCCACCCTTTTTTTTCTTGTAATATTGATTTTGATTAAAGACCTTTAGTTAGAAAATTCTTTTTTTATTTATTTATTTATTTATTTTATCTTTTAAAAGTATCTAAATCCAAGCCAAAAACCAGCAGTGAAACCAGCTCCAGAAATCATATGAGTTGATAAACTTTTTGTGAATTTTGAAAGGATAATTTTAAAGTCATTTTGAGTAATTTTTCCATCTTTATCTGCATCAATTGCATCCACGAAATCTTTTTCAATCTACAATATGAAAAGATGAAAGATTAGATGAGAAATTAACAATGAATGAGAATATGTTCAAAAAAAGAAGGGAATCAAACTCTATTCCAGTTGATGCTAACATATCCCAAATAAGCCAAACCTTGAAAAACAATAACTCCTAATCCAACATAGTAAGCAATTTGTTCACTAGTTTTTCTAAGATAAAATCCAGCACAGAAACCAAGAACTGAAGCAGCAGAGATTTCAGAAGGTAAACCTGTTAAGAAACTCTTTCCAGCAGCTTTGGCATCCTTTGCTTTCTTTTCAGCTTCTTCAATTTTTTTAGCAGCAGCTTTTTGGATATCTGCGGCAGCTTCTGAAACAACTTCTTCTTTCTCTTTTTCTTTTTCTTTCTCTTTTTCTATTCATTGTTGATTTATTATTGTTTTAAAAGAATTAAAAGAATGGAAAAAAGAAAAAAAAACCTTGAGCACAGAAAACAGTTGGAGTGCAAGTCAAAGTCAATCCAAGACCAAGTGTTGAATACAAAGCTTTATTTGCAAATTTTGATTGAGTTGCAATGGAACGAGTTGCAACCACAGCAGATCTTTGAGTGAATTGACGGAATGGTTGAAGGAGAACAGAGACTCGAATCATGGTTTCTTGACTGAATTAATTGAAAAAAAGTGTGAAAAAAAAAAAAAAAAAAATCAAATGAAATTTTTACTTATAAAGGACAAAAGGAGGTTTCTAACCCTGCCAAACCTCTTTTTTTTTGAAAAAAAAAACCTTTGAATCATTGATATTTTATTGATTGTTTAGCAAAACCAAAACTTATTCCTATACTTCATACTTCCTCAAAAATATAGACATAATTAAGTTTTCAATGAAATCAAATTATTTTATTTGATGCTTTATTGTTGAGTTTTGTTGATTTGAGCCTTTGGAGTTGTGGATTTTCGAAATCACAACTTAGAAATCAAACTGGATCCCTGCATATTTGTTTGTTTCAACCACATGGTTTAATTCATTGTGTTTGATGTTATTGATTTTTTTTAAAACATTATTGACTTTATTTTTTTTAAAACATTATTGACTTTATTTTTTCGGCTTTGCTTGAGTTGAAATTCAAATTCAAAATACATAAAATTTATATAAATCTAGAGTGCTATATATATATATAATTTGGGGATGTAAGAAAGGGAAGATGTTAATTAAGCAGGTAATCTCATGAGAGGCAAAATTTCAGGGAAAGTTTGAGTTTCTCCACAAGTTACTTTGCCTTCAAGACATTGATATTGATTCCTTAATTGTTTCTTGATTTCTAAAAATTTGAGTTCTTGAGATTGATCTTCAATTTTCTCCAAAATACTTTTAGTTCCACTAACAACAAAGACATCAGGAAGGACAACGAAGCTGAATCCTCTAATATACAATTCGAATCCCATCATTAATTTGTTTTGACCATAAAATTTTTCATCAAAAATTGAAGTTGGATCTGAGTGATTCTTATAAATAATCACATATGGTTGATACATTTCAGTCCAGGGAGTATAATAAGGTTTTGCTTCATTGAACCATCTAAGTGTATTGGTTGAGTATTGTTCAAAGAGATCTGCATGATATTCTGTAATTAATTTTCCTTTATAAAGTTCATGGAGTCCACTCTTTGAGCTTGGTAATCCTTGGAAACAATCATCAGATGATCCCAAAATCATTTCACATCCATTTTTGCGTTCAAGTTGAAAAGCAGGGACAACAAAACAATGAGATAAAGGAGCATATTTCTGAATGAAATTGTATTTTGGATATCGAGTTAATCTTTCATAAATTCCTAATGATGGGATGAAATTGGAGTCTAAAATAAAAACGAGGTTCGTTTCACTCATTTCCATTCCTACATTTCTTAAAAAGTTGGTGGGATAATCTGAACCATTTTGACCTTGAACAAAATGAAGATTTGAGTTTTTAAGGATTTGTTTATTCCTTTCCCAAAATTTGAAAGTATCAAATGAATCCTGTGCAAATTTTTCAGTGTAAATAACGACAGAGATTGGGCCAGACCAACTATTAGCAATTTGGAGTAAATTATTCAGGTCTTTTTTAGTCAAATGAGTAATAAGGGTAATATCTCGAGCATCAGAAAACTCTGAAGCTGAACGTTGAACATTAGGATAAACATCTAATAAGAAATCCTTTGGTGGTAAAGTTGATGGAGGACTTTTTGAGAAAATACGACGATAGCTCTTTTTTGAATCTAAAACACACTCTGCAATTGTTTCATTATAGAAATTGAAACTTTTCTCTTCGACTCTATCTTGATAAATTTGATAAACAGAGTGCCATAAATCATTTAGTATTGAATAATCTTCTGCGGTATCAAGGAGATCTCCCTTTTGTTCAACTTGTTTTTCCTTTGGAAGCCAAGGTTTTTTCCTTAAGAAATGAATTCCTTTGATTTCATCAAGAGGTGGAAAATTCTCACGATCATATTTATATATCATTTTATTTGCGTTATAAATTAAGGGTAATGACGTCCAATTCTTAAAGTAAATATTTAAGAATCCTTGATCTCCACCAGTGTATAAATGTAAAAGTGATAAATATTTCATCATAGTGGCAAAAGTTTTTGGTGAGGGTTTTATAACCATTAATCCTGCATTGAAGACACTTGAATTGGCTTTTTTGTTTGTAATATTAGAAAATGGGCTATAAAAATTTTCAACAGCTAAAAGTTCTCCTGGTTGAAGGAAGAGTTCATCCATATTTTTGGTCACCAAGAAATCTGGCTCTAAAAAGATGACTCGATTGTAATTCAAAAGCCAAATCTGAAGTTTTGAATAATTAAAAACTTGTCCTTTTGGTGTCCTTAAAGGATTTGGACTTTCTATATAGTCTATTACTTTCACAATTAACCCTGCATTACATAATCTAACTCTATCTGAATGAGGAATCTCTCTCAAGACCATGACAATGAGATCTGCTGAAGTTTGACTCTCTCTAAGTGACTCCATTAAAACAAGAGCTCCAGTCACATATATTGGTGAAGTGACCATTGTTACATAAGCATTTTTTTGATAAGAAAGAAGGGCTTGAATTTTTTTTAATTTGATTTGACTCATTTGAGTTTGAGCTTGAGTTGATGTTGGAGTTGGAGTTGTAGTGGGTTGAGTTTTTTCAAAAGTTTCATCTGAAATAGAGTCATCAAAAAATTCAGATTCGTTGTAGTTTTGAATAATTTTATGCAGAGCTGGTGGAGAAGAGGTGCCTTTACTATGAGAGATCCTTTTTTTGGCTTTATTATAGTTTTGGGTGTGGTTTACAAATGCGAAAACGAGTGCAACTAAAAGGGCGAAAAGGAATAAAAGACGTAGTCTCCTTTTCCATCTTTTTTTAAATCTCATTTTAAATGTATCAGAAGAGTAACTAAAAATTAAAATTAAATGTAAGTTACTTTAAAGAGAAAATGATTGAAAAATTAACCTTTCAGGATCACAATCAAGTTTCACGAGCTTATGGCTTCAATCTCA